>JACDJC010001772.1_pt1 | contig 18445 bp, 10 predicted proteins | sample 7454191 | NCBI WGS metagenome assembly JACDJC01 (sample SAMN14253291, study PRJNA609438) | sludge metagenome | isolation source: sludge after 25d culture with pyrite and EDTA | collected 2018-12-20 | reverse complement strand
TTTAAGAATAAATCAATTTATGGCAATTTTAAAGATCATACTGACGAAACTCGTTATGAGAATCGTTAGAAAAAATTTTTACCCTGCTAAAAACTTATACGCGAGTATAAGCCTTTAGTATTCCCCCTCTGCAACAGCCTGATGCATAAGGGAGGGGAAGGGCGTGATTTATCAGGCCCGGGGTGGGTTAAAAGAAGTTAGAAGTAGGAATTTGAAGAAAAAAGATAAAAGAAAAAAGAGAAGAGGGGAAAGTAGGGGCACGATGCTCGTGCCCTAAGTGAAAAGTAGGAAGTAAGAACTAAGAATTTGGAGAGTTAAGGGAAAAGAGTTGAGTAAAGTGATTATTAAAGTTTTTTGGGATTTTAATGATCAATTTTTATATTTTATACCGTTGAATTTTTTAAACAGGAAATAGACACATGTATCGCATACTTATCGCGGATGATGAAGTTTCTATGCTCAAAGGAATTGAGTTCAATCTTCAGGAAAATCCGGAATACGAGGTTTTTACGGCGTCGAACCGGGAGGAAGCGTTCAAGATTCTCGCGGCGCACGAAATTGATCTTGTGGTTTCCGATTTAATGATGCCGGATATTGAAGACGGTATTTCGGTGATGCGCGAAGCAAGATCCCAGTGGTATAATCCGGTTATTCTCGCCATGACCGCGTTTGACACGGTTGACAATGCTGTAAAGGCAATGAAAGCCGGCGCCGATGATTTTATTCCAAAAGGATTTGGTCTCGCGGAACTTGGCTACCGGATTGAAAGCATGCTTAAAAAAAAAATTCAAATAACGCAGCTTTCGACGGAAAATCAGATTCTTAAAGAAACAATCCAAAAACAGTACAGTGATTACAACATCATCGGTAAATCAAAGCAGATGACAGAAGTGGTCAAGCGTCTGCAGAAAGTTGCCGGTGACGCGACTGTCACCTGCCTAATTCATGGAGAAAGTGGAACGGGCAAGGAATTGATAGCCCGGACCATACACGCAAACAGTGTCAGAAAGAACGCCCCTTTTGTTCCCGTCAACTGCGCCGCCATTCCGGAAAATTTAATTGAAAGCGAATTATTTGGCCATGAGAAGGGCTCATTTACCGGCGCCTATACATCGAAACAGGGGAAATTTGAACTCGCGGGGGAAGGGATCATTTTTCTTGATGAAATAGGCGAGTTACCGCTTCCGTTACAGGTGCGTTTGCTGAGAGTTCTTGAAGAGCGCAGTTTTTACAGAATCGGCGGAAAAAATCCGATCGATGTGAATGTTATGATCCTCTCGGCAACCAATCAGGATCTGGCTAAGTTGGTGGAGGCCGGGAAGTTCAGAGAAGACTTATATTTCCGGCTTAACGTGACAAAGATAACTATTGCCCCTCTTAGGGAAAGAAAACAGGATATACGGCTTCTGGCCCGGTTTTTCCTTGAAAAATTCAACAACGAAAGAAGAAAAAAACTAAAATTTTCGGAAGAAGCGCTTCTGATGCTCGAATTATATGAATTCCCCGGAAATGTCAGGGAGCTGCGAAATATCATCGAAGATGCCTTTGTTTTCTGCGAAGGGCAGGTGATCGGCCCGCATAACATTTCATTAAGGCAACTGACTAAACCGATGCCGGAATCCGCTTCATCTGAAAAGGGTAAAGCCGTCGAAACGGAACTATTGGATCTTAGCCACAGCGAGGCGGTTGAAAAGTTCGAAAAACAGTATTTTATGAATATTTTACAGAAAACCTTTTGGAATTTGGGTGACGCGGCTACTAAAGCAGGTATGAGCCGGGAATGGCTGAGCATAAAAATTAGACGTCTTAAAATAAAAAGAATATGAACGATCCTTCATATAATGTGAACGATCCTTCATATAATGTGAACGATCCTTCATATGCGGATTTTTCTTCAAATTCTATCCAATCAGATTAACTCTCCTTGTAAGTTATTAAAAACCAAGCATTAAACGCGTATTATATTTAAAAAATCAATCAAATTTTTAATTTGGTACGATAATTGTATTATTTATTAATAAAAACATAGGAGTTGACATGATTAAAATTTTAATTGTTGAAGATGAACGGTCCATTCGTCAGGCGCTAAGGTTTGAACTCGAAGACGAGGGATATGAAGTTGTTTACGCCACGGACTTTCATGAAGCCGTCAGCGCTTTCCGCGCCTTTAACTTTGATCTTGTGCTGGCTGATCTGTTTTTGACTCGAGGCGACGGTATTCAGTTAATGGATCTGGTCAAAAAAAGCGAAAAAGAGATTCCCTTTATCGCCATTACGGCTTTCCCGGAATCAGATCTTGCCATGCAGGCGAAGTATATACTCAAGGACCGTTTCTTTGAAAAACCGTTTTATGTACCGGCCCTCAAAGACAAGGTTAATCAACTGCTGAATATCGGACAGCCCGCTTCGATCGCGGTCTGAGAGTAAAGCGATATTTAAACGGATGATAAATTACTGAAGAGTTCACATCGCAGAAGGAAGATTTAAATCACTGAGATTGCTGAACAGATCTAAATGACCAAGAAGGCGGGCTCCATGGCTTATGGCAAAATGGATTTTACACCAAAAACCTTAGATGAAGCCAATTCGGTAATTGACCGGCTCAGAAAAGAAAACAATTCCATGCGCCGGATTCTCGAAAAAGCCGGGACAGGGTTAAAAGCCCTGTATGAAAAATTGGAAATGTCCGGTTCCGATTGCGATATCTCACAAGAACTATCCGATCTGTCCCGTATCTATAGATCGATTAAGAGAAGTAAAGATAATCGTGATTCTGATGCGGCCGGCGGAGGAGCGGATTTTGAGCTGCTGTTCAACCGGATCACGGACAGCGCGGCATTTTATAAGCTGATCCTGGACGAATCGGGTAAAGCGATCGATTATGCGGTTATCGATACCAATCCGGCCTATGAGTCTGTTTTTGGGCAAAGAAAAGAAGATGTAATCGGTATACCTGCATCCAATCTGTATAAACTGGGACACGCCCCTTATGTGGAAAAATTTGCCGAGGTTACCGAGACAGGAACCCCGGCATATTTTGAAACTTATTTCTTCAACTTAAGAAAACATTTTAGCATCACTGTTCTTCCTCAGGGACCGGCCACTTTTTCCGCTATTTTTCACGACATTACAGTGAGAAAAGAGTTGGATTCAGAGTTAAAAAACACAAAACAGATGCTTGACGCCATCATCAAAAATACACCCGATATCATTTACCGGCTGGATCATGAAGGGAATATTACTTTTATAAACGATGCGGTCAGATATTGCGGATACGATTCAAATGAACTGATTGGCAAGAGTATTCTTGAGCTCGTTCATCCGGATGACCGGGAAAAGGCATTCTATCATGTGAAAGAGCGACGTACAGGCGAAAGAAGCACAAAGGACTTTGAAGTCCGCTTATTCTCAAGATGCGGGGATCAGGAGCGAATGCTTCCGAGGCCTGATCCTGTTTTTCTGCTCAACGCGGAAGGACTGTACACGACGAGAAATCCTGAAAAAAGGGGATTTAAAGGGACACAGGGAATTGCCCGTAATATCACTTTCACAAAGATCACCGAATCAAAATTAAAGGAAACAAATCAGACGCTGAATGCACTGTTCGACGCGTCCCCTCTGGCGATCATTTCGATCGATTCATCCGGTTATGTCCGGCGATGGAATCCTGCCGCCGAACGGATATTCGGGTGGACAGAATCTGAAGTGATCGGGAAAAAAAATCCACTGGGACAGAATCCCGATGATCCAAAATTTGTGGCGCTGCGTCAAAGAGTGATGTCCGGAGAATCCATTTCCGGGTTAGAGGTAAAAAGAAGAAAAAAAGACGGCACAATACTGGATATCCGTGTTTCCACAGCGCCTCTTCGTGATAATAACGGTGAAATTTCGGGTATCATGACCATCTTAAGCGATATCACCCAGGACCGGCGTGTTGATGAACAGCTGTTAAGACTGGCATCCGTTGTGGAACAGGCCAGCGAATCGATTATCATCACCGATATAAAGGGAAAGATTGAGTATGTGAATCCGACATTTGAAAAGGTAACCGGTTATTCATTCATTGAAGTCATGGATAAGAATCCGCGTATCCTGAAAAGCGGAGAGCACCAGGATGAATTTTATAAAAAATTATGGAATACTTTAATCGCCGATAAAACCTGGACAGGGACCTTTGCCAATAAGCGGAAAGACGGATCGGTTTTTTATGAAACAGCCGTTATATTTCCCATAAAAAATACAACCGGCAAAACCATCAATTATGCCGCTGTAAAGAGGGATATCACCAACGAACGGAAACTTGAACAGCAATTGTTCCAATCACAGAAAATGGAATCCATAGGGTTGCTCACCGGAAGCATCGCCCATGATTTCAACAATATTATGACGGCCATAAACGGGTATGCGGAGCTGATGATTACACAAATGGAAGCAGACAATCCGTTATTCGGAAAAGTTATCGGTATTATGAAAGCAGGCAAAAAATCAAGCAGTCTCACGCGTCAGCTTCTCGCGTTCAGCCGCAAACAGATCATTGAACCGCGCATCATCAACATCAACCATGTGATTTTGGAACTGGAAAAAATGCTTCATCGGTTAATCGGTGAAGATATAATGATGAAGAGCAATTTATCGGATCAGATAAAGCCGATTAAAGCCGATCCGGCTCAAATTGAGCAGATACTTATAAATCTTGTTATCAATGCGAGAGACGCGATCAACCAAAAAACGAAAAACGGATCTTTCAGAGAAATCACCATCGAAACCGAACCGGTTTATCTCGATGAAGAATTTGTGTCCGCTCACATCGGGAGTAATTTGGGACCATACGTGAAAATGGCCGTAAAAGATAACGGAACAGGGATGGATAAGGATACGGAAGCAAAAATGTTTGAACCGTTTTTTACGACAAAAGAAAAAGAGAGAGGCACGGGTCTGGGTCTGGCGACCGTCTATGGAATCGTAAAGCAGAATAACGGATGTATTTTTGTTGAAACAGAACCGGGAGTAGGATCCATATTCAATATTTACTGGCCGCAATCTGATGAAAAGGATATTCAGTTATATGAACAGGAAGAGGAACGGGAAATGGGAACGGGAAATGAAACAGTATTGGTCGTTGAAGATGATCTTGATGTAAGAAAGATCGCCTGCTTTGCTCTTGAGTCATTCGGATACAAAATTCTTGAAGCATCCAACGGCATGGAAGCCCTTAAACTTGTGAAAAGCAAGAAGATTAAAATTGATCTGATCATGACCGATGTGATTATGCCGGAAATGGGCGGCAAAGATCTGGTGGAAGCCCTGAAGAAAATTATTCCGGAAATCAAAGTGTTATTCACCTCGGGCTATACGGATGACCGGATTGTTAGCAGCGGAGTTTTGCAAAAAGGGATCAATTTTATTCATAAACCCTATTCATTCAACGCGCTTGCCAAAAAAGTCCGGGACGTCCTGGATCATTGAAGTTTCATTTAATTGACCTGCCATCCCCGACAGGTAACCTGCAAATCTTTCATCTTTTAACGCGTAAAAGATTCCCCCGGGATTTGTGTGACATAGAATAAAGTTGTTTTTTGTGATATCGATTATGTATCCGGTGATTGAAATTCATATATTCTCTGGTGATCTAACCTTTTAATATGTTAGGAATGTATATGCCGGTTTGGCTGATGAGAGTTTTACTCAGACCCATCTTTCGGTCATTGATGTTAATCTGATAGGAAAAAAGAATCGGATTATGTTAATTTGAAAAAGAATATTGAAAATTTACGGAAAATCAAAAAAAAGAATATGAGCCAGGACAGGCCTATGGATTTCTTTGCTGACGCGTTGAACACGCTGGAAGATCCCGTCATCACGACTGATGAATACGGTATGATTAATTTCATCAACAAAGCCGCTAAAGAAATGATACTATCGACGGATGAAAATTTAACCGGTCTTCATCTGGACAAGGTTATGAGATTAAAAACCGCGGTGAACTCATCAACCTCCTTAACCGGATATTTGGAAAATATCAATACTTCAGGACTACCGGAAGGAGTAGCCGTATATATCGGTTTTGATAAAAAAGGCAGGAAGGGTGCTGAAGTAAGAGTAAAAATTTTGCCGGTCAGAAACGCGGAAAACAGGCTGACCGGATATATTTTTAAGCTGAAAAACGCTTCTGAGAAGTTCCTGAGTGACAAAGAAGAACGATATCATATCCTGTTCGATCTTTCACCGAGCGGCATTCTTCTGGAGGATAAAGACGGGTATATCATAGACGCGAATCCGGCGGTCTGCCAATCCCTTGGATACAGCAGAGATGAGCTGGTAGGGAAAAAAGTACAAATGCTCACCCATCCGGATGTGGTGCATTTAGTTGAAAAAAATATCGCGCGGCTGTTATCCGGGGAACTGCTGAAACATTCGGAAAAGAGCATAAGGCATGACGGCACTGTTTGTTATATGGAATTGCATGAGACCAAAGTGCCGCTTCCCGGGGGCGCTGACGGGATTTTGAGTCTGGCGGAGGATGTAACCGACCGGGTTATTGCGGAGAGGGATCTGAGGCATACCCGTGATCAGATACAGGCCGTACTAGACGCGGTTCCGGGGGGTGTTTCCTGGATCAGTTCGGATTTAAAATATTTGGGTGTTAATCGATATCTTTGGGAAGGATTGAATATTCGCCCCGATGAAATTATCGGCAAAGAAGTCGGTTTTATGGGTAAAAGCCCCGTTTTTGTCCGGTTCGTTAAAGAATTTTTTAGGAGTAACGCCGTTCAGATTGCGAGAGAAGTAAGAACAAGCATACACGACGGATACCGGGATATGCTGATGGTCGCGCAGAAATATAATCAGAATCAAGCGGCTGTTCTGGTGGGGATCGATATAACAAGGATGAAAGATGCCGATGAGAAATTCAGGAAGGAAAAAAGATTTAATGAAAATATTATTCAAACAGCCCCTGAACTGATCATCACGCTTGATGAACAAGGAACGATTCTTGAGTTCAATAAATACGCCGCCGATCTGGCAGGCTACTCCAGGGTAGATGTATTGGGTAAAAACTGGTTTGATTTATTCGTTCCGGATGAAATCAGGGAAGATCTCATCAAATTCTATCATCAGTTCTATCACGGAACGACCGGTCTTAAAATGAATGAAAATCTGATCGTCTGCAAATCAGGACTAAAAAAATTGATATCCTGGCAAAATTCATTGATGAGGGATGAAAATGGAAATACATTTGCCGTACTTGCCGTGGGATTGGATATCAGTTTGAGGAATCAGCTTGAAGAGCAGTTGCGACAGTCCCAGAAAATGGAGGCCATCGGTCAGTTGGCGGGTGGGGTCGCCCATGATTTTAATAATATGCTTACCGTAATTCTTGGATATGGCGAACTATTGCTTCGACGTTTATCAGACGATGAGTATTCATCTGATAATCTCAGAGTCATTATAGAATCGGCCAACAGGGCGCAGGCGCTGACACAGCAATTGCTCGCTTTTAGCCGCAGACAGATTTTGCAGCCTAAGGTTGTTGATTTGAATAATTTGATCAGCGATATGGGGAAAATGCTTCATCGACTGATCGGGGAGGATGTGAAACTCATTTCAAATTTAGAAGATGAATTAAAACCGATAAAGGCGGATCCTTCCCAAATTGAACAGATCATTATGAACCTGGCGGTAAATGCCCGGGACGCTATGCCAAAGGGTGGTGAATTAATTATTGAAACAGCGAACCATTGCGTTGATCAGAATACCCGGACGACTGCTTCGGATATGGATAGCGGGCCATATGTGATGATGCGGGTAACGGATTCGGGCATCGGTATGGACAGCAAGGTAAAAGAAAAAATATTTGAGCCATTTTTTAGTACAAAAGATAAAAGCAAGGGAACGGGACTGGGGTTGTCAACAGTTTACGGAATCGTTCGCCAAAGTAACGGCCATATATTTGTGGAGACCGAGCCCGGTAAAGGAACTTCATTTAGTATCTATTTTCCCGCTGAAAGCGGAACTTTAGTCGTTGAAGAATCCCCGGCCATTGATGAGAATGATTTAACGGGCAGTGAAACCGTTTTGGTAGTGGAAGATGAAGATGCAGTCAGGACGCTGGTGGGAGAAACTCTGCGGACCTATGGTTACAATGTGATCGAAGCCGCGGACGGCACCGATGGATTGGCAATCACGAGGAAACATCAGGGGGATATTGATTTAATCCTCACGGATATTGTGATGCCAAAAATGTACGGTACCGAGATGGCGCGAAAAATAAAAACCGACCGACCCGGTATCACGGTCATTTATATGTCCGGACACCGGGATTTAGACAATCACGAAGACGGGAACCGGATGGCCGAAAATTCAAATTTTATACAAAAACCTTTTTCTCCGTCCGAATTAGCGCGGTTTATAAAAAAAATACTTAATAGCGAAAAATAGTTTGTTTTGAATCAGACCCGGGGAAGGTGGTTTTGTACGACCCCCACGGGGCCGCAAGATGGCGTGGTGTCTGTATTTCTACAAAAATTTCATCCCTCCGGGATTGGGATTGACGGGTGCAGGCAGAGCAATTGATGCAGGCGGTTTTACGGGAAGCGTTTAATGGTGGGTCATAGCCCCGATCTTTAGATCAGGGGATAAAGAGAAAACAAATTAGGCTAAAGCCAATCAAAATTATATTCCCGGGCAATCCACGAGCTAAAGCTCGTGGCAATAAATTGATTCACAACCGGAGTTTTTGAAAAACAGCTCAAATCCCGCAAAGATCAGGCAGAGCAACGGTTGCAGGCGGTTTTACGGGAAGCGTTTAATGGCGGGGTCATAGCCCCGATCTTTAGATCGGGGGATAGAGCGAAACCAAATTATGCAAAGCCAATTAAAATTATATTCCCGGGTAATCCACGAGCTAAAGCTCGTGGCAATAAAATGGTTTCAGTCCAGTTTTGGCTAAAGCTCAAAATTCTAATCATATTCTCTCCACGAGCTGAAGCTCGTGGCAATAGATTGAAAATCTGACTGCTTATCAAAATTGACGCGTTGGGGAGAAAGGCAGAACAACACTTGCTTGAACAGGGCACGGATTTAAGGTATATTCAAGACTTGTTGGGGCATAATAGTTCCAGGACTACTGAAATCTATACCCAAATTTCAAGAAAGGCTATTGATGATTTTTTAGAAAAGGATTCGTTAATTGTAAAAGAAATATATAAACAATAGTGCTTATACCGCCAATTTGGGCGGATAAGAACAATAACACAGACAAAACCGTTGTACTTGATGCGCGAAAAAAAGATGGTCCGCAAAAAGATAAATTGAGGTAAATAAAAAGTAAAGCAATGAAATAAAATATAATTTTTGAAATCTGTAAAAATTAAGGCACTGCCTGCTTTACTCAAAAATCTTTTAGCTTAAGTGTATTTATAGAAACGAGAAATTTTAATCAGAAAATTTATGAATATGAGAAGAATTAATATACTTGGCGCGGTTGAAAAAGTTGGCAATGCTCTGCCTCATCCCGCCGCTTTATTCGCGATATTCGGACTAATAACTTTACTAGTTTCCTTGATGGGTTACTATTTACAATGGGAAGGCGTTAATCCCGGTAACGGAGAAACCGTTAGAATAATTAACTTAATTTCAAGGGATGGTCTTCACAGGATATTGCTTGAAATGGTTGACAGTTACACAAGTTTTGCGCCTCTGGGCATAGTTATGGTCGCAATGCTAGGAATAGGCATTGCCGAAAGTAGCGGACTTATAAGATCTTCGATAAATCTATTGCTTGTTAAGGCGCCTAAAAATTCAATTACTTTTTTTATTGTACTCACCGGAATACTCTCAAACATTGCTTCAGATTTGGGATATATTCTGATTATTCCCTTAGCAGGAGTTATTTTTCATTCTTTAGGAAGGCATCCTATCGCAGGTATGGCAGCAGCTTTTGCGGGTGTTAGCGGCGGATTCAGCGCAAATTTATTAATCGGAACGATAGATCCCTTACTTGCCGGTTTATCAACTGAGGCTTCAAAGATTGTAGATCCGAATTATTATGTAATGCCTACAGCTAATTATTACTTTATGGTGGTATCAACCTTTGCCATTGCTATTACAGGAACATGGGTAACTAATGCCATAGTTGAGCCGCGTCTGGGTAAATACACCGGTAACATAGAAAAAGAAGAAATCACCACTCTAAGTCTCGAAGAAAAAAAAGGGCTAAAATGGACAGGCATTGTTTTTCTGTTATTTATAATTCTAATTTCAGCAAGTCTTATTCCCGATAATGGAATCTTACGGGCGGATGATAATTCTATACTTCATTCACCGGTACTTAAGGGATTTATCGCTGTTTTATTTATTATCGCGGGAACTTGCGGAATTGTTTACGGATACGCGAGTGGCACTTTCAATAATCATAAAGATGTCATAAGTGGAATGAACAGCAGTTTTAAAGGGTTGATTTCTTTTTTGGTTTTAGTCTTTTTTGCTTCACAGTTTGTTGCCTGGTTCAAGTGGAGCAACCTCGGCATTATGGTTGCCGTGAAAGGAGCCGCATTCCTTCAAAGCGCGGAACTTGGACTCATTCCCCTGGTCATTTTGTTTATAATTATCTCCGGTATCATTAATATGTTTATGGGAAGCGCGTCGGCTAAATGGGCTATTATGGCTCCGGTATTTATTCCTATGTTTATGTTGTTGGGTTATTCTCCCGAATTATCACAGGCAGTTTATCGAATAGGCGATAGTGTTACCAATCTAATTTCTCCTATGATGAGCTTTTTTGCCCTGATTATTGTTTACTTTGAAAAATATGATTCAGAATCGGGCATTGGGTCACTTATAGCTACGATGCTGCCCTATTCTATTTCCTTCTTCATTGTATGGACTTTGCTGATGATTGGCTGGATTCTGCTTGGCTTGCCACTTGGGCCTGAGGCTGGTTTGTACTATACCAATTAGAATGATTTATTTTGATTATTAAGATAATTCAGGATTATTTGGTGAGGAATAATACGAATAAAATCCCCGCACACAACACCGTTGGTTAAAAATTTTTATTTATTTTCAAAAAGTCCCATTTTCTTAAATCCCTTCAGGATTTTGATTGACAATGAATTTAAAGCCTGAAAGCGCCGGACATTTTTGTGTTGATTGGAGATGAAGCCCGACGACGCAGGCGGCATCGCAGCTTTGCAGAACGGGGATTCGTTGGTGTGTTGTTCGACCCCCACGGGGCCGCGTGATGTCAGGGGGCGGGCGTTATTCTACAATAATTTCATCCATTCGGGATTAGGCTTAACGTATAAATTGAAATTCTCGGGTTGATGTAACAATGTTAAATGGATTGGATATGGAAACCCGGCGCCGTAGGCGTCACATCTTTGTAGAAATGGCAATTTAATGGTAATTGTACGACCCCGCCGGGGTCGCAGAATAACGCAGTGTATTTTTTTCTACAATAATTTCATCCCTACGGGATTGGGATTAACAGATGCATTGGAATCCATGAATTAAAGATAAATATTGGTCGTTTGATAAAAAAACTGACGTCGGAGGTGTCACAGCTTTGTAGAACAGGGATTCGGCGGTGTGGTGTACGACCCCTACGGGGCCGCGGGATTTTAGGTCGGCCGGTTTTCAATAAAAATTTCATCCCTTCGGGATTGGGAAACGATCAATGTGTTTACCCCTATCCGTATATCATCAGTCTCTTGAAATCTTCCTGTCGATTGTTTATTATGAAAAGATTTCTTTTATAGTGAATGATTCCGACGGTTAATTTTTCCAATATTGAATTTAAATGATGATTAACTGAGTCGTCTGATTAATATGTTTGCTATTTGAGAAAATCATGTCACAAGATCATTTAAAATATTTCTTGAAAAATGGCTCGTTTCAATAATCCACGAGCTAAAGCCCGTGGCAATGAGATAAAATTACTGATTATTGCCACTATCTTCAGATAGTGGACCGGAAGCAATAAACTACTATTCACCAGGGCTTTAGCCCAAAATAAAGGAATTAATTATGCCTTATGTCAGATTATGGGTTCATCTAATCTGGTCCATCAAAAACAGAAATAATATAATATCAAAAGAATTAAAGCCATTGTTGTTAAAACATATTAGAGATAATGCCAAACAAAAAAAGATTTTTCTGGTGCAAATAAATTGTGTGGGAGACCATTGTCATGCCCTGGTTTCTTTGGGGGCTTCGCAATCAATCAGCAGAGTGGCTCTCCTGATAAAAGGTGAATCATCGCATTGGGTAAATGACAATAATTTAATTTCGGGCAGATTCGAATGGCAGGATGAATACATTGCCGTTTCAGTGAGTGAATCGCAGGTGGAAAAAGTCCGTGAATATATTAGTAATCAGGAAGAACATCATCGCATGAAAAGTTTTCTGGAAGAATATGAGCTGTTTATAAAAAAACATGGATTTAAATATTTGGGCTAAAGCCCGGGATATCCTGAGTGTCTTGGATTCCACGAGCTAAAGCCCGTGGCAATGAGATAAAATTACTGATTATTGCCACTATCTTCAGATAGTGGACCGGAAGCAATAAATTACTATTCACCAGGGCTTTAGCCCAAATTAGGCTACAACTCAAAATTATAATCATATTCTCTCCTCGATCTGAAGCCCGTGGCACAGGATGCTAAAAAATTCTATGGGCTGAAAAGCTGCATGCCCGAATTTTATAATAATCCGGTACCAGTGGTGTCGCAGGTTTGTGGAATGGGATTTCCGTGGTAACGGTTGGATCCCGACGGGGTCGCGGATTGACAGGGGATCAATTATTCTACAATGATCATCCCTGCGGGATTGGATCTGGCGGGTATTTCGGGTACAATGAGTCGTTTAATCCCAAAAACTATCCGGTTTCGGATTAAGAACGGCCATATTTCCGTTGTATAGGTTAAATTAAAACACTGTTTCTGCCCTGCACTCTAAGGCGCTTACCAGATAAATCATAATATTGATATAAATGCTGTTCTTATCTGTCATGGAAGACTTCGACAGTTCTTTTAATTTTCGGGGGATGAAGTAATGGAAATCGACCAGTTATCCAAAAAATTAACACAGCTCGAAGAAGAAAATCGCCGGTTACGAATCGGCATCGAAGAATTATCAATTCTTAATGAAATATCCATCGCGATAAGTTCAACATTATCACTGGAACGTGTCATTGATCTGATCATTCATAAATGTATTAAGCATCTCCATGTGGAGCAGGGAGCGGTCATGCTGCTGGATAAACATGATTCCGGCAAGCCGTTTCACACAATGGTCCGGAAGGCGGATGACAGTTCCAAGTTTCTTCCCTATCGCATGGATACACAGCTGACCGGTTGGATGTTAAAAAACAGACAACCACTTCTTGTAAATGACCTGAAAAATGACAGCCGCTTTATCAAGCCAAAAGACGCGGATCTCCCTGTGCAGTCGCTTTTGAGTGTTCCGTTAATTCTCAAGGGAGAGATGATAGGCCTGCTGACCGCTTTCAATAAAAAACATGTGAGCGGTTTTACAACGGAAGATCAAAGACTGCTTTCGATCATCGCGTCACAGTCAACGCAAGTGATTGAAAACGCGCGATTATATGGAGAGGAGCAGAATCTTTTCCGCATTCAGGAGGAAATGAGACTGGCAACCGAGATACAGAAAATTCTGCTGCCTAAAGATTACCCGAATTTTGAAGGCTATGATATTGCCGGACAGAGTATTCCCGCGAAAGATGTAGGCGGTGATTATTATGATTTTATCAAAGTGGATGAATCACAGCTGGCAATCTGCCTCGGAGATGTTTCCGGTAAGGGCATGCCGGCCGCGCTTCTGATGTCGAATCTACAGGCAACGTTGCGCGGACAAACAATGATGCTCGAATCGGGACCAAGGGAATGTATAGGACGCTCAAATCAGCTGATATTCAGAAGTACGGATCTGGATAAATTCGCGACGTTATTTTATGGTATCATAGATAATAAATCGAATAATTTGATCTATACGAATGCCGGACATGATATTCCGTTTTTGCTCAGGGCAAACAGGGAATGTACCCGATTGACAACCGGGGGAATCGTTGTCGGATTCGTTGAAAAATATTCATACGATCAGGAGAGAGTGTCATTTAACACGGGTGATGTACTCCTTCTCTATTCTGACGGACTAACTGAAGCGATGAATGTGGACGAGGAGGAGTTCGGTGAACAGAGATTGTATGAGGTTGTCCGGAATAACCGCGACCTGGCTGCTGCTGAACTGATTCAGGTTATCATGAAAAATGTATTTGATTTTAGCAGTGAAAGTACTCAGATGGATGATATGACGGTTGTTGTGGTGAAGCGAACAGGGTAGGAAAAATAGAAATTTAACTGTGTCCAAAAAAAGTGCAGGATCGCATAACATGGGGGGATAAAAAATGTTCATGCGAATGCTTCAGATCAAAATAAATCCCGCTTACCGGGGACCCTTTCGTAATTTTTTCCAATACACCGTTATACCGGAAGTTAAACAGCTTGAAGGTGTCATATTCATTGGATTAATCAATAGCAGTGTTCATCCGGATGAATTTATTTCACTCAGCTTCTGGAATACAGGCGAGAACGCGGAACAATGCGAAAAAAGCGGGACATTTGCAAAACTCCTGAAAAAATTTAAACCCTATCTGGCGGAATCGACAGAGTGGAAAATCCAATTATCTGAACAGTTGGAACTGGAGTATAAACCGGTAACAGAAGAACCGGTTCTTAAAGAATATTCAGTGTTGATAAACAAGAACGAAAAAAGACAGATAGAAAATTATACATCCCGGATGTACGTAAGGATTGTGTCACCGAAAATACAGAAAGAGAAATTGGATGAATTCAAAAACATCTACTCTGAAAAGATCATCCCCGAGCTTAATAATATTCCCGGGTGTCTGTACGCTTTTCTTATCGGAAATATGAGCGAAGATAATGACGTTATGTCAGTCACCATCTGGGATAGCCGGGAAGAGGCGGAAAATTATGAAAAGAATGGGAAGTTTGAAGATCTCACTCAGTTGGTTGAACACACTTTTTCAAGTTTCTATCAATGGAAAATGGCGCTGGAAAAAGACTTTAGAGGTGATATGAAGACGAGCGAAGACATACAGGTTTCTCATTACAGCGTTGTAAGCGGTAAAAATATCAAATAATTTTAATCATTCTATAGATGAGTAGAGATCAATGATCGGACAGTTGATAGCGCATTATAAGATAGTTGAGAAACTTGGCGAAGGGGGCATGGGGATTGTTTACAAAGCTGAAGACTCCAAACTCAAGCGCCAGGTTGCCATAAAATTCCTGCCTCAGATGGTTGCGTCCATTCCTACCGACCGGGACCGATTCAAAATTGAAGCGCAGGCCGCCGCCGCGTTTAATCATCCAAATTCAGCGACAATATATGCCATTGAAGAAGTGGATGAAACCATGTTTATCGTCATGGAATATCTGGAAGGCCAGGATCTGAAGAAAAAAATTCAATCCGGACCGATGGATATTAAAGAATCCCTTTCCATTGCGATCCAAATAGCGGAGGGTCTCAATGCGGCTCATGCGAAGGGAATTATTCACCGGGATATAAAGAGCGCAAACATCATGCTCGCGCCGGATATCAAAAACAATGTGAAAATTATGGATTTTGGTCTTGCAAAGATCGGCGGCGGGACACAAGTCACGCAAATCGGTTCGACCCTGGGAACGGTTGCCTATATGTCCCCCGAACAAGCCATGGGCGGAGATGTGGATCTGAGAGCGGATATTTGGTCGTTCGGTGTTGTGCTATACGAGATGCTTACGGGAGAACTTCCATTCAAGGGAGAATACGAATCGGCCGTCATGTACTCAATTATGAATGAGGAGCCTGAACCGCCATCAAATATTCGTCCGGAGATTCCGCTGTTTTTTGATCAGATGATTAAAAACATGCTGGCAAAAGACAGGGATGAGCGGTACAAACACACTGAAGACTTGCTTGAAGATTTAAGAAAGCTTGAAAAATATATAAATAACGGGGAAGAAATCGAATTATCGGTCGGGAAGGATTTGAAAAGATCCCCGGTATTAACCGGAAATAAAGCGCTGGCTCCATTTCTGCGAAAACGAATTTCCCTTATTGCTCTTGGGATTCTGTTCATCGCGGTGATTTTTATATCCGGACGGTATTTACTGCCCGGGGGTAATCTGCTCAGTTCCGTGCCGGATGTTTTGCACATCGCCGTTATTCCGTTTACCAATATCGGCAATGATCCGTCAAACCAGGCATTAAGCGACGGACTCGCCGAGACACTGACAAGTCAGCTCAACCAGCTTGAACAGTTTGAGGGGGCATTGTGGGTGATCCCCGCAAGCGAGATGCGCGCAAATAATATCAGGACAGTGAGCGATGCCAGGCAAATGTTCGGTGTCAATCTGGCGATCACCGGAAGCGTTCAAAGAAATAACGAAGGCCTTCGGGTGACTATGAATCTGGTGGAGTCAAATACGTTAAGACAACTTGATTCAAAAATGATTGATGATCCGAAGAAGAATTTAGGTATCATTCAGGATGAGGCCGTAATGAAACTGGCAGATATGCTGAACATCGACCTCCGGCCGGAGATTCTTGAGAATTTGAATGCCGGAAAGACTTCAAATCCCGGCGCGTATGAATTTTATCTTCAGGGACGCGGGTATATGCAGAATTATACAAAAGTGGAGAATTTAAATCTGGCAATCGAATTGTTCGAACGCGCCGTAAATGAGGATCCTTCCTATGCTCTGGCTTTTGCCGGACTCGGAGAAGCGTACCTGCGTAAATTTGAAGAAACGGAAGATGTTCAATGGCTTGAAAAGGCCACGAATTATTGCAGCCGCGCGGTTGAAATCAATGCCCGGGTTGCCCCGATATATGTGACCCTGGGAGCCATCAATCTAAAAAAAGGGAATTATGAAAAAGCGCATTATGAATTTCAGCGCGCGCTCCAGATTGATCCCTTTAACGCGGATGCGCACAGGGGAAACGCGAATACATATATGGCTGAGGGCCGCCTGCAGGAAGCGGAAGCGGTTTATAAAAAAGCGATAGAACTAAAACCGGATTATTGGGGCGGATATAATGATCTAGGGGTTTTTTTGTATCGTCACGGACGCTATGAGGACGCGATACAGCAATTTAAACAGGTGGTGGAACTGACTCCGCAGAACGCCGGAGGATATCGGAATCTGGGCGCGATGTATTTCTATATTGAAAAACAGGATGAAGCCATCAGAATGTTTAAAAAGGCGCTGGAGATTCAGCCGGACTACAGTATTTATTCCAACCTGGCGACCATGTATTTTTATGACGGAAATTATAATGATGCCGCTCAAATGTATGAGAAGGCGCTGGGCATGCAGGATACGGATTTTAAGGTTTGGGGATATCTTGGCACCTCATGCCGTTTATCATCTCCTCCTAATCAAGAATTGGCGTTAAAAGCGTTTGCCCGCGCCGAGTCGCTTGCCCGTGAACGGCTCATAATTAATCCGAAGGACGCGGATATATTATCACGAATGGCTACTTATTTTATCGAAAGCGGTCAGATTGACAGCACCGTTGTATATTTGAACAGGACCGTTGAACTAAATCCGAAAGAAATTAACATATGGTTCAGGATCGGCGCGACGTATGAGCAGATCGGCAGAAGGGACTCGGCAATCAGGTGGATAGAAAAGGCGGTCGGGAACGGATATTCCATAGATGAAATCAACCGGAATCCGGTGCTGACCGGTTTAAGAAAAGACACAAGATACGCGGAGCTTGAGAAAAGGTACAAAAATTAGTCGTTTAACCAGAATCATCATCTAATCACACAGGGGGAAGTATGTCTAAGGATGTCACCATTACCAATTGCAATCCAAGTCCAATGCAAATCGAAATTCCCAAAGGGAATAATATCCGGTTCAAATCAAATGACGCGAATTCGTATATCGTCAACGCCGGAAGCAATGATTCGATTTTATCATCGGATTTTCCTTTAACCGTGCCAAATGACGGGAAGTACCACAAGGCATCAATCAAAGACACGGCGCCCAGCAATACCTACGGTTATACAATTACGCTGTCAAACGGAACCGCTTGCGCAGGGGTTAAAAGAGAAACACCGGAAATGATCGTTCGCTAGAACGCGTTGCCTCAGGAGTGACAGATTTATCATTAATCAAGTATCTGCATGATACGAATCCCGAATAGTCTCACGAACTGTTGTTTTCCCGTCTCCGGATTTGTGCTTTCAAAATCTTTCATACGGGGCTAAATCTATGATCAGATCAATCTCACATTATCACATCATCGAAAAAATCGGTGAAGGCGGTATGGGAGTGGTTTATCTCGCCGAAGACACAAAGCTTGAGAGACGTGTGGCCATAAAATTTTTACCGCGTCAGGTGAGTATCGA
>JACDJC010001771.1_pt1 | contig 18447 bp, 16 predicted proteins | sample 7454191 | NCBI WGS metagenome assembly JACDJC01 (sample SAMN14253291, study PRJNA609438) | sludge metagenome | isolation source: sludge after 25d culture with pyrite and EDTA | collected 2018-12-20 | reverse complement strand
GATCTCGGCCTTGCGGTCGTCGTCGAGCGAGGACAGCGGCTCGTCGAGCAACAACAGCCGCGGCTTCGCCAGCAGCGCGCGACCGAGCGCGACGCGGTGGCGCTCGCCGCCGGAGAGCTGCGCCGGCCGGCGGTCGAGCAGGTCGGCGATGTCGAGCAGCGCGATGATGCGCGCCTCGCCGGCGGCGTCGCGGGCGAGCCCGTTCATGCGGCGGCCGAAATCGAGATTGTGCCGCACGTCGAGATGCGGAAACAGCCGTGCGTCCTGGAAGACGTAGCCGATGCGGCGCAGGTGTGGCGGGACGTGGATGCCGCGCCCGGTGTCGTTGAGCGGCTCGCCGTCGAGCAGGATCGTGCCGCGGTCCGGCGCGACCAGCCCTGCGATAAGGTTGATGATCGAGGTCTTGCCGGTGCCGGAATTGCCGAACAGGCCGGTGACCGGGCCGGCGCTCGCGAAAGTGGCGGTGAGCTTGAAGTCGCCGAGCTGCTTGACGATGTCGACCGAGAGCATGGGTCAGTATCCGTGCAGCCGCCGCGTGGCGCGCCGCGCCATCACCTCGGACGCTACCAGCGCGGTCATGGCGATGGCGATCGACACCACCACCAGCCGCAGCGCGGCGGCGTCGCCGTCCGGCGTCTGGGTCAGCGTGTAGATCGCCGCCGAGATGGTCTGGGTCTCGCCCGGAATGTTGGAGACGAAGGTGATGGTGGCGCCGAACTCGCCGATCGCCTTGGCGAAGCCGAACACCATGCCGACGACGATGCCGGGCAGCGCCAGCGGCAGGGTGACGGTGAGGAAGACGCGCCACGGTGCGGCGCCGAGCGTGCTCGCGGCCTGCTCGAGCCTGCGGTCGACCGCCTCGATCGAGAGCCGGATCGGCCGCACCAGCAGCGGAAACGACATCACGCCGCAGGCCAGCGCCGCGCCGGTCCAGCGGAACGCGAACACGATGCCGAGATACTCGGCGAGCCAGGAGCCGATCAGGCCCTTGCGGCCGAAGGTCAGGAGCAGCAGGTAGCCGGTGACGACGGGCGGCAGCACCAGCGGCAGGTGGATGACGGAATCGAGGACCGACTTGCCCCAGAACTCATGGCGCGCCAGCAGCCACGCGATCGCGATGGCGAGCGGCGTGGCGACCAGCGTGGCGACGACGGCGACCCGCAACGACAGCAGGATCGCCGTCCACTCGGTGGCGGAAATCTCGGACACGGTGGCGGGGCGTCAGGAGACCGGCTTGATCAGGAAGGTGAAGCCGTACTTCTCGAAGACCGCCTTGGCCGTGGCCGAGCGCAGGAAGGTCACGTAGTCCGTAGCCCCGGGCTTCGCCGTCGCCGTCGCCGCGACCGGGTAGATGATCGCCGGGTGCGAATCCGCCGGGAAGGCGCCGATGATCTTCACCCCCGGCTCGACCTTGGCGTCGGTCTCGTAGACGATGCCGAGCACGGCCTCGCCGCGCGCCACCAGCGCCAGCGCGGCGCGCACGCTCTCCGCCATGGCGAATTTCGGCTCCGCCGCCTGCCACGCGCCGAGCTTTTCCAGCGCCGCCTTGGCGTATTTGCCGACCGGCACCGCTTTCACGTCGCCGGTGGTGATGCGGCCGTCGCCGGCGAGCTTGGCGAGGTCGAAGCCCTGGCCGATGGTGACGTTGCCGAGCTTGGAATCCTTCGGTGCGATCAGGACGATCTTGTTGCCGAGCAGGTTGACGCGGGTCGGCTCGTTGATGGTCTTTTTGCCGATCGAATAGTCCATCCAGTCGGTGTCGGCGGAAATGAAGGCGTCCGCCGGGGCGCCCTGCTCGAGCTGCTTGGCGAGCGCGGAGCTGGCTGCATAGCTGGCGACGACCTTGGTGCCGGTCTTCGCGGTGTAGGCGGCATTGACCTCGTCCAGCGCGTTCTTCATGGACGCGGCGGCGAAGATGGTCAGGGTCTTGTCCTTCGCGGCGGCCGGCGCCGCGGTCGAACGGGCGTCCTGGGCGTGCGCGGCCGACAGCAGCGGCGCACAGGCCAGCGCGACGGCGACGAGACAACGGGACAGGAATTTCATGGGGGCGCTCCACGGCTTGCCGTGCGCAGAAACGCGCGCGGGTTCTTCAACTCGGGTGATCTAAGTTGACGACAAGCGGAAGCGCCGTTCCGGCAATCCTGACCGCCCACAGCAGGTCGGGACATCGTGCGGGCGAATACTATCAGGCGTGGCGGCGGCGTCAAAGCCCTGCCGGATCGGCAGGGGGCGTCCCCGACCGGTGTTACAATTTCCCGCCGGGGACGCCTCGGTCAGTCGGCGGCGATCATGACGTCGGAGGCCTTGATCACGACGGTCACGGCGCTGCCGGTCTTGAGCGCCAATTCCTCGACGGCCTCGTTGGTGATCGAGGAGGTGACGATCTGGCCGTTGCCGATGTCCACCCGCACATGCGCGGTGGTGGCACCCTTCTTGACCTCGATGATCTTGCCCTTGAGCTGGTTTCTCGCACTGATCCGCATAGCTGGCCTTTCAATGCCGGTGCATGAAGGAAAGAGGGACCGCCGTCCCGATCATGATCGTGCGCTTGCGGCGTAGCGATCCCGCTTTCTAGCAGGGATGCAGGCGGGTTGAAACCACCGGCAGCCTTACGGGGCGAGCAGCACCTGGCGGCACGCGGCCGGCAGGTCGGCCAGCGTGAGCGGCGGCTTCGGCTTCGGCGGCCGGACCGGCGGCCTGGGATGCAGCACCGCGTCGCTGAACCAGTAGGCGAGATCGCCGGCGCTACAGCCCTCACCCCCGTTCGGCGGCGGCTGCGCCTCGCAATTGCCGCTGCCGGGCGGGCACTTCATGCGGATATGAAAGTGATAGTCGTGCCCGTACATCGGGCGCACCTTGGAGAGCCAGCTCCGGTCGCCCCTGGCCTCGCGGCACAGGGCCTTCTTGATGGCGGCGTTGACGAAGATGCGCTCCACCTGCGGCTCCTGCGCGGCGGCGCGGATCACCGGCATGTGCGCCGGCGTCCAGTTCCGCGGGTCGATGTCGAGCCGGTCCGGCCGCACCATCATCACCGCCGACATTTCCTCGCGCTCCTCGCGCGAGAGCAGGCGGTTCGGCATCGGCGTCAGCCAGATGTCGGCGTCGAGGCCGACCTGGTGGCTGGCGTGGCCGGTGAGCATCGGCCCGCCGCGCGGCTGCGACATGTCGCCGACCAGCAGCCCCGGCCAGCCGGCCACCTTGCGCACCTTGGCGGCCAGCCGCTCCAGCAGCGCCACCAGATCGGGATGGCCCCAGTTGCGGTTGCGCGACAGCCGCATCACCTGCCACGCCTCGCCGTTGACCGGCAGCGCGGTCGCGCCGGCGAGGCAGCCCTTGGCGTAGAAACCGATGGCGCTCGCCGCGAGCGGAGCGGGCTGCGGCTTACGGCCGAACAGTTCCTTGGCGGCCAGCGCCGGGTCGCGCGGGTTGGCGAGCGGCGGAAGCGGCTTTGGATTGACCGTGCCCCTGTCCTGGGCGTGCGCGGCATCGATCGCCGGCACGAGGGCGGACATCAGCGTGATTGCGAGGAGCAGACGAAGCCACAGCATGACATTTTATATCATAGCGCGGGAACGGCCGGGCGGCGAGGCACCATCCCTTGATACCGCTGTATCGATTCCTGCGCCGAGAGTTTTAATGTCTCGTTAGCCATGGCGACACGTGCGCGTGTCGATCGGCATGGCACCCCTGCGCCGATTTGGCGTGCGGCGGAGATGATCTCGCGCAAACCCCGTTGTTTGCTGCCTGCGCCGCGCGGCGATATGCGCGCATGGAACCTGCTTTTCTCGACGACTCCGCGTTTGCGAGTCATGCCGTGCAAACAGGCGGCGAAGGGTCGGCGGCGCACCCGTGCACCTTATTGATGTAATCCAAAGATACCATTTTTTCAGACACTCCCTCCAAACATACGGTTGCAGAATGCAGGGAATGGCGCGGCAATGCCGGCAGGACGGCCGAAACCGAAAAAGAAAGCCAAAGAACTGCGGCGGCGGATCTGGTCCGGTCGCCGCCCCAAAGTCGTGCGCGCACGCGCCGCCAAAGGCCCAAGGACGCCCGGGATCGGCGAGATCGCACGCATGCGCGCCGATGCCCAGGCTGCGATCGCCATCGCCCAGCGTTCGAACGCGCGCTTGCGCGAGGCCATCGACATCCTGCCGCAGGGTATCGTGTTTCTCGATGCCGAGGGCCGCTATATCCTGTGGAACGAGAAATACGCCGAGATCTATAAAGACAGCGCCGACCAGTTCAAGCCCGGCGCGCGTCTGGAGGACGCACTGCGGGTTGGCGTCGCGCGCGGCGCCTATCCGGACGCAGCCGGGCGCGAGGAAGAATGGATCGCCGATCGCCTGGAGAAACTGCATCATCCGGGCCTCCGCCATGAACAGATCCTGTCGGACGGCCGCTGCATCCTGATGGAGGACCGCCTCACCGCCGACGGCGGGATGATCGGGCTGCGCGTCGATATCACCGAGTTGAAGCAGCGCGAGGCCTCGTTCCGTCTGCTGTTCGACGGCAACCCGGTGCCGATGATCGTCTGCGCCCAGGACGACGGACGCATCATCAGCGCCAACGACGCGGCGGTCGCGCATTACGGCTATTCGCGCGCCGATTTCGAGAAGCTGAAGATCGCGGACGTGCAGGCTTTCGACCAGGCGTCGCCGTGGGCGGTCGAACAGACCACCGAGGAGCGCGCCGCGCGCACCTGGAAGCACGTCAAGGTCGACGGCTCGCTGATCGATGTCGCGATCTACTCGCGCCTTCTGGTGTTCGAGGGCCAGCCTGCGGTGCTGCTGGCGCTGATGGACATCACCGAGCGCAAGCGCGCGGAAGCGCGACTTGCCTTCATGGCGCAGCACGACGGCCTGACCGGGCTGCCGAACCGCATCCTGCTGCGCCAGCGCCTCGACGAACTGCTCGCCCACACCCGCCGCAGCGGAGACAAGGTCGCGGTGATGTTCCTCGACCTCGACAACTTCAAGACCATCAACGACACGCTGGGCCACGCGGCCGGCGACAAGCTGCTCAAGGGCGTGACGCGGCGGTTGCGCTCGTCGCTGCGCGAGGAGGACGCCGTCGCGCGCGTCGGCTCCGACGAATTCGCCATCGTGCAGGCCGGGGTCGTCCGTCCCGAAGACATCGCCCAGCTCGCCAGACGCCTGATCGACACCATCAGCGAGCCCTATCTGTTCGACGGCCACACCATCATCAGCGGCGCCAGCATCGGCATCGCCATCGCGCCGGGCGACGGCGACGACGCCGAGAAGCTGCTGAAGAACGCCGACATGGCGCTGTCGCGCGCCAAAAGCGAGGGCCTCGGAACTTTCTCCTTCTTCGAGGCCGAGATGGATGCGCGGGCGCAGTCGCGCCGCTCCATCGAGATCGAGCTGCGCGAGGCGATCGAGGCCAACGTGCTGCAGCCCTATTATCAGCCGCTGATCGATCTCACCAACGGCCGCATCACCGGGCTCGAGGCGCTGGTGCGCTGGCCGCATCGCGAGCGCGGCATGATCTCGCCGGCCGAGTTCATTCCGGTCGCGGAGGAAACCGGCCTCATCAGCGCGGTCGGCGGGCTGATGCTGCGCCGCGCCTGCTCGGATGCCGCGCAATGGCCGGACGACGTGCGGGTCGCGGTCAATCTCTCGCCGCTGCAGTTCAAGGTCGGCAACCTGCTGTCGGTGGTGATGGACGCGCTCAAGGTCTCCGGCCTGCCGCCGAAGCGGCTCGAGATCGAGATTACCGAGACGGTGCTGCTCGACAAGAGCGACCACGTGCTCGCCACGCTGCATGCGCTGCGTGCGCTCGGCGTGCGCATCTCGATGGACGATTTCGGCACCGGCTATTCGTCGCTGAGCTATCTGCGCAGCTTCCCGTTCGACAAGATCAAGATCGACCAGTCGTTCGTGCGCGACCTCGATTCCAATCACGACGCCCAGGCGATTATCCGCTCGATCATCTCGCTCGGCAGGGGCCTCGGCGTGACGATCACGGCGGAGGGCGTGGAGACCGAGGCCGAGCTGAGCTGCCTGCGCAGCGAGGGCTGCCACGAAGGCCAGGGCTTCCTGTTCAGCCGCGCGCGGCCGAATGCGGAGATCGTCGAGCTGCTCACGGCCCAGCGCCAGGCCGCGGGAAACAGGCCGCTGCCCAAGATCGTCGCCCGGCGGGCTGCCGGCTGACGGGGCGGCGAACTACGGCAGATGTTTCAAAAAAACAGCCGCCGGACGATCCGGCGGCCGCCTCTCGATCACGAATCAAAATTGTCAAACTGAAAAGGGATCGAAGCTATTTGGTCTGGTCGTCCAACGTGGCGCCCGGAGCATTGGCCTTGATCGAATCGATCGCGTGCAGCGCCGAGGCCTTCTGCGCATAGCCTTCCGAGCTGCACATGGTTTCGCCGTTCGGTGCCTTGAAGCGAAACCGAAACTCCCCCGCCTTGTCCTTATAGACTTCGAACTTGTAGGCCATCGCCGTCTCCGTGAGTGAAATCCACGCGGGCAGCCTCGGTGCATCGCCGGGCAGAGTCAAGCCGCATTGCGGCGAACGGACCGGACTGAACGCTGCAAACGGCGCGGCGGGCGCCCTCAGCTATCGACCTTCAGCGCGGCGATGAAGGCTTCCTGCGGGATATCGACCTTGCCGAACTGCCGCATCTTCTTCTTGCCTTCCTTCTGCTTTTCCAGAAGTTTCCGCTTGCGCGTGATGTCGCCGCCGTAGCATTTCGCGGTGACGTCCTTGCGCAGCGCGCGCACCGTCTCGCGCGCGATCACCTTGCCGCCGATCGCCGCCTGGATCGGAATCTGGAACATGTGCGGCGGGATCAATTCCTTCATCTTCTCGACCATGGCGCGGCCGCGTCCTTCCGCACGCGAGCGGTGCACCAGCATCGACAGCGCGTCGACCGGCTCGGCGTTGACGAGGATCTGCATCTTGACGAGGTCGGCGGCCTTGTAGTCGGTGAGATGGTAGTCGAACGAGGCGTAACCCTTCGAGACGGACTTCAGCCGGTCGTAGAAGTCGAACACCACCTCGTTGAGCGGCAGCTCGTACTTCACCATGGCGCGGGCGCCCACATAGGTGAGCTCCTTCTGCGTGCCGCGCCGTTCCTGGCACAGCTTGAGCACGCTGCCGAGATATTCGTCCGGGGTGAGGATGGTCGCCTCGATCCACGGTTCCTCGATCTCGGCGATCTTCACCACGTCCGGCATGTCGACCGGGTTGTGGATCTCGATCTCCCTGCCGTCGGTCAGCTTCATCTTGTAGATGACGCTCGGCGCGGTCGCGATCAGGTTGAGGTTGAATTCGCGGCTCAGCCGCTCCTGGACGATCTCGAGATGGAGCAGGCCGAGGAAGCCGCAGCGGAAGCCGAAGCCGAGCGCCGCCGAAGTCTCCATTTCGAAAGAAAAGCTCGCGTCGTTGAGGCGCAGCTTGCCCATCGCCGCGCGCAGCGTCTCGAAGTCGTCGGCGTCGACCGGGAACAGGCCGCAGAACACGACCGGGATCGCCGGCTTGAAGCCCGGCAGCATCTCGGCGACCGGCCTCCTGTCGTCGGTGATGGTGTCGCCGACGCGGGTGTCGGCGACCTCCTTGATCGCGGCCGTGATGAAGCCGATCTCGCCGGGGCCGAGCTCCTCGACCTGCTGCATCTTCGGGGTGAAGACGCCGACGCGCTCGACGTCGTAGGCCGCATTGGTGCCCATCATGCGGATGCGCTGGCCCTTCCGCATCACGCCGTCGACGACGCGGATCAGAACCACGACGCCGAGATAGACGTCGTACCAGGAGTCCACCAGCAGCGCCTTGAGCGGCGCGTCGCGGTCGCCCTTCGGCGGCGGCAGGCGGGTGACGATCGCCTCCAGCACGTCGGGAATGCCGAGCCCGGTCTTGGCCGACACCATGATGGCGTCGGAGGCGTCGATGCCGATCACGTCCTCGATCTGCTGCTTGACCTGTCCCGGCTCGGCGGCCGGCAGGTCGATCTTGTTCAGCACCGGCACGATCTCGAGATTGTTGTCGATGGCCTGATAGACGTTGGCGAGCGTCTGCGCCTCGACGCCCTGCGAGGCGTCGACCACGAGGAGCGCGCCTTCGCAGGCGGCGAGGCAGCGGCTGACCTCGTAGGCGAAGTCGACGTGGCCGGGCGTGTCCATCAGGTTGAAGACGTAGTCCCTGCCGTCCCTGGCGCGGTAGTTGAGGCGCACGGTCTGCGCCTTGATGGTGATGCCGCGCTCGCGCTCGATGTCCATCGAATCGAGCACCTGCTCCTTCATCTCGCGCGCCTCCAGCGCGCCGGTCGCCTGGATCAGGCGGTCGGCGAGCGTGGACTTGCCATGGTCGATGTGGGCGACGATGGAGAAGTTGCGGATGTTGGAAATCGGGGCGGTCGTCATGGGGCGCGGGATAGCATCCGCACCTGCCAGCGGCAACCGTCTTGGGCCGCCGGCGGCCGACTTCTCCCGGAACGGCGCGGATTTCCTGTTGCCGGCGATCCGCCGTCGCTGCTAGCAACGGTGTCCGGCGTGACAGCCGGTTGGGACAGGTCAGCACAATGCCCGATGCGTCATCGTCAGCGCCGCGACTCCGGTCGCGGAAGAATCCCGGCCCGCGGACCGGGCTGCGCTCGCGGCAGAAGGCGCGGCTGCGTCACGTGCCGGTCACCCGCCGCCTCGCGGCGTGGATCGCCGCGCTCGCCCTCGATACGGCGACCTCCCGCAACTTCGTCATCGGCTTCGCGCTCGTCCACGCGCTGCTCTGGACCGTCATCCTGACCGCGCTGAAGGGCGCCCAGGACGTCCACATGGACGTCGCCGAGGCTTATGCCTGGGGCCAGAAGTTCCTGCTCGGCTACGGCAAGCATCCGCCGCTCTCGGGCTGGATCGCCGGCCTGTGGTTTCGCGTGTTCCCGGTTACCGACTGGGCGACCTATGCGCTGGCGATGGCGACGCTCGGCTGCGGGCTGGTGCTGTGCTGGCTGATCGCGATCCGCGTCGTCGATCACCGCCGCGCCATGTTCACGGTGGCGATGCTGGCGCTCTACCCGATCTTCAACTTCAAGGGATTCAAGTACAACCCCGACCTGCTCCAGCTCGTCACCCTGCCGCTCGTGGTGCTGGCCTATCTCGAAGCCTTCCGCCGGCCGACCTGGCGCGCCGGCGTCTGGCTCGGGCTTGCGGCGGCGGCGGCGCTGATGACGAAATACTGGGCGTTGACCATGATCGGCGCCGTCGGCCTTGCGGCGCTGATCCATCCGCTGCGCATGCGATTCCTGACGTCGCCGGCGCCGTGGATCGCGCTCCTCACCTGCGTCGCCGCCATGCTGCCGCACCTGTGGTGGCTGAAGCAGGTGGAGTTCGTGCCGCTGGTCTACGCCGGAAACGTCTATGGCGCGCGGACCTTCGGGGAAACCCTGCGGCTGGCCGCCGGCTATGTCGGGCACAACAGCGCGCTGCTGCTGCTCCCCATCGCGCTCGCCGGCCTCGCGCTCGCCTGGAAGCTGCAATGGTGGCGCTCGCTGCGTGCGCGGGGCTTCATGCGCGAGGTGGCGGCATCGGTGCGGCGGCCCTGGGCGCGCGGCCCCAATCCCGGCGTCGAGCCCGCGCAGGCGCTCAACGTCTGGCTCATCCAGATCATCGTCGGCGTGGCGCCCCCGCTTGCGGCGCTGGCGTTCGGCGTTTCCATGAAGGGCGACTGGGGCATCCCGCTGTTCTTCCTGGTGCCGCTGGCGCTGGTGGCGATCCCGGCGCTGCGCGTCACGCAGATGGCGCTGATCCGGCTGATGGCGGCATGGCTCGTCTTTACGCTGCTGATGCTGGTTGTCTCGCCGATCCTGGCCGCGCAGACGGTACGGCGCGACGGCGACGCGGGGCGGCGATATTATCCGCGATCGGAGTTCGCGCTGCAGCTCACCGAGGCCTGGCGCGCGCGTTTCAACACGCGCTGGGCGGTGGTGGCCGGCGCCACCGACGTCGGCGCGCCGATGGCGTTCTACAGCCCCGACCATCCGGCTCCGTTCGCGCCGGGCGAGGTCTGGTCGGCGGGCCTCACCAGCCTCGAGGCGGCGATGCGGCTCGGCTTCATCGGCATCTGCGACACGACGCACTTCGCGCTGTCGGACTGCGAGGCGTGGATGACGAGAACCGTACCGAATGCGGAGCGGCTCGATCTCACCGCGCGGCGCTATTTCCATGGCCGCGCCGGACCGGCGGTGAAGTGGAAGATCTGGATCGTCGGGCCGGAGCGGAAAGAAGAGTGAAATCGGCGCGCCTTGCGCCGGCCGAATATCCTAACCCGCGTCCTCTTCGCCGAACTTGTTGGCGAGCAGCCCGGTGATGGCGTCCATCGCGGCCTGCGCCTCGCGGCCGCTGGCGGAGACGACGATCGACGTGCCGATCCCGGCCGACAGCATCATCAGTCCCATGATCGAGGTGCCCCCGACGGTTTCCCCGTTGCGCGAAACCGTGATCTCGGCATCGAACTTTTCCGCGGTCTGCACGAATTTCGCCGAGGCGCGCGCGTGCAGTCCGCGCTTGTTGATGATGGGAAGTTCCCGGACGATCGTGCCGGCGGATGCAGGCGGATGGTCCGGCATGACGCTCATTTCCCGGCGAGGACCCGGCTTGCAATGGTGACGTATTTGCGGCCCGCTTCCTGCGCGGCGGCGATCGCCTCCGGCAGCGGCTTGTCGTCGCGCACCTTGGCGAGCTTCACCAGCATCGGCAGGTTGATGCCGGCCAGCACCTCGACCTTCGGCCGGCTCATGCAGGAGATCGCGAGGTTGGAGGGCGTGCCGCCGAACATGTCGGTGAGGATGGCGACGCCGTCGCCGCTGTCCACGCGCTTGACCGCCTCGATGATGTCGCTGCGACAGAGATCGGCATCGTCTTCGGCGCCGATGGTGATCGCTTCGACCTGCTTCTGCGGACCCATCACGTGTTCGAGCGCTGCCTTGAACTCATCGGCAAGACGCCCGTGGGTCACCAATACAAGACCAATCATTCAAGACTCCTCGCGGGCGCTTTTTTGGTGCACCGCACGAAAGGGCCACATGTTGACCATCCCAAGCCCCGACGCAAGGGGGGATGTTGCGCCGTACCCCCTGAAAGCACAGGCGGCGCGGCGCGCCATGCCGTGGCGAACGCGGGGCCTATATGGTCACAATTCCCGTTTCGGCAATCGGCCGAATGTCGCAGGCTCGTCCTGAAACCTTAAGTTGTCGTAAGGAACGCCAGCACCGGAAGGAGCGCATCCTCGCCCGCCGCCACCGGGAGGCGCGGCAGTTCGACGCCGGAAACGATGGTGCGCAGCGCACGCGGCGGCGGCAGCCGCTCGGCGTCGGCGGCGGCGAGATCGACCACCAGACCGACCCGTCCTTCCGGGGCGCAATCCATGGTCCGCAGCCCGAAGCCGCGGATTTCGATCTGCCCGGCGAGTTCGGCGACGCCGTGCACCAAGAGCGCCCCGTCATCCGATTTCGCCAGGCGAACACGGTCGTCGCCGATCAGGCGCGTCACCGGAAGCTGCCCGGCGCGGCCGGCGAGGATGAGCTGGAAGGCGAGGCGGGACTTGCCGGCGCCCGAGGGGCCGCGAATCAGGACCGCACGGTCGCCGGCAAGAACCGCGGACGCATGGATGCTCGCGTGATCCGCGGTCATGGACGGGTCGTCATGTCGCGGGCAGCCGGATCACGAAGCGCGCCCCGGCGATGCGCGCGTCGCCTTCGGCGTCGAGCGGGCCCGCACGGTTCTCCGCCCAGATGCGCCCGCCATGCGCCTCGATGATCTGCTTGGAAATCGACAGCCCCAGTCCGGAGTTCTGTCCGAAGCCCTGGTGCGGGCGGTCGGTGTAGAAGCGCTCGAAGATCTTCTCCAGCGCGCCGGGGCGGACGCCGGGGCCGTCGTCGTCGATCAGGATCTCGATCTCGGACTTGAGCCGGCGGCAGGTGATGCGGACCTTGCCGCCCGGCTCCGAGAACGACTGCGCGTTGGCGAGCAGGTTGGAGATCACCTGGCCGAGCCGCGAATCGTGGCCCGGCACCGAGAAGGTGTCGGCGGCGCGGCCCTCGAAGCGGACCTCGACCTTCACGTCGCTGCCCATGCGCGTCTCGTTGGCGACGGACGCCAGCGTGTTGAGCAGGCGGCGGACGTCCACCGGCGCGACGTCCTGGCGCTGCAATTCGGCATCGAGCCGGCTCGCGTCGGAAATGTCGGAGATCAGCCGGTCGAGCCGGCGCACGTCGTGCTCGATCACCGCGAGCAGCCGCGCGCGGCTGTCGTCGGAGCGCGCCAGCGGCAGCGTCTCCACCGCCGAGCGCATCGAGGTCAGCGGGTTCTTCAACTCGTGCGCGACGTCGGCGGCGAAGCGCTCGATGCCTTCGATGCGGTTGTAGAGCGCGTCGGTCATGTCGCGCAGCGCGCGCGACAGGTGGCCGATCTCGTCGCCGCGCGCGGAGAAATCGGGGATCTCGACGCGGGTCTTGATCCGGCGCCGCACGTGCTCGGCGCTGTCGGCGAGGCGGCGGACGGGGCCGGCGATGGTGCTCGCCAGCAACAGCGACAGCACGATCATCACGGCGGCGGCGATGCCGAACACCTTCAGGATCGCCAGCCGCTCCGCGGTGACCATCTGGTCGATGTCGTCGCCCTGGGTGGAGAGCATCAACGCGCCATGCACGGCGCGGAAGCGCTGCACCGGCACCGACACGGAGACGATCACCTCGCCGCGGTCGTTGACGCGCACCATGCTGGCCTTCTTGCCGTCGAGCGCCTGCTGCACCTCCTGATAGCCGTTGCCGTTCTCCGGCCCGAGCTCGCGATAGAGCGGCAGGTCGCCGCGGTTGAGCCATGTGCGGATCGCGATCATGGTGCGCTCGGCGAGGCCGGGCTTCTCGTTGGTCGGCGGCGCCAGCTCGAAGCGCAGCACGTCGCCGCGGCCGTAGAGGTTGCGGCTGTCGAGGGTGAGCACGCCGTCGCGGTCGTAGATGCGCGCGCGCGTCTTGGTGGGCGAGATCAGCCGCCGCAGCACCGGCGCGACGCGCTCGGGGTTGATCGGAAATTCGATGCCGGAGAGGATCTCCTCGGTCGGGCCGTAGGTCTCGCCGGGCTTGAGGTCGAGCAGGCGGTCCGGATCGACGGTGATGGCGTTGGTCTCGACCGTGGCGGAGGCCGCGATGGCGCCGGCGATGATCTCCGCCTGCACCAGAAGGCTCTGCGCGCGCGCATCGATCAGCCCGGCGCGGAATTGCGACAAATAGAGGATGCCGGCGAGCATCGCGATCAGGCCGATCAGGTTGAGGGAAACGATGCGCCGCGTCAGGCTCGAGAAGGTGAGCGCGACGAAATAGCGTCCGGCGCCCCTCAGCAGGTCGCCGGGGCCGCGCCAGCCGCGCCGCGTCTCCTCGGCGACATCATGCGGAGCGTCGAATTCCGCCGCCGGCAGCGCGCCGCCCTCGGTCTCGTCGCTTCGGTCGGGCTGCGTTCGATCGAGCACCAGGCTGAACCGTTCGTTGTTCCGCTTATCACAGGCCTTATAGCACGCGCGCGCGCCGGTCGGGCGCTGCCGGCTCAGGTCTCCTTGAAGCGATAGCCGACGCCGTACAGCGTCTCGATCATGTCGAAGTCGTCGTCGGCCGCCTTGAACTTCTTGCGCAGCCGCTTGATGTGGCTGTCGATGGTGCGGTCGTCGACATAGACCTGGTCGTCATAGGCGGCGTCCATCAGCGCGTTGCGGCTCTTCACCACGCCCGGCCGCGTCGCCAGCGCCTGCAGGATCAGGAATTCGGTGACGGTGAGCGTCACCGGCTCGTTCTTCCAGGTGCAGGTGTGGCGCTCCGGGTCCATGCGCAGCGCGCCGCGCTCCAGCGCCTTGGCGTCCATTTCCTTCGGCGCGGCGGTGGGGTCCTTCGGCACCGCGCGGCGCAGCACCGCCTTGACGCGCTCCACCAGCAGGCGCTGCGAGAACGGTTTGCGGATGAAGTCGTCGGCGCCCATCTTCAGGCCGAACAATTCGTCGATCTCCTCGTCCTTGGAGGTGAGGAAGATCACCGGCAGGTCAGACTTCTGGCGCAGCCGCCGCAGCGTCTCCATGCCGTCCATGCGCGGCATCTTGATGTCGAGGATCGCCAGATCCGGCGGGCTGGTCTTGAAGCCTTCGAGGGCGGACGCGCCATCCGTGTAGGTCATGATCCGGTAGCCTTCGGCTTCCAGCGCGATCGAGACCGATGTGAGAATGTTGCGGTCGTCATCGACCAGGGCGATTGTGGGCATGAACCTGCTTTCCGAATCGGTAGAATAGGGCGTCGCGATGAGGTTGGCCGACCGCATGGATCGGGATGCCATGAATGAAGGCGTTAAACAGTGCGTTCGCTTGCCGCCAGCGAGCAATGCAAGCTGGGCTGAAATGTGACCGGGTTCCCGAACCGGGCGCGGTCCGGACTCAGGGGAGCTATATAGGGCCGGGAATGGCCCTGATAACCCCTTTCCGCCCGAAAAAAGCCCCTTAACAGGACCAATTCCGGGATCGCCGTTTCCCGGATCGCCGTTTTCAGGACCGCCATGGACGCTTCCGCCCCCTTCGAGCCCGCCCGCCTGACCCGCTCCCTCCTCGGGCGCAGCCGCCAGGGCGCGCTGGCGACCCTGATGGCGGGATCGGGCGACCCGTACTGCTCGCTCGTCAATGTCGCCTCGCTGCCGGACGGCGCGCCGGTCCTGCTGATCTCGCGGCTCGCGCTCCATACCAGAAATATTCTGCATGATGCGCGGGTGTCGCTGATGCTGGACGAGCGCGCGCCCGGCGATCCGCTGGAGGGCGCGCGGATCATGCTCGCGGGCACGGCCGCGGAGGCACAGGGCGAGGCGCGTGCGGTGGCGGAGCGGCGCTATCTCGCGGCGCATCCCTCCGCCGCGGCCTTCGCCGGCTTTCCGGATTTCTCCTTTTTCACGATCGCGCCGAAGGGCGTCCATCTGGTGGCGGGGTTCGGCCGCATCGTCGATCTCGCACCGCAGAAATTCCTGACCGACCTCACGAATGCCGACGCGCTGGTCGCGGCCGAGCCGGACATCGTGGCGCACATGAATGCCGATCATCGCGACACGATGAACCTCTATGCGGAGAAACTGTTCGGCACGGCGCCGGGCGAGTGGCACTGCACCGGCTGCGATCCTGCGGGACTCGATCTGCAGGACGGCCCGCGGACGCTGCGGCTGGAATTCCCGCAACGGGTCACGGCGCCTGCTGCGCTGCGGCAAGTCCTGAAGGAAATTGCGGAACGCGCGCGCTCTGTTTCGAATTGATCGTTCGGGCACCGCAAGCGCACGGAATCGGCTTGATCTGGGCCAATTCCGCGGAGCCAATAACCAAATCTCGCACGGCCAGCTTGGCAACCCGCGCGCGGGCTACTAATAGTCGCCGGACTGAAGCCCGGGATGGTATCGTCCCCGGCACTCCGCGATGGATGCGCCTGGCGAGCGCGCAAGACGTGACGCGGCTTTGAGGGAGAGCTTTAAGTGCAAGAGACGGGTGTGCGCAACGGCGCCTTTGGCGCCGACAAATTCGGGTTCAAAAATCTCAAACAGGTGAACTGGAATCTCGGCACCGCGCCGCTCTACGAGCATGCGCTGCGCAACAACGAGGCCGAGCTGTCCGCCGAGGGCGCGCTCGTGGCCGAGACCGGCGTGTTCACCGGCCGCTCGCCGAAAGACAAGTTCACGGTGCGCGACGCGCTCACCGACAAGACCATGTGGTGGGGCGGCAACCAGTCGATCACCTCCGAACAGTTCGAAGCCCTGTATCAGGATGTCCTCAAGCACTGCGAAGGCCGGGCCCTGTTCGCGCAGGACCTCTACGGCGGCGCCGACCCGAGCTACCGCATCAAGACCCGCGTCTACACCGAGATGGCGTGGCACTCGCTGTTCATCCGCACCCTGCTGATCCGCCCCGAGACCGCCGAGCTTGCGAGCTTCGTGCCTGAACTGACCCTCATCGATCTGCCGAGCTTCCGCTGTGATCCGAAGCGCCACGGCGGCAAGTCGGAGAACATGGTCGCCATCGACTTCACCCGCAAGATCGTCATCATCTGCGGCAGCCAGTATGCCGGCGAAATGAAGAAGTCGGTGTTCACCACGCTGAACTTCTTCCTGCCCGCGCAGGGCGTGATGCCGATGCACTGCTCGGCCAATGTCGGTCCGAACGGCGATGCGGCGGTCTTCTTCGGCCTCTCCGGCACCGGCAAGACCACGCTGTCGGCCGATCCGAACCGCACCCTGATCGGCGACGACGAGCACGGCTGGGGCCCCGAGGGCATCTTCAATTTCGAAGGCGGCTGCTACGCCAAGTGCATCAAGCTGTCGCGTGAGGCCGAGCCAGCGATTTTCGACGCCAGCATCAGGTTCGGCGCGGTGCTGGAAAACGTCGTGCTCGATCCGCTCACCCGCGTGCCGGATTTCGACGACGGCTCCAAGACCGAGAACACGCGGTCTGCATATCCCTTGGAATCGATCCCGAACGCCTCGCGCACCGGCCGCGCCGGCCATCCGAAGAATCTGGTGATGCTCGCCGCCGACGCGTTCGGCGTGATGCCGCCGATCGCCAAGCTCACCCCGGCGCAGGCGATGTATCACTTCCTGTCCGGCTACACCGCCAAGGTCGCGGGCACCGAGCGCGGCCTCGGCAACGAGCCGCAGCCGGAATTCTCCGCCTGCTTCGGCTCCCCGTTCCTGCCGCGCGACCCGGCCGAATACGGCAAGCTGCTGAAAGAGCTGATCGCCAGGCACAACGTCGATTGCTGGGTGGTCAACACCGGCTGGACCGGCGGCAAGTACGGCGTCGGCAGCCGCATGCCGATCAAGGTGACGCGCGCGCTGCTCACCGCGGCGCTGAACGGCTCGCTGCGCAACGCCCAGTTCCGCACCGACAAGTATTTCGGCTTCGCGGTGCCGACCGCGCTCGAGGGCGTGCCGAGCGACATCCTCGATCCGGTCAACACCTGGAAGGACAAGGCCGAGTTCGACAAGACCGCGCGCGCGCTGGTCGGCATGTTCCAGAAGAACTTCGAGAAGTTCGAGAAGCAGGTGGACGCGGACGTGCGCGCTGCGGCGCCCGAAGCCAAGATCGCGGCGGAGTAATCCGCTCGTCATTCTGAGACGAAAAGAGCGGCCCTTCCGGCCGCTCTGTTGTTTTGTGCGCCGGGCTCTCGTTCGTCATGCGCGGACTTGATCCGCACATCCATTAACTTGAAGGAAAGGTGGATTGCCGGGTCAAGCCCGGCAATGACGCATCGGGATAAGAGGCGCTATGCCTTGAAGTAGACGATCTGCGAGGTGGTGGCGAGCAGCCGGCCGCTCGGCGCCCACAATTCGCCGGTCTGGTCGCCGAAGCTCTTGTGGAAGATCCGGGAATCCGCGACGCCGAGAACCACGGTCGTGTTCTCGGCCGCGAGATCGGCGGCGTCGGCATGGAACACCGTGGTCATCGACACCGTGCCGATCGGCACGATGGTGCCGCGGGCGTGGAAGATCCGCGCGAAGAAGGTGTCGGAGAACGACAGCAGCGACAGGAAATCGACCCGCCGCGGCGTGGCGTCGCCGAGCCACATCTTCGAGAAGGGGCTGGCAGGGACGTCGAGCGGCGTCTGGCCATAGCGCGGGTGGCCTTCGACGAAGCGGAACTGATACTGCCGCACCCAGTTGGCGATGCCGGCGTTGGGGTGGATGGGCACCTCCTCGAACGGCGGCGCGCCGGGATAGACCGCCGGCTGATGCGACCAGGACGGCCGGCGCGCTGCGAACACCGCGGTCGCGAACGCCGCGACCTCGCCGCCGTCTTGCGAGAGCTCCACCAGCCAGTGCTGGGTCGAGCGCGTGGCGCGGATCAGCCGCACGTCGAGATCGAAGGGGCCGTCCGTCACCGGCGCGCACAGGTTCACGGTCACCGACAGCGGATCGCCGAGGCACTCCGGCTGCACCATGACCGCGCGCAACAGCGTCGCCGCGGTGACGCCGCCGAACGGCCCGACGAAGGCGAAATAGTCGTCACTGGTCGCGCCGCGCCAGCGGTTGCCGGCGGCGGTCACCTGGGTGGCGCGATCGAACGGGTGGCTGGCGTCCGGCGTGGTCTCGGTCATCGAATCTCCCTGCATCGGGGGCGAGTTTTGCCGGCATCGTTTGCCGGATTCAATGATGACCGCCGTCATGGCCGCATGCGGCGTTTTCCATCGACATTCCGCGGCGATCGGCCTTGCGCGGCGCCCCGCAGGTCAGTGCGACGGCTTTCACCGCCAGAAAAAAGTACCTCCATAGAACAAATTAAGAACATTTTCGTAAGTCACTGATATATCATTGTGATTCGGCCGATACGACCGCTACATCTTGTGTCTGCACCAAGCTTCGAGGACGATATGTCCACCATCGCGTTCGATACTGCGGCGCTGACCCGCATCGCCGACTTCGCCCGCACCCTGTC
>JACDJC010001770.1_pt1 | contig 18451 bp, 15 predicted proteins | sample 7454191 | NCBI WGS metagenome assembly JACDJC01 (sample SAMN14253291, study PRJNA609438) | sludge metagenome | isolation source: sludge after 25d culture with pyrite and EDTA | collected 2018-12-20 | reverse complement strand
CTGACTGGCATCCAGTCCCAGCTCGGGAGCAGCTCTTGGTTCCAGGTGGAGAGCTGAGTTCACAAAGAATTGGAAGGGACAATTACTATAAGACTCCAGCCTTGATGCGCTCCAAACCCGGTCAGCCGAATACCTTTGGTTAAGCTCCGCGATGATCGCTTCGACTACACCCTCGTGTTCTCCTCCCACCCGCTTTGCGCGCCTTGCTCGCAGCACCACCTGCGCGTGCTGTAACGCATGCCAGTTGTCCAGGAGGAAATTAAAACGCGAGGGCAGGCTCCCCCGCCTCACTGCGGAGAATAGCAGCTCCTGTGTAGAAGCCGCATCGACTAAAGGTATCAGATTATCAGTTTTTGATTTAAATACAGCTGATTTTTCAAGTAGACGGGCGGTGGCCTTCCAAAACGCCGATTCCTCCCACTCCTCTCCATCATCTGAAAGGTAAGGCCGAGTGATCAGCAAATACCGGTCCGCGCGGGTGACTGCCTGGTAGTAAAGCCCCGCCTGCTCACGCTGCAGGCGCGACTCCAACCCCAGACCCGCCCGCAAGTCCTCGTCGAGGAAAGGATCCGGACGCTCGTTCACCGGGAAGGAACCTTCAGCTAGTCCCAAAAGGGCTACTGCCTGGAAACGAGTACCACGCGCTTCTGTCATCCGGCCGACCAACAATGCAGGCTGCCCGATCACTCCCGCTTCCCTGAATCCCTCACCTGCAACCGCAGCCTGAAGGAGAGCGAAAAATTGCGCGTAATCCAACTGGCGCTCACCGGCGACAGACTCGCTTAACACCAGCGCGCGTAGCAACTCTCTGAAAGCTGCAACGGCAGATCGATCCCTTTCGCTTTCTGTGTGTTCGTAGAACTTCAATTGCTCCAACAGGTCTTCCAACCAGGTGATCCACCCGGTGATCGTGTTGTGGTCATCAGGTGGTGAAATGATTTCGAAAACTGACCGCATGATTAAATGTAAAACCTTAGCATCTTCTCCCCTGGGCAGCTTTGGCGCGTTACGTTCATCATCCAGGTTCAGGTGCTCCTTCTCGGTAGAAACCTCTAATCGCTGCCACGCTTCCTCCCACTGTGCCTGTCCCTCTACGACCTGCGCCACCCGGCTGACCATCTCGAAGGTATCGACAATCTCAGGTTCTACCGGGAACGTGAAATAGGGAGAACGCAGGGTGTTGATCAGATAATGAGAGTTGTATCCCTTAACCTTCAGCACAAGCAGATTCACAAGCGAGGTGATCGCGGGGGAGTTTTCCAGCGGTTCATCCAGGGTGAATCGGATCGGAATACCAAACTCCCCGGCGCTGGCTCGTAAGAGCGGGTGATAGGTCGCCGGATCGGGCGTGAAGATCGCACAGGCAGTGAGTGGAATATTCTCGCGAACCACCAGCTTCTTGATCCAGCGCAGCGCTTCACGGGCTTCATCAGCCGGGGAGCGCGCCTCGAGAAGGATTTTCCTGTCAACCGATACCGTCAATACAGGTTGGGTGTCGAAAAGGTTGTGTTCAATATGCTGAAGCACAGGCGCAATGAATGGAGCGTTGTTGAGCGTGACCACCTTTGGAGAAAGATCACGGATAAGTCTGTCGATGGTTTCTATGAAGCGTCGGTGCGCGGCTCGATCTGACTCCAGCGCGCCGGGGAAGGTTATGAGCATCTCCCCAACTTGAGCTGAAAGCAGCTTCAGCAGCTGAAATTGTGCGCCATTGAAAGAGTCAAAACCATCCACGACCAGGAGCCGGATCGCTGCGGCGATGCTCTCATTCTCCTGCAGCAAGCGCGCCGCACGCAGGTTTATGTCTTCAGAGTCCACCCATTTGATCGAATCCAGGCGGTCCTGGTAGGCTGAGTAGAGCCGCGCCAGGTCCTTGTGCCCCGCGGTGCCAGCATTGACATACTGTGTGAATTGTTGTGGGGTGACCATGGCGCGCTTGAGTTCATCGAAGACGTCACGCAGCGCCAGGATAAAACCGGGGAAGAATTGAAGCGGCGCGTAATAAGGAATCTCCCCGCGAGTTACCGCATCATCAACGGTTTCCTGGATCAGACGGTTGATAAGTGGCCGTGAAGCCAGCGGCAGCGTGTCGCCGGAATCCTCGAGCAGACTCTTGAGTAGATCGGGGAACCTGCCCACCTGCACACCCAGCGCGCCGCCTGATTGCGCCAACCTACGCCGGAAGGAAGCCGCCTGCAAGCGGTCCGGGACGATCACCCAGACTTTGGTGAGCGGGTTCTCTTTGCGCAAAACCTGGATGCGCTCGATGCAGGTATAAGTTTTGCCGCTGGCAGGCGGGGCTATGAGAAGTTCAGTAGACAAGAAAAAACTCCTTATTTAGATCGAGTAAAGCTACTCTCAAAATTACGAATTAAGTTCGAATGTCTGGTAGCGATCCTTGAATATCGGCCTTAATCGGTCCTCAAACAAAGACTTGATATGATCATCCATGGAGAAATAAACGATTTGCCATCCAATCTTCGCCAGAGTTGCCATTTCATCCACCAACCACTCCCGGCGCTCCCAATCTGAATGCTGGAAAGCATCGTCAAGGACTAGAAACATTTTTTGGTCCTTAAAGATATGTGATGCGATTCCAATTCTAAGAGCTAAAAGGACTTGTTCCTGAGCACCAGTGCTCAACAGGTTTAGTGGAAATCTATTGATACTGTTATATACAATTATTTCGTCATCCACTATATCAATACCATCGTAACTTTGAGTAAGGATTCTTATTGGTTCAGAAATCTTCTTGGACGCTAGCGCCCTAGAGATATTTTCATCTTCCCGTTCCCGAATCTCTTCAATCACACGGTAGACAATGATACCTGAACCAATTTGAGCTTTTAAATCTTTAATATCTTGAATTATTTCATCCCTTCTATCTCGAAGATGTTCTATCAAAACCTCCCATTCGAGAGAAAACGGGTCATGGGTTACATATGTAACTTCTTTCTTTAAGTTCTCTAAGGTTGTTTTTTGCCCATTGAGATGTTCCAATAGCGCTTGTTTTTTACGAGTATGAGTATCTAATTTTCGAGCCGAATATACCAAATCAACCTGCTCTTTAACGAAATCCTCCTCCTCCACACCTAATACCGCAAGTTCCTTATCCAGTTGGTTGATATCCTCTTCGAGTTGCTTGTGCTTTTTTTGAAGTTTTTCTAACAACTTTGCCGTTTCTTTTAGGTTTACCTTCTTTCCAATAAGGATATCTAACTTAGCCTTCAAATCCTTGTTATCGATTTGTAGTTGAATTTTCATCTCTTCAACTTGTTCTTTGAGATGAGTTAATTTTCCAATTGACTGAGAAAGTTCATCCCATTTCTGTTTTAATGAAGCAACTGATAATACTCGTGAGCCAAATTTTTCTTCGTATTCTTGAAAAATACTTTTAACCTCAGCCCTTACTGCGCTGCTAAGTAATCTTGAGCGGAACTGCAGGATCATTAATATTATCGATATAATAGCCAGCAAACCTGTTCCTAAAGTATAGAGAGGTAAATTAAGAAAAGCACACACGACCGCAGCCAAGGTACTGGATACCGCCATTATAAAAAACACCCAAACCCAATTACCAGCAAAAGCCTCGGGGTGTTTATCACATTCATCCTTAGCTTTCTTTAACCATTCATAGTGCTCGTATTTAGGTTCTAGATCGGAAATTTCTTTCTCGTTTTTCTTAATCTGATCGGTTCTATTCTCAATCTTGGTAATCAAATCCCGAACCATATCCAAATCCTCAGCTGGGATTTTCGAGATTTCCTTTTCTTTTGCATTTTTCTCTTGCCAAACCTTATAAGCATAGGCCTTGCGGGCTAATTCTTGCTCAGCAATCAATTTTTCTAAAATATTTAATTCATTCTTGGATTTTTTAATTTCCCCAATATTAAAATCCTCGTCTATCTTTTTCAACAAATCGTCAACCTGTTTAAGGTTTTGAATATATTTATTCTTTTCCTTTGTTTCCTTATCTTGTCGTCCTTCAATGATGTTCCCTTTTTCCCAATTACTAGTTTTTATCGCTGCAGAGATTTCTTTTTCTATAACATCCAAGATTCTCTGATCGGAAAGATAATCTTTGAGTTTCTTTTTTGTAATAGGTTCTTCCTCATGAGTCAGGAAACTCAACTCACCGCCTTTAACGACACAGAGTCGTGATAGATCAACCGGTTTAATATCACCTGAGAAAAGGTAATCTTCCAGTTTATTCTTTGAGTTCGGCTTAAAAACAGGGGATACCCCTCCCAACCCAGAAACAATCACCTGCCCTGAATCAGTAAGAGGACGAGTATTCTTCACTCCCTTAAAGAGTGAGCTTAACAAAAATTCAACAACATAGGTTTTCCCTTTTTCATTTTTTCCATAAATAAGGTTTATATCTTTGAAAGACCATTTTATGGAAGATATTGGCCCGAGGCCATTAACTGATAAACTCTCGATTCGTATGTTCATCGCTACCCCTTATAAACTTGATACATCGCCGAAAGCAAGTAATCATCCCGAGTGGGTTCATCAGGGTCATCTATTAAATCGAGGGCAAGAATACGCTCCTGAACTGCAGAAGCAATTTCAGCTCGCATAATATCATTGGAAAGTTTTAGTTCGCTGAGGTCAACAGGATCTTTGAGAGATATTTTTTCGCGACTGAGAAAATCCGTTACCGTCTTAGATACCTGTTCCCGATCGGAAGAATACCCATTAACCTTCACACGCAACTTTACTTTACCTTTTTGTTCATCATTCAAGTTCCAGTCGGTGACCTGTTGAGCCAATTTTCGCTTAATGAACTCATGTTCTTCATCACTTGGGATCACTGTGAGGGTTACCTGAAAGTAAATCACATCAGTCTTGATTGGGATTCTTTCGATGATCCCGGTTGCCGTATCGAAAATGAGAAAAGAACGAATTCCTGTCTCCGAGATATCCAGCCCACAGGGTGAACCGGGATAATGAACCACATCCGAATCCATTGGAGAATGGATATGACCCAGAAAAACCTTACGGGGTTGGTATAACTGGATATCCCTGCTTGAAAGCGGCATGTATAAACCGCTTTCGTATTCATTGCGCAGGCGCGTGCTAGCCAGGTTATCACCATGCGCTACCAGTATCCACTTGTTCGGTTTTAGATTGAAACCGCTACTCGCCAATACCTCGCCGATAGATTTGTTCTCCTCATAAGGCAGGAAAACAAATTCAATATTTTTAGAAAACTCGGTTAATTGTGGTTTAACTATGTAATTGATATTGGGTAAGGTAAAAGAACCGGGGGAAAGCGCCGGGTCGTGGTTGCCTGGAATAATCAGAACATTAATTTTGGAATATTGATCAAGGGATAGAAGGCTTTCAAATTCACTGGGATTTCTGCAACTGGAGTCGAATAGATCTCCGGCGATGATGAGATGGTCAATCTCAAGACTGACCAATTGCTGAAGAATTTTTTCCAGTGCGTGATATCTCTCCGGATTTCTTTCCCTACTGGTTAGGTGCACATCAGCGGTAATCGCAATTTTCATAGTCGCTACTCCTGATCCTCGCCCTCTTCATCGTCGAAATCATCATCCCATTCTTCATCGTCTTCCTCGTCGATATCTTCTTCTTCCTCCTCCACTTCCCTTTGCCTGCGTTCGTCATCATCGAGGAGCATCATGGCTAACAGGAAGAGGTCATCTCCACCGGGAAATTGATCATTCGAATTGTCAGATCTCTTGATCCCCATTTTAATCACCACCTTTACTATACACTTTTCTCAACTTTTCCACCTCAGCCTTGATCTCCTCACGCAGGCTCTCAGGCTCCAGCACCTCGGCATTGCTACCGTCCTCTTTCCTCGATGCCCTGATATGGATGCCATAGGCGCTCTCGAATGCGCAGGTCGATATCCATAAAGCGATCCAGCAGCTGCCGCTGTGACATGCTCCACCCGCCTTTCCAACATCATTGTAGCAAAAACCAGTGCAGAGAGTGTGCACTGGTTATGCCCATCCCTTTACTCCGTACTCTGTTGTAAAGTAAGCGCGAATTATTACTTCTCAATAAAATCGATCTTGTTTTCTTGGGCATACCCCAAGGCATAAGAGTCTTTGAGTGCATGAATGACCAGATTAGCACAACCCGCAAAAGCGGAAGAATCAATCTTCACTACGCTACCCGGTATAGCAATATCCTTGAGACAGGTACAGTTCTCAAATGCGCCTTCGCCTATTTCTTCCAAGCCCTCAAAAAGGTTTACAGAAGACAGACCAGAACAATCCTTGAAGGTCCACGCATCGATCAACCTCACACCTTTTGGAATCTCAATTGAGGATAGACCAGTACAGACACTGAAGGCACCTTCACCAATTTTAGATAGTTTAGCTGGCAAGGTTATAGAGGTCAGATTTACGCATCCACGAAAAGCCTGTATCCCAATTTCAACTATACTGACTGGAATTTTTATATTGTTAAGGCTTGCGCAATCACTGAAAGCCCGCCAATCGATTTTTTTCCTTCCTCCAAGAATAATCACAGAAGTAAGATTGGAACATTCGCTGAAAGCGCGTTCTCCAATTTCAACACTTTTAGGAATATTCAGCGTGCGAAGTCCAGAACCTCGGAAGGACCCAGAAGGAATAATTTCAATGCTACTTGGTATTTGAATTGATTCAAGTCTTACACAACCATCAAACGTGCCTTCGTTGATCCACTTTACACCGCTCGGGATTTTTATAGTGGAAAGATTGGTACAACCTTTGAATGCACGAGGACCAATCCACTTTACACTGCCCGGGATTTTTATTGATTTAAGACTGGAACAGCCAGCAAATGCAACCCTTTCAATGATTTTTACACAGTCGGGAATTATTACATTTACAAGATTAATACAACTTTGAAAAGCTCCTAAAGGAATCACCTTCACGCCATTTGGGATTTCCACACTGATAATTTCAGGAGATTCATACCAACCCCACCAATTATCTCCAAAGCCCTCTTGTGCTATAGGAATTTTTTCGCGTTCACCTTTAAGAGTAATCCAAAAATCACCGTGATGTTCTCTCTCGTCCTCATAGACCTCTTTATAATAATCTTCAAAATTACCCGAATTTGTCATGTAATCATAAATGTCATCGCTATCGCTATCTCCTCCGCGTTCCATAATAAAAGGATACTCATGTTTCTCGATAACTTTTCCGTTCTTAATTAATACGTAACCTTGATAATTGTAATAATATTGATTGTATTTAGGGATGAACAATAATCTGGGAAACATGCAAGAAAGTGCATATGAGAAATGAACATCTGGTGCCTCTGCTGTTGTAAAGGAAAAATTAAGACTATTCGGATTTTTTTTACCAATACCTTCTGGACGCCAACCCGTAAAGCCATATTGATCGCCAGAATAAATCCCCTCTAAATCTGAAAATGAAGGAGGCTCAACGACCCAAGAGTAATCTTGGTTTTTGTAAATTCTCAAAAGCAAAGATTCCAGTTTATCAATATCCTCATTATTCCCTTCTATTTCTAACTCATTACTGATTTCATCACCCATAGTCACCTCCTCAAACACTACAAGTTGTTTTCCACGAAAAGTGTTTTCCTCTCTATTATTCTCCCCATAAAAAACTTTTGCTTTTTCCTTGCCTTTATTTTTCTATTTTCTTTGAAGAATGGGAAAAATACCCTTATGAGTTGTGATCCTTCTAAATATTAACAAAGGACCATTCAATATACAATCTTTTTTAATTTTTCTGCTTCAGCCTTGATCTCCTCACGCAGGCTCTCAGGCTCCAGCACCTCGGCATTGCTGCCGAACTCTCTCTCCTCGATGCGCTGAGAGGGATGCCAGAGGCGCTCGCGAATGCGCCGGTCAATCTCCATAACTCATTCCAATTGCTGTCGCTGTGAAATACTCCACCCGCCTTTCCAGTATTATTGTTGCAAAAACCAGTGCAGAGAGTGTGCACTGGTGAAAATTATTGTGTTGCTTTTTGGATTTTTTAATGGCTGATTTTCAACCAGTCAACCCGCTTCTATTTGATGCGATCTTTCTCTTATACCTCTTCGCCCAGTTGCTGATCTTTTTCATCAAAACTCTTCCTTCAATTGCCGTCGACCCGGCGAGATCAATGAATTCGTCAAAGGGCATGGTCGGTTCGCCGGGGTCGGACTTGGCAATCTGGTGCAGGCAGGTGTTGCGTTTCTGCCTGAAGCTATCCAGTTCTTCGAGGAAATCGATCTGTTCAATATGTTGGATATCAGCCGGTATTTTTTTCAGAAACGTTTCAACGGTCCCCAAAGTCGCAAGTGAGGCTGATTTTGTCAAACCATTATCTTTGCAAAATCGGTAGAGGCGGTCAACGATGATACTCTCCTCGATGGTGATCGCCTCCAGGAAAAAACCAGCATCTATGGCTTTATTGATTTGATCGATAGCAAAACGATATGTGAAATACTTGGGCATGTTTTTAAGCATAACTACCTCAATAGAATCTTTGAAAATGGCGAAATTTTTCTATATGGTTATAATTCTATGTGTTAGAGGGTTTAAAGACAAACATCAAAAAAAGCTTTTTAGTTACTAAATTTCTTACTGATTCTATAAAACTCAAGGAGAACTCAATGTCATACGACGCTTTCTACCACCTCTTTATCCAAAAAGGCAACAAAACAGCTGATTACGATGAATTACCCGAGGATCTGGTTCAACAGCTTAATGCTCTGGACCCTGAAGACACAGATGATGACGAGTACGCCTTTGATGGCTTGCACCAGTATCATGACAGCGATCGGACGGACAACCTGCTGAAGATCAGCCAGCAATACCCTGAATATACTTTCATCATCAGGGAATTTCCCATTGAACTGGATGATGTCGTGTATGAATACTTCCGCAATGGCAAGCACGTGGAGATTTCAATGGATTTACCTCTCCCCTCCATTTCAGATGAGAGTTTTGATTAAGCAAAGATTATTGTAGATTTGCGCGCATCCATTACCAAATTAGAGAGGATCATCGAATGAATACTGATAATCACCCTTTGTTTGCTGATTACAATTCCCAGTTGGAGCGTGCCAACGAATTAATCGAGGAAAACAACACTGATCAACACGCGATCAATGCGTATGAACAATGTGTTGAAATTGCCAGAAAAATTGGCGATACAAGATTACTCAGTCACCCTTTATACCAGCTGGGAGTGGCACATCTCGATCTCTATTTTGATAACGATCAGAAAAAAGATCTATTAACAGCAAAAAAGTATTTTGATGAGGCACTGCAAATAGCGGAACAGTATAACCTGAACGACGACAAAGCGATCTTGTTGGTACACCTGGGAAGAATTGCTTATTTTTTAAACAATGATTGGAAATGTTTGCATCGTAACAGTGTTGAAGCGGCATCTATTGCCAAACAGATAAATAACAAAGAAATTCTGAGTATCGCCGAAGAATTAATTGCTGCGGTTCGTAAGGAGCATCCTCAGGAATACCAAAAACTTGAGAGAGAAACGAATGATGAGTATTCAATATCAGAGAATTTCCAGGAAGCCACGCTGGTTGTTTCTGGCAGCGGTAACAAACCAAGGGCTTTTCATGACATTCTAATTACAGGTAAGTTGAGCGATATGGGTATTTTCGACGAAAATTTCCGTAAACCCGAAAAATATTCTCCCGTTCCAGGAATGGGTAAAGGGAAATCTATTTCAATTTACAAATATCAAGTTAAATATTCCGGTGAAATGCCCTTGAACAAGCTGAGTAGACTATCCAGTTTCTTCCCGGAATTAATCATTGAGTTTGATGCTGAAGAAAAAGATGGCATTGCGATAGGTTCCACCTGGGCGAATGGAGAAATGGTGAAAAGTGGTTACACTTATGATCCCAGCGATGAGGGACCCGCATCGGTAAAAACAGCGGATTCCGGGGACGATGCGGAGGCTGATTTCTTATCCAGTATTAATAAAAAAGATGAATCTGTTGAAATCAAATTGAATGAAACACTGGATTATGTTGCAGGATTGTTAAATCAGGATAATCCTAAAAAAGCTAAGATTATCCTTGAAGAAGTAATAAATGAATATCACGCCGCAGGGAATCAAAGGGACCTCAACCTGGCAAGGACCATGCTGGCGTCTGCTCACCGCCTAATCCTTGAAGGATACTACCCTGACTACGATCGTGATCCAGATACTGATCAGGAATTCCAGATAGTGATGAATGGACTGGAAAAAGCAGAAAAGTATTTTAAACAGAAGGATGACGCAGGTCTATTGCTGAATGTATATACAGAGCAGGCAGGCCTGCTTATCGCCACAAACCAGCTCGATCAGGCTCAAGAAATCCTTACAAATAATAATGATATTGCATTGCGTACTGCTCGCTTCCATAATCTACAATTCGGGTATGGCCAATTGGGAGAGATTTTGGAAAAACAGAATAAACCTGAGGAGGCGTTGACGGCCTATAAAAGACAGGTGCTCGTCGCAAAAAAACACAATAACGCTGATGGATTGGCAAAAGCCCTATACAACATCGGATGGCTTTATAAACGGCAAAATGACCCCAAGAATGCGCGCAAGTATTTCAGTGAAGCGCTTCCAATATGCAAAGCTGAGGGTTTGTATGCAATGCAATTCAGCATCGAGGATTTAATTAAAGAGATTGATGAAAGCTCCAACAAAGAACCGGATAAATTCTTAAACGCGGATCGGGAACCCGGGCAGAAGCCACCAACTGGAGGGGGCTGTTTCACCCTTTTGGTTACTTTCTTTGTCTTTTTTGTAATGATACTGATATTATTTTGACCGAAGTTCATATTTCTCAATTGAATATGTAAGATAATATTCCTGGTCATCATCGGTTATTGCGTGAAATTTATATCTAAGCAAACGGTGAAGTAACATTGATGCAATCTCTTAACTAAAATCCAAATTTCATGAAAATGACTCTCTACCCTCAAATGATCAAGCCACATTTAATACCCGGGTTTTTCATGCTCGATGAAGAAAGCTCCGAGGAAGAACCGGAAAAATTCTTCAACGCGGATCGGGAACCCGGTCAAAAACCTCCTAATGGAGGGTGCTGTTTCACATTTTTGATCACTTTCTTTGTTATAGTAGTGATAATACTGATATTGTATTGATGAAAATTCCTACTCGTCAATTGAACAGGCAAAATCTGAACATAATCTGGAAGGCTTTTTTTTGCCCAAGGTAATTGAGATGAAATCTTTATGTGTTCTATCAGGTAAAGGTTGCGCGCGATAGCTACCCAAACACTTCCCTGAACGGACCAATGAACCGCTGCTCATTCGACCAATCGCTGATCGCGAATACCACCTTACTAAATGCTCCCTTGTAATTATCCGCCAACGCCTGCTTGAATAACCCGGCGATCATATGCCCGTCGTTGCCAAACGCGCCGCAACCCCACGCACCGAGCACCAGCGCATTATGCCCATGTTTGTGCGCTACACCCAGCACCTTCAGGATGCGCTCCCACATCACGCCCCTGATCTCATTCACCCGCCCGGGTAGATATTTTTGTACCGCGACCGCCTGGACAGCCGGGGATGTAATGATTGAACAGGTGTAAGGCTTTTCGAGCAGCTCCCCATTGTCATCCCTGAACACCACCACATCCGGTGAGTAGATCACATAGTGGTCATAGAATGGGTTTTTGGCAAAATCCGCTCTATCGTACATGGGATTACCGCGCAAGCAATAGTATAGCGCGCTTGACCTGCACAGATACTCCTCCTGTGCCCTGCCACCGCTGAGAAAGCCTCCGCCTGGTGAGTTGGCGGAAGCCATGTTGAGCGCAGCGGGGTTAAAACCTTCTGCCAGTAGCGTCCTGACCGCAGCCAATGTGGTGGTGTTGCGGATAATCTTTTTCGTTGAGAAAGTACCTTTAGCAATAGTAAGCGGGTCAATCCCCGGAGCGTAGGTGATGCTACCGCGAACCGATTTTCGGATCTCCTCCGCGATCTTGACACGATTACCATCCGGGTTGGTGTAGAAACCCCTTGCCAGGATCTCAACAGCCTCCTCCCCCATCGCTTTTGCCAATTGCCGTGGAATATCAAGCTGCTCACGCACCTGCAGCATTTTACGCGTTTCAGCGTCCTTAGGTTTCGCGTGTACCAGGGAATATCTTCGCATGTGATCGCCTTGCGGGTCCTGCTCGATCTCCCGCGCAATCCGGTTTGCTTCCTCGCATTGGGTTAAACCTTCAGCAATCTCGGGGTTGTCAGTCAATAATTGCGGTTGCTTCCCCAACAGGTCTTCAAGATGATGATACGCCCTTGCATCCAAGACGTTGTGTTTCGTAGCCTGTAAATAATTCTCAGCTGCTTCAACGAATTTTCCCTGTCCCTCCAGCGCAATCGCCAGGTTTTTGTAAGCATTATGAGTAAACGGCTGGATCTTGATTGCAGCCCGGCAGAACCGCTCACCCTCCTCAAACCGACCCAATTTATTCAGCGAATAGCCCAGGTTGTTATGGATGAAATACCAGATTTCATCGCCAGCCGGTTCGAGCGCAAACGCCTTCTGATAGTAAGACACCGCTTTTTCAAAATCCCCCACCTGTTCCATCATTTGCCCATACCGGAAGCAGTACAACCCTTTGTCTCCAGCATTTTGGGAATTTTCGATTAGGAATTCAAGATTACTGATCGCCAAATCTCTTGATCCGACGGTGGAGAAAAAAACAGCCAGTTTGTATATCGCAGCGTGAAATTCCTTTTCCTTTTTCTTCGCATTAGCAACCAGGTTCTCATAAACCTGTCCCGTGGTAATTTTCTCTGAATCGTCATGTTCAACATCCTCGTGAGGATTTGGAATAATGAAACCGGACTGAGTAATGTAGAAATCGTCTAACATCTGCGACCCTCCTTGTCAAATTCCTGAATGTTACACTTACTATTTGTCTAAATTCACAACTTTTATAGTCAGATCACGAATTCCCCATCGATCGTAATTTATTATTCTTGAATGATAACTTTTACAGAATATCAGATTCCAACGAAAATAACGAGTACTATTACTACCATTTTTCGATGTAACCAATTACCTATTTTTTCTCTTTAATCCGTTGCCCTCTTTGTGAAGCCAATACCAGTTGGAAACAATAACTATCAACAAAATACAATCTCTTTACTGCCTATAAATAGGCTATCCCCTTGACGAATTCTCCATAACTATGTATAAATAAAACAGCATCAGGAACGTCCGCGTTTTGCGGACTGGCAACCGGCCTGGAGACGGCATCGGTGCCTCGAGATGAAAATCTCGATGCGCGAGAGAAAGCTCTCGAAAGATAGTTTCCGCTTTTTGTTTAATTGTCTCCGGCCACCGTGTTGATGCGGTGGCTTTTTAATATCCTCCTGATGCCAATATAAAAAAGGAGGAGAAATGAAAAAAGAAACAGTATCAAGATTGAGCCAGATCGGTGTATACGGGTTCAATAAAGTGGAACCTGTGATCCTGGCAGCATTGGTTACGGAAGACCCGCTTCTGCTGATTGGTGAAACGGGTACAGGGAAGACGTACTTGCTGAACTCCCTCAGCGAGGTCTTGGGGTTGGAGCATCGGCACTACAACGCCAGCCTGATATCATTTGACGACCTGGTCGGTTTTCCTTACCCGGATGCCGCTAACGAGGGAGTGAAATTTCTTGAGACCCCGGCAACAGTATGGGGAGCAGAATCCGTCCTCATCGACGAGATCAGCCGCTGTAAACCGGAACACCAAAACCGGTTGTTCTCCCTCATCCATGAACGCCGTTTACAGGGGATAGCGCTTAAGAAACTCAGATACCGCTGGGCGGCCATGAATCCCTGCAACTCAGACCAGACCAGTTACGAAGATTACAGCGGGTCTGAGCCACTGGATCCCGCCCTGGCAGACCGCTTTTCGTTATTTGTGAAGGCAGTGGATTGGGGGAATCTCAGCGATGGGGAAAAAAAGAGCGTCGCGGACCCCAAAGGCGAAGGTGCTGTCTCGGATGATAGCGGTTGCTTGAAGCAGGAAGTATTGGAATGGCGGGAGAAATTCACCCATCAGGTCCTGGCATGCCCTGCTGATATCCTGGCTTACGTGAGATTAGTAGTAACCCTGTTCAATTCTGCCAAGATACGGGTATCGCCCAGGCGAGCAAGAATGCTCAGCAGAAGCCTGCTGGCTGCAGTCATCGTTACTGGAAAGGTCGACTCTGCCCTCTTCCTGCAGATATTAACCTGTAGCCTGCCACAGGTTACCTGGGGCCAAGAGGTGAAGCAAGAGAAGATCGCCACCATCCACAAAGCCGCTTGGAAAACCCTGAAAGAAAACACAGACAATGCCTGGGTACTGAAGTTCAATCTCACCGAGTCTCTGTCAGAAAAATTGCGCATCCTGGTGGACGAATGCCCAAACCCGGATGCGGGCACTCAGGCAGTGGAACAGTTGATCTCCAATCAACCCATTGAGAAGGTATTAGCCTTTGCATTCGCTACGTTTTCAGCCGCCTCACGCAACAAGCTGCCGATCGGTGCCGAGGCTATCCATGATCTCGGTAAGGAAGCCATGCCCATTTTCCTGGTCGACGGAAAGATCACCTGGCAGGAGCGTTTGTCACAATCCAAAACAAAGCACCCTGAATTTGTCAGATATTCCCAAGCCATGAAAGGACTATTTGGTACGAGAAAACAGCGAGCGAAACAGTTCTTCAGCTACTGCCTGGTGAACGGCGTAAACGTGGAAGAACCAGAATTGCTGGAAGAGGAGATCGACCGATGTATCAAGATCATCAAAGAATTGAAATGATCCAAACCCACTGCCGGGAGCCGCGGATTTACGAGCGGGAGTACCTCTTCAATATGGGTGGTCCGATGAGCCGTACCAGGACCGAAAAAATCCACGAGTCGATCCTGGCGAACCCGCATAAACCGATCAAATGTCCCCTGGTGATCAGTCTGGGCCTTGATTTCAAGAAAAAACCGCCCGTGAGCACGATAGAAGCCCTGTTGAAAGCCGAGGGTTTCTCATCGCCTGAAGAACTTAGAGCTGAATACCTGACGCTAAATAAAACCTATGTTTGTCATTTGTCACTATCACGTGCCAGGTTACCGGTCGCGACCTCACCGCCAAAACTCGTGCTTAAACAGGCTGTCATACTTGGCCTGTGCACTGCTACTTTCTTTAACCCCGGGCGGCCTATTCTTTGGACTAGCGCAAGCCTGACACGCTGCCTGGATCTTTACAACATGGAGGATTTCTACCTATGAATCAGGCTTACTTTAAGAATCTCATACTGGAACTGATTGATGAAAACCCATTTGCAATTCGGGCGGTTCTCAAAATTCTGCAAATAGATTTCACAGAAAAAGTGCCCACGCTGGCGGTGACGCGGGAAGATCAACCCAGGTTGCTGGTTAACATGGATTTTATCAACCATCACTGCCGTACCGACGCGGAGGTCAAAGCGCTGATCTGCCACGAGTTTCTGCATATCCTACTGCGACACACGGAGAAGAGGGGCTACCTGCGGCCAGCGGAGCAGGTCGCTCTTGACGCGGTGATCAACGCTATCATTCATCGGCAAATGGGAGCTGAATACAGCGCGATGATGAGCCGTTACTACAAGGATGCCAGGTATATTTTGAGGATCCTGAGGCCCATGACCGAAAAGGAAGAAGAGGAATTTGAGAGCTCGAACCAATCTCTCCCAATCGGAAATCCATTATGGATGTGCGCCTGGAATAGCCTTTATCGGGGTGGATTGGTGGCTGATGATATCAAAGAAATCGCGGAGGATTGCCAGCTTTATAAAGCATTAATCCCGGTATTCACCCCCTCGGACCTATTGGGCAACCACCAGGATCTTGGGCAACCCCTGCCAAAAGCGCTGCAGGAAGCCCTGGATCGCGGGCTGCGTGCCATGAACGGAAGTGGCATCTGGCGTTCGCCCGGCGGGCGAGGGGTCGGGGGGTATGATTACCAAGCGGTGGTTTCGCAGCGCAATATCGCCATGGAGCGCTGGATCCATTCGACCCGCAGCGTGCTCAAGAAATACATCCTCCCCGATAACAGCGGAAGAATGCGTGAGCAGGCGAATGCGGAATATCACGTGCCGATCCTGAGTTCAGGCGATCGACGGGCGTTCATCCGCGCGCTATGGAGCCCGTTCATCCCCGATTCCTCCTGGAAGACGAAACACTTTCAGCCATCCGGTCTTTCCCAGGTGTACCTGGATGTCAGCGGCTCGATGGACGCGGAAATGCCCTACATCATCGCGCTCCTCAACCAGCTGCGTCAGTACATCCGCATGCCCTTCTGGGCATTCAGCACGACGGTATCCCCGGCAGTGATAGAGAAAGGACAATTGAAGACAAGAACCACAGGCGGCACCAGCCTGTCGTGTGTCCTGGAGCACATCGAGCGCACCGAACCCGCATCCGCGGTCATTGTCACCGATGGGTACATTGAGGCAATCCTACCCGGCGAAGTGCCGAGCATCAAGTCCACCCGGATCCATGCGCTGGTCACCCGGGATGGCAATTCCAACCAATTAGCCAAAGCTGGCATCTCCTACTCCCAGCTGGAAAGGTTACCCGATGATAAGAATTAGCGAAATGGTTCTACCTGGTCATCCTGACAAATTTTGTGATCAGATCGCGGACGCGATCGTCCAGCAAGCCAAACTGGTCGACCCCTACGCATACTGCCAAGTGGAGGTGGGTGTGTGGTATCGACACATTTGGTTGAGCGGGGGGCTGGTAACACGCCGTCAGCTGCCGCTGACGCTGGAGGAGATCGTCATGCGCACTGGCCGTGCGATTGGTTACGCAAATGGAAATTTTATCAATATGCAGGATTACCAGATCACAAGCACGGTCTGCCAGCAGGTGGCTGAGGCACGTCAGTGGACAAGCAAGGTCAATGACCAATGCATCGCCATTGGGTACGCGGGTTATGATGAACTTACCCGCTATCTTCCGCCGGAACATTACCTCGCGCATGCTCTTCGATTGGCTTTAACAGACTCCTGTGGGAGGGGCATCTTAAAAGGGCAGGGACCTGACGGGAAACTGATGGTCCGTATGCGGGAGGAGCCAAATGGATGGATCGTGGAACACATTCTTGTCACCCTGCAGCAGAAAGAGCAGATTGAATTTCTGGAATTCTGTTCTCTCGTTGAAAGGACAGTCGAATCAGCTTATACCAGAGTGAAAGAGATAGACCACCGCTGGCGTCGGAGTTGGCGTGATATCACCCTGCTGGTCAATCCCAATGGACCGTTAGTTAATGGTGGCAGCGATGGGGACAATGGTCAGACAGGTCGCAAACTCGTGATGGATTTCTATGGACCGCGAATCCCGATCGGGGGTGGCGCGCTTTCCGGGAAGGACCCCTCGCATATCGACCGAGCGACTTCCTACCGTGCTCGTGAGGCAGCGGTGCTAGCTGTTCAATCCGGTGCAAAAGACTGCATGATCAGGCTTGCCTACGCCCCCAACGATCCACGGCCACTGGATATTGACTACTGCATGACAGGCATTGGTAAACGGCAAAATAGGTCCTTCTTTCATCACGACGCCATCTGCAATGCATATCGTTCCGTTGTAATAGATGAAGAAATGGCGCAGGGCGGGCACTTTTTTGACACCAGGTATCCGTGGAACAGGCTGGGAAACCAGGAGAGATGAAAGATCCAGTTAATCATTAAACACCGGGGTTAAAGGAAAACTCTTAGCAAAAATCGCGTTTTTCTTGACATTTTACAGTGATACTGTATAATTACAGTTACACTGTAATTATACAGTATTTGGAGTTATCATGAAAGATGATTTAACCCTTGAAGATCTATCAACTTACAGCGGATTGACCCTGCGTACCCTGCGCTATTACATCCAGGAAGGAATCCTCCAGGGACCGGACAGCCGCGGGAAATACGCACGCTACTCGCAGGAACATCTGGATCGGATCGAACTGATCAGGCGTTTGAAAGAGCTCCGCCTCCCTCTTCAGGAGATCGGTCAGATCATTGAAAACATGACGCCCGAGGAAATATCAAAAGTCAGGGAGTACCAGGACATTCTCAAAACGAAGATCAAACGACCTGAATTTCCAAAAACCTCCGAGTTGTCATTTTCAAACAATAAGTCAAGCGCTCTCGAGTATATACGTGAATTGGAAAGTCGATTTGACAATGTGCAGGAGATCGCCAACGCACCGGCGCGCAAAATGCATTCTGTGATATCAAACGCAAATTTGATTCCCTCAATACCTGCCGAAAAACACGATTATCGGATCAATACCCCCAAGGAAGAGTGGATAAGGTTTGTTATTAAAGATGGGATCGAGTTAAACATCAAAAGAACCATAGGAACTGATGATGAAGTACGGATCGGGATCCTCGTCGAGTACGCAAAAAGGCTGTTTAGTGATCGATAATGAAAAGGAGATAAAGCATGAATAATGAGCCG
>JACDJC010001769.1_pt1 | contig 18454 bp, 17 predicted proteins | sample 7454191 | NCBI WGS metagenome assembly JACDJC01 (sample SAMN14253291, study PRJNA609438) | sludge metagenome | isolation source: sludge after 25d culture with pyrite and EDTA | collected 2018-12-20 | reverse complement strand
CGTCTGAGCTCGGGTTGGGCGGCGCGCAGGGCGGTCTCTAGCGTGTCGTACTCGTCCAGCTCGGTGCCGTGCTGAGTGACGACGAACGGTTCGGCGTTCAGGGTCACGCTGCCGGCAGTGGGTCGCAGGCTTCCCAACGCCACCTCCAACAAGCTCGTCTTGCCGCTGCCGTTGGGGCCCAGCAGCGCCAGCTTCTCGCCCCTTCGGAGCGTGAGGTTCAGGCCGGTCACGAGCGTGCGGCCCTCCCGCCTCACCTCCACTTCTTGCAACTGCAGCACGTCGGTGGGGCCGTACGGCACGTCCGGCAGCGGGATCTCGAAGGTGCGCCGGTCCTCGAACGGTTTGCCGGCCACCTCGAACTTCTCTACCCGGGCTTCCATGGCCTTCGCCCTGCGCGCGAGGGTCCGCGACACGTTCTCGGCCTTGGCTTTGGCGAGGATGAGCGCCTGGTTGCCGGCGCGCCGGTGGTCGAACTTGTCGGCGCTGCGGCTGCGCGACGCGACGCGGGCGGCCTCCAGCTCCAGCTTCCGCTTGGCCCGGACCTGCGTTTGGTGCAGCCGCATCCGATTGTCGCGCTCGGCCTCCTTCACCCGCATGGCTTCCGAGTAGTTCCCGGGCCACACGTGAACCGCGCCGCGCTCCAGCTCGGCGACGGCGCTCACGGTGGCGTCGAGGAACGCCCGGTCGTGCGAGACGATGAGCATGGTGGCGGGGCTCGAGCGCACCCAACCCGCCAGCCACTCGAGCCCCTGGGCGTCCAAGTGGTTGGTGGGCTCGTCCAGGAGGTAGATCTCGGCGGGGGTCAACAGTTGCCGGGCGAGGTGGAGCCTCCGCGCCTGACCGCCCGAGAGGCCGTCCACCACCCTCGCGCCCTTCAGTCCGAGGCCGTTCAGGACCGTCTCGGCGCGGGCCTCGAACTCGTAGCCTCCCGAAACGCGGTAGTGCTCCTCGGCCTCGGCGTGGCGGAGGAGGTTGTCGGGCGTGGGGTCCACGAGGGCCAGCTGCGCTGCGGCGAGTTCGGCCGCCGCCCTCCGCAGTAGGGGCGGCGTGACGGCAGCCAGCGCGTCGCGACCTTCCGACCCGGTTACCTGTTCGAGGAGCGCCACGCTCCCCGTGGCGGTGACGCCGCCCGCGTCGGGCGGCTCGAGGCCGGCGGCGAGCCGGAGCAGCGTGCTCTTGCCGCCCCCGTTGGGTCCGATGAGCGCGACCTTGTGGCCGGCCCCGACGGTGAAGGAAACGCCTGAAAAGATGGTGGTGCCGCCGTAGCGCTTGGCCACGGCGTGAAACTGCAAGCTCACACTGATCTCCTAACGGAGTGAACGAAGTACCTGTGGGGTTCTCGTGATCAGTGCGAGTTGCGCATGTACAGCTCGGCCTTTCGCTAAGCGGGCGGGAGCCTCCTCGGCCGGTTGCGGGGGAGGTGCTCCGAGGATAGCAAGTCGGCCGGCCCTGATGCGTGCCGTAGCCTCAGAATGCGTGGGGCCGGGCCGAGCACTGTTTGCCCGGCGAGGTAGGCGCAAAGAGTAGGCCGTCGCGAGTACCAAGAGCCGGCCGAGTACGAAGGGCCGGCCGAGTACGAAGGGCCGGCCGGCGCGAGCGCAAGGAGCTGCCGCCGGGGACGCGCTTGATTGCGGTCCCCGGCGGCATGGGCGTCAGCTCAATCGGTGGTGGCAGGCACGGTGGTCCGTTGCATTGCCGCGTTGGACGCCATGGCCCGCGCCCCCAGTGACGCCAGGAAGCGCCAGACGAAAAGCACGGTGGTGAGGAGGAGTCCCGGATAACCAATGCCGGCCGCCAGGTATGGGAGGGTCGGGTCGCCCAGCTGGACTCGGGCCAGGTTGAAGCTCAACAGCCCGGCCGTGATTATGAACCCGAAGATCCACATGACGGCCAGCCAGACGCCGGTCTCGAAGCCGGTGAGGGGCTGGCTCCAGCCGGTCCTTGGCGGCGTGTAGGGCGCCATGGCCTCATGAGAGTCGGGCACGCGCACGCGGTGGCCCAACGTGAACAGGTCGAACACGAGGAGCAGCGTGCCGGCGAGGAAGACCAGGCCGAACGCCGGCAGCAGGGCTTTGTAGAGGGTCATGGCCGGGAAGACGTCGCCCCCGAACCAGTCGAGGCCCAGCGTGCGGTACACGAAGACCTGCACCGTGCCGCCGAGGGCGAACGCGAACGCTATCCCGAGCATGCCGATGAACACCAGCCAGAACGAGAGCTGCCCGAACCGTTGGTCGAAGGACTCGACCTTGCGAAGCTTCGGGATTATGTAGTAGGCGGCGCCGATCCCGAGCATGCCGAACGTCCCGAACATCGCGAGGTGAGCGTGGCTCGGCGTCACCCAGGTGCCGTGAGACCAGACGTTCGTGAGCGCGAACGTCATGGTGAAGCCGAGGATGCCGGCCCCCACGAGCTCGAGCACCGCGGAGCCGAGGATGAAGTAGAAAGCCGGCGCGTTCTCGAGCGGCTTCCTGTCGTGGTGCGAGTCGAGGTAGATGTGCCAGAAGCAGAAGATGAGCGGCAGCGGCTCGAGGGCACTGAAGAGCGAGCCCCAGAACTGCCAGAACTCGGGGGTCCCCACCCAGAAGTAGTGGTGGGCGTTGCCCAGGAGGCCGCTCAGCCACACGAGCGTCACACCCCAGAACACGGCGTACCCCACGGTCTTGATGTCCGCCTTGAACATGATCACGAGCAGGATGCCGATGAGGCTGATGTGGATGACCTCCCACACGCCCTCGACCCAGTAGTGGACGACGAACCAGCGGAAGAACTCTTGCAGGTCTATGCGGCCGATGAAGAACATGCCGAAGACCCACATGGCGGCGAGGGCCGTGACGCCGATGGCGAGGCCCCAGTGGATCTCGTTCCATTGCCTCATGTGCGGGAAGGTGCGCAGCACCACGTACGCCAGGATCACGAAGCCGACCAGGATTAGGATGTCGGCCACGCGGCCGGCCTCGAGGTACTCGAGCCCCTCCTGGAGCCACGGTTGCCCGAGCCACCAGCCGGCGATGCCCTTCTGGGCGAAGAAGATGGTGGTGGAGTTCCAGACGGTTATGAAGGAGAGCGCCACGAACAGGAACTTGATCAGCCAGGGCGCCGCCAGCTCGCGCTTGGAGAGCAGGGGTCCAACGAAGAGGATGGTGCCGATGAAGCCGGAGAGTATCCAGAGCACGCCCAGGTTCACGTGCTCGGAGCGCGCGATGTTGAAGTTGAAGATGCCCTCGAGAAGCGTCGGATCGGCCTGCTGGACCGAGAGGAGGACCCCCAACAGCACCTGCACGACCAGGAGTATGAGCATGAGGGCGAAGAAGCGCAGGCTCAGGCGTTGCGTCTTGTACTTGATCATGGCTTCTCCAGCGAGCGGATGTAAGCGACTATGGCGCTGATCTCATCGGACGAAAGGATGTTCTCGTAAGACGGCATCACGCCGGCCGGGTAGCCCGCCACGACCTTGGCGTCGGGAGCGGTGATGGACTCGGAGAGGTATGCGTCGTCGACGGTAGCCGTTCCGCCCCCCTCGAGTTCGGTGGTGGTGCCGTAGATCCCGCCCCAGCCGGGCCCGACCAGCCTAGTGGAGTCGGTGGCGTGGCACGCGAAACAACCGGTCTGGTTCGCGACCTCCTTGCCGTCGATGGCCGTAGCGACCGGTTCGGCGGCTGCCCCGGCCGCGGCTGGGGCCGTGGAAGCCGGAGCCGAGGTGGGGCTGGAGGCGGTCGACGCGGTGGTGATCGCCTTGGCGGCCAACGGATTGGCGAGCCCGTCGACCTTGGGCTTGGGCGGCCAGCCCTCGGTGTCCATCAAGGACGTGTACTTGAAGAAGGCGAGCAGGTTGGGCACTTCGTCGGACCTGAACGACAGGTTCGGCATGAAGCTGGAGAGCCCGGCGCGGCGCTCGATGCGCTCCTTGGCGCCGGGGTACGCCTCGTAGTACGCGGCCAGGTCGGTGATTCCCGTCTCGGCAACCTGGTCGGGGTTCTGGAGTTGCACGCGTAGCGCCGCCTCGGTGGGCCAACTACCGGCGGACGGCAGGAACGCCGCCATCCAGGCCGGGCCCGCCGACTCGTAAGTGTTGGTGAGGTCGGGCCCGAGGTAGGCGCCGTTGCCGACTATGGTGTGGCACCCCATGCAGTTGTACGCCTGGAACACCCGCTTGCCGTCAACCGCTCCGAAGGTCTCCGCATACGTGACGGTGTCGGGCGTGATCTGGTTACGTGACGACACGAACGAGAAGCCGGAAAGCACGATGAACACGAGGAGCATGAAGCCGAGGACCGCAAGCGCCACGTGCCGACGGCCCGATTCCATTTGGTCTTGTTGCTCTTCAGGCGCCATCAGTTGTGCTCCTGGCTAGGGGTCCCGATGGGCGGGCCGATGGGGTGTTTGTGTTGGTCGTGGGAATGCCGCTCATGACCCTGTGCGTGGGCCTCCGTGTCGGAAAGCCCGAGCGGGTCCGCGTCGTGAGAGTGCCCGTCATGCGAGTGGTCGCCGTGACCGTCGTGACCATGTCCATGCATGAAGATCGTCCTCAGCGCCCTGAAGAAGACGTAGAAGACGAACACGGCCAGCACGAAGCCGAGGGCGAAGTAGATCCACCACGCCGTGTGCGATTCGGCGAAGTAGCTGAACGACCTCCAGTACGGCCACGAGAGCCCGAATCCGAGCACGCTGGCCAACACGGAGAGTGTCAGGTCGATCGACCTCTGCATGCGCTTTTGCTCCTCTCTGGGCCACCGTCTCGCGGAGTTGAGGGCCCAGCGAGAAGACGGTCCACCGACGCATACTTGGACATTGGAGTCCTTGTTTAAGAGTTATAGGGCTTAGCTGGTTAGCGCGCAATAGGTACGAGGGCTTAGCGGTACACAGGCGCCATAACCGGCACATGCCGGCATGGTTGTGGGCCCCTCAGGTCTGACTGCTTGACTAATAGTGCACAAGCGGTTGGGCGGAGCCAAGCACCGGTGGCGGCCGCCCTTCTACCCATGCCATGGAACGGTTTCTTACGAGGTTTTCTTACGAGGTTGGCCGTTGACGCAAATGGTATAGGAAAGGTATAAATGGCCTGTAACACAAGTTGGTCACCGGCGCCCCCAGACCGGAGCGGCGGTCCGCGTGGCTCTTCGTCGAAGGAGTGCAAGCATGCAACGATTCATCCGTTTGGCCGCACTAACGCTCGCGGCGCTGTTCCTTGCCTCGGCCGTCGCGCAGACGAACCTCACCTTCTGGAGTTGGCGCACGGAGGACGTGGCCGCCTACGAGCAGTTCATCGCCGCGTTCCACGCCGAGAACCCCGACATCAACGTCACCTTCACTCCTTACCTGAACACCGAATACAACACCATCGTCGCGACCGCCCTGCAAGGCGGCGGCGGGCCCGACATCGTTCACCTGCGTGCGTACGGCGGCATGGAGTCGCTCGCGGGCGCCGGCCTCCTGACGAGGCTGGACGGCAAGGTCGCGGCCCTCGACGGCTTCGACAAGGGCATCCTCCTGGGCGCCACCAACCGCGCCGACGGCGGCGTGTACGGCGTGCCGTTCGCGCTCCAGACGGTCCAGGTCCTTTACAACAAGGCCATGTTCGAGCGCCTAGGCCTGAGCGAGCCCACCACCTGGTCGGAGTTCCTCGCCGTGGGCGACGCCCTCAAGGCGTCGGGCGTCTACGCCCTTGCCAACGGCGGCAAGGACCCGTGGACACTCGAGACGATGTTCGGCGCCGTCGCCCCCACGTTCTACGGTTGCACGCCGTTCTTCGAAGAGATCACGGCCGGCAAGACCAACTTCTTGGATCCGCGCTTCGAGGCCGGCCTCCAGCGCATGCTCGATCTGCGCCCGTACATGGCGGACAACTTCATGGGCGTGGCCTACACCGACATGCAGACCATGTTCGCGTTCGAGCAGGCCGGCATGATGATCGGTGGCAGCTATGAGCTCGGCAATATGGCGAGCCTCAACCCCGACCTCGAGGTAGGCTCCTTCGCAGTGCCGGCCGACGACGCCGCCACGCCGAGTTGCATCAGCTACTACGTGGACGGCTCGTACGGCATCAACGCCGCCAGCCCGCACCAGGCCGAAGCCCTGCGCTTCATCGAGTTCCTGGCCAGCCAGAAGTTCGGCCAGATGTTCACCGATACCCTGCAGCAGATCTCCGCCGTCCCCGGAACGGTCCCAGGCAGCAAGCCGCTGGCCGAGATGGTCGAGATGATGAACTCCGAGGGCACCCCGTACCTGATGCTCACCGCCTTCCGCTTCGGGCAACCCAGCGGGTCCACGCTCCTTCAGAACGAGATGCAGGCTGCCATGGCGGGCGACCGCACCGTTGCCGCCGTCGCGGCGAACATCCAGCGCGGCGTGGCCGAATGGTTCGTACCGTTCCAGTAGGCCCATTGCCTTAGTGGTCCGAGCGGGGCGCCGCGCCCCCGGGAGCGGCGCCCCGCGAGTGATTCCGCAGCCGGGAACGGAGGTCGAATGCGCTACCGGCGGAACTGGTGGGGGAGGAACGGCCACCTGGTCATCTTCCTGGCACCCGCCATCCTCATCTACGGCATGTTCATGGCCTACCCACTGCTGTCGTCCTTGAGCTACAGCTTCTTCGAGTGGGACGGCCTGGTTCGCCGAGGCTTCGCCGGCCTCAAGAACTTCGTGAGCGTCCTCACGCGCTGGCCGTATAACGAGCGATTCTGGTCGGCGCTGTCGCACAACGCCTATTTCTTCGTCATAACCTTCATCATCCAGACCACCATCGGCCTCTTCGTGGCCGTGCTCCTGGCCCGGAAGAGGCGCGGTTTCGCCTTCTTCCAGGCGGCCTATTTTCTCCCGCACACGCTGTCGCTCGTGGTCGTCGGCTTCCTCTGGCGCATGCTGTTGAACCCCACCTGGGGCGCGCTAGCGCAGGGCCTCAGGCGGCTCGGTCTGCCCGACGCCGTGCAGCCCTGGCTAGGGCAGAGCTCGACCGCCCTCACGGCCGTGGTGCTCGTGAACGCGTGGGCGTGGCTGGGCTTCCCGATACTCGTCTACTTGGCGGCCGTCCAGGCGATCCCCCGCGAATACAACGAGGCGGCCCTGGTGGACGGCGCCAACCCCTGGCAGAACTTCCGTTTCGTGACGCTTCCGCTCCTCATGCCCACCTTGACGATGGTCACCATCTTGACGTTCATCTGGGACTTCAACGCGTTCGAGCTCGTCTTCGTCATGCAAGGGGCGTCGGGGTCGCCGGCGTACGCCACCGACCTCCTGGCCACGTTCTTCTACCGCACCGCGTTCGGCGACCCGACGACGGGTGGGGAACCCGGCCAGATAGGCCTGGCGGCCGCCATCGGGGTGCTCATGCTAATCATCATCGGCGTAGTCTCGTTCATGGGCGTGCGCTTCATGACCAGCAGACAGGCGGAGAACTGACGTGCGCGGCAGACGGGTGTCGTCAACTTTCATCTACTTGTTCCTGGGAATCATGGCCCTGGTGTTCCTCTACCCGGTGGCGCTGATGCTCCTGACGGCCTTCAAGACCACCCCCGAGATCTTCCGCAACCCGTTCGGGTTGCCGGCGGAGTTCACCCTCAAGGGCTTCCGGGCCGTGTGGGAGCGCGCCAACTTCGGCAACTACCTGCGTAACAGCGTGTTGATCACCGGCGCTTCGGCACTGTTGCTGGTGGCCACGGCCGCGCCCGCTGCGTACGCTCTCGCTCGCTACTCGTTCAGGTTGCGAGGCGCGCTCTTCATCTTCTTCCTGGCGGGGATCATGATCCCCATCCGGCTGGGGATCCTGCCGCTCTACCTGCTCATGCGCGACCTCGGGCTCATCGACACGCCGTTCGCGCTCATCCTCACCTACGCGGCGTCGGGCATGCCCATGGCCGTGTTCCTCCTGTCGGTTTTCTTCCGCAACCTGCCGCGCGAGCTCGAGGACGCCGCCCGCATCGACGGCTGCACCGAGTGGCAGACCTTCTACCGGGTGATGCTGCCGCTCGTGAGGCCGGGCCTGGCGACCGTCATAATCATCAACGTCGTGCCGTGGTGGAACGACTTCTTCTTCCCGCTCCTGTTCCTCACCTCGAACACCTGGAAGACGATCCCGCTGGGCATGCAGATCTTCTTCGGGCAGCACCTGATCGACTGGAGCCTCGTCTTCAGCGGCATGGTGCTCGCCAGCCTGCCGCTTCTCATCGTCTACCTGATCATGTCGCGACAGTTCATCGAGGGGCTCACGGCCGGGGCGGTCAAGGGCTGATGCGGCTCGGTATCGATGCGCTATTGGCCGCACCCGAGCGTTACCTCGAAGGTCGGAAGGTGGCGCTCCTCGCCAACCAGGCATCGCTGACGTCAGAAGGCCGGCCGACCCTGGAGGTATTACGGACCCACCCCGGCATCGAGCTCGTCGCCCTGCTTACTCCGGAGCACGGTTGGAGCGGCTACGAGGACGACGCGACGCCGATCGGCGACAGGCGCGACGCACGCACCGGGCTCGCGCTGCACAGCCTCTACGGGCCCAGGCGCCGGCCCACGGCCGAGGTGCTCGCCGGCGTGGACGCCGTGGTCATCGACGTTGTCGAGGTGGGGGTGCGCTGCTACACGTACGCCACGACCGCGGCGCTCGTCTGCGAGGCCGCCGCCGAGACGGCAACGCGGGTGGTCATATGCGACCGGCCCAACCTGCTTGGGCCCAGGGTGGACGGCCCCGCCCTGGACCCGGCACACCGTTCCTTCCTCGGCTACCTCGACATCCCCTTCCAGCATGGCCGTACGTTGGGCGAGGTGGTGGCCTGGGGAGTCAGGGACGTGGGCGTCGACCTGGTGGTGACGCCACTCGCCGGTGTGTCGCCCGTGGCTCGGGCTCCAGCCCTCTTCGTGCCGCCCTCGCCCGGCCTGCCCTCGGCGGAGGCGGTGGCGCTGTACCCGGGGCTGGTGTTGCTCGAGGGGACCAACCTGAACGAGGGCCGCGGCACCGCGCTGCCCTTCCAGCTGCTGGGAGCGCCCTGGCTGGACGGCTACGCCTTGGCCGGACAGTTGAACGAGCTTGGACTGCCGGGCCTGCTGTGCCGGCCCGTCAGCTACGTGCCTCGCACCGACACGCATGCCGGCAAGTTGTGCCATGGGGTGCAGCTGCACGTCACAAACCGAAAGCTGCTGCGGCCGCTCGAGGCGGTGATAAGCATCTTGCGGCACGTGAAGCGGGAGCACGCCGACGCGTTCAGGTGGGTGCCGGCGGCAGAGAAGCCGTGGGCCGAACTCCCGGGAGCCGGCGAGCCGTGGCACGAGCCCGTGACCGGTTACCTCGTAGACGCGCTCGCCGGCGACGAGAGCGTGCGCGCGGTGGTGGACGGCGCCATGTCGCTCTACACGGCCAGGGCCGCCTGGTTGGAGGCGGCCCTGGCTTGGGAACGGGCGTTAGCCGGCTTTCACGCTCGAAGCGGCTGACGTCGGGTCCGGCGAGTGAGCCGGCTCAGGGCACACCGCCTGTGAAGTAGGAGAAGTAGACGGGATCGATGTCGGCGCCGTTGCCGAGGGTGACGCTCTTGAGAGTGGTCGGCGTCACTGGATCTCTTTCCAAAGTCCACGCCACCTGATTCCACCCCTTCTTCAGCTTTAGGTCCACGAAGACGGTGGGATCCGTGCCGTTCGGGCAGCCCCCAGGGGCGGTCTTGACGTCCACGTCGGCGTCCGCGTAGAGCCAGTTGACGAACCTCATGTCCAGGAGCTGGTCCTCCGAGCCGGAGAAGTCGACCTTCTTGTCGGTCGGGTAGTTGTCGGCGTAGCCGTCTTGAGTCAGCACAGCCAACATCGGATACGACTCGAAGACGTCGAATATGGTCCATGACACCTTGGCGCTCGGAACGCTGGCCGTGGTCGCGCATAGGGCGGATGGAGTCGATGGGAGCCACACGAAACCGTCGGCCGGGCCCAGGACCTCGGAGGGTATGTCGGTCGGGTCGGGTAAGACCAGGTGCATGATGCCGGCTGCGTCGACGGCTGACGCCGGTCCCAGATAAACGCCGGGTGCAGGCGAGATGACGCCCGACGCTTGTGCCGTTACCGTGAGCCCCAGGTCGAACATCACGTAGAAACCGGCGACGGCCGCCTCCGATCCGGGCGCGGCGTTGAGGATCGCGTCGACCGTTACCGGACCGACTGGAGCGGCGGGAGGCGAACAGGCGGCCAGTACGGAAATACCGGTTGCGAGGGCGAGAGTTCGTGCTGCCCAGCGTGACATGAGACCTCCTCGAGTGCTGGCCGCCGTGGCGACCCAGGTAAGGTGGCGGGTTCTTGGTGCTCTTCAGGCCCAACGTGGTGGACGTGTGAAGCGTCCGGCGCACGGCCTCATGGGCCGACCACGGCAGTGTAAGAGACGTAAATAGGGTCCACGTCAGGTGCGTTTCCGAGGGTCATGCTCTTGGCGGTGCCCGGTGCCACCGGGTCTTCTTCCAGCGTCCACGCCACCTGATTCCAGCCCTTCTTCAGCCCTAGGTCCACGAACACGGTCGGATCCGTGCCGTTCGCGCAGCCCCCGGCGGCCGTTTTGACGTCGACGTCGTTGTCGGCGTAAAGCCAGGTCAAGAGTCTCATGTGGAGGTACTGCTCGTCACCGGCGGAGAAATCGACCTCCTTGTCGGCGACGTAGCTTATGTTGAGTTCTTCTCCGGTCAAGATCGCCACCATCGGGACTGCCGGCCCGGTCAGCGAGATGGCCGACGACACCCGGGCGCTCGGAACGCTCGCCGTGGTCGGGCAAAGGACGGGAGGGCCGGCTGGGAGCCAGAGGAAGTGTTCGGCCGTGCCTAGTACCGCATCAGGCAAGTCTGCGGGGTTTGGGAGGATGAGATGCATGGTGCCGCTTGAGTCGATGGGGGATGCCGGCCCCAGATACGTGCCAGGCTCGGGTGCGATCACGCCCGACGCCTGCGCCGTTACCGAGAGCGACATGTCGTACATGACGTAGAAGCCGGCGACGGCTACCTCCGATCCCGGCTCGGCGTGTAGGGTCGCGTTCACGGTAACCGGACCGACCGGAGCGGCGGGCGGCGAACAGGCTGCCAAGACCAACATCCCGGCGGCCAAGGCTACGATCCGTACCGAGCTACTGGACATGAGACCTCCTCGTAGGCCGGCCGCGGGAGCGGCCCGATGGGTACTAGCGGTAAACGTGCCATTATGGCCCAACCCAACGTGACAATCATGAAAGTCCAGGATAGTAGGGTGCAAATAGCAACATAGGTCTTGCTGATCCACTACTGACGCAGGACCGCCCAGCGAGGAGCGGCCCTGTGTCGAGGGCGAATGCTCGGGCGTCCCGCCCGGCTAGAGCCGGGCCCGCCCGGCACCCTGGTTCAGGGTTTGCGCACCGCCGTGTAGGAGATGTAGATGGGGTCGACGTCGGAGCCGTTGCCGAGCGTGAAGGTCGGAGGGTCGCCTGAGCCGCCGTCCTGCATGCTCCATGCCACCTGGTTCCAGCCCTTGAGCAGCTCGAGGTCCACTTCCACCGTAGGGGCGGTGCCGTTCACGCAGCCCCCAGGAGCCGTCTTGACGTCCACGGCGTCCTCGGCATAGAGCCACGTGACGAACCTCAAGTGGAAAAGCTGCTCTTCGTTGACGGTGAAATCCAACTTCGTGTCCGTGGTGTAGCTCGAGGCGAAACCGTCGCCTGTGAGGACAAACGGGGTCGGGTACGACAACAGAGGCGAGAGGATGATCATGGAGACCTTGGTACTTGGGTCGCTGGCCGTAGTTGGACACACCTCGGGCGCAATGGAGATGACGCGGACGAAGCTGTCGGCCGTGGCCAGGACTGCCTCGGGTAGGTCGTTCGGGTCGGGAAGAACGAGATGTACCGTACCGTCTGCGTCGACGGGCGACGCTGGGCCCACATACGTGCCTGGGGTAGGCGAGTTGACACTGGATGCTTGTGAGGCGAGAACTAGCGAACTGTCGTGCATGACGTAGAACGCGGCCACCGCCGCCTCCGACCCGGGTTCGGCATTGAGGGTCGCCTTGACGGTCACAGGACCCAAGGGCCCGGCGGGCGCGGAACACGCGACCAGGACGGAAAAACCTATGACTACTGCCAGGAATCGTGCGGTACTACGTGGCATGGGGCCTCCTAGAAAGCTGGCCACAGGGCCGACCCCAATGGCACGGACACTAATGAATGACCTCGATGTGGTGTAACCGCGTGTGCCAGCGAGGAACTATAGGTTCGACCCCGTTCGAGCCCCAATATGAAATTGCTCAGTGCGCCGCTGGTTCAGTGCAGCGACGCGGCGGGTCCGTCATTTTCCGGCTTTGGCCGCAAGCTTTCTGCGCAAAGGACCTTCGCGTGATTCTCTCCGCACTTCCGCATATCCCTTGCGAGCTGGTTATGGTCGCAGTTGGCGCTGACAACAAAAAAACGCGCCTCTGCGCGTTCGATATCTTCAACTTACCGCCGTATGCGGTATTCGTCAAGGGGTTGCAGCCGGACGGTCGCTCCGGTGCCCGTAACACCCGCGAATGGCCGGTGGAACACCCGCGGAAGGCGACATGCCGGGGTGTTCTGCCCTCAGTGCCCTGCTCGGTGACGCGGCTCCGGCTCGAGCAGATCGGTTGGTAAGAGTAAGGCGCATAGCGTCTCGGTGGCGATTACCGTGGATTGGCCCGCGCGCAGACTGCGCGCGGGCCAGACTTCGTAATCTCCGGACTTAGTCGTCGTGAAGCGATCTAGCGGGCAGGCACTTGGCCAGTCGGTCTTCAGCGGTGCTGGAAGTTCCGCATGCCAGGCATGCGGTCTTGCATCCACTCGGGAAGCTGCATGCGTTGGGCACCGCCGGGTTGCATGCCGTGACGCTGCATGCCGAACTCGCCGGCACCGAAACGCATGTTGCCACCGCCGAACTCACCGGCGCCGAACATGGCTCCCGGTCCCTGCCCCAGCTCTCCCGCACGGAACGGCGCACCTGCCTCGCGCCCGAAGGGTCCGGCCTGCATCAGCGCGCTGCGCACCTCGGGGTGAGCCTCGACGAACGCCTCCGTGTCCGCCCGCAGCGCCTCGCGTTCGCGTGTGACGTCTGCCGACTGCGTGGCTACCTTGCTGGTGGCGAGGTCTTGGGCGACCGCCGGTGACTCACCCGACTCGAGCGCGGCTACGTAAGCCTGCAACCTGGCGAGCTGCAGTTCCTGCTCGGCCGTCCGCAGGGCTTGCCTGCGGTCCAGGAGCGCAGCGGCGTCGGCCCTGGCGTCCTCCGGCAGCGAGTTCAGGATGGTGAGCCGCATCGCGTTCTGGCGCAGCGCAAGCATGTCCGCCGAGAACCCGCCGCTCTGAGCGGCCGAACCGGCCGGTTGAGCCATGGCGACGGGACCCACCATCAGGGCCAGCACTCCGCCTACGATTAGTGTGCGTCTTAGCATCTGTCAGCACCTCCATGAGCGACGTTGGTGCGTCGCTGCCATGAGCATGGGCCGCTCCCGTGCAGTAGTCGTGTGGCAAGTGTGGAGGTTTGGAGGAGAAAGCCGCGATGCGGGTAGTGGCCGTGCACGCCTTCTCCACGTTCGACCGTTAGCATCGGAAACAGCTATGGCCGTGGAGGGTGCATGAAGGTGCTGGTGGTCGAAGACGAGGTCGGGATCTCCCGCACCCTCGACGCCTACTTGCGTCGCGACGGCTTCGACACCGAGGTGGCCGCCACCGGCACGCGTGCGGTGTCGCTGTTCCGCGCCGCGCAGCCCGACCTGGTGCTCCTGGACGTCATGCTGCCCGAGCTCGACGGCTTCGAGGTACTCAAGATCATCCGCCGCGAGAGCGACGTTCCGGTCATCATGCTCACCGCGCGCAGCGAGGAGGTCGACCGGCTGGTCGGGCTCGGGCTCGGCGCCGACGATTACATCGTCAAGCCGTTCTCGTTCAGGGAGGTGATGGCTCGGGTGAAGGCGGTGCTCAGGCGCTCGCAGCCGGCCCCGGAGCGAAGCAGCAGGCCGTTGACGGTCGGGCGCCTGGTGGTGGACCGCGAGGGTGGCACGGCGCTCTTCGACGGCGGCTATCTGCCACTCACCGCCACCGAGTTCCGGTTGTTGGCCACCCTGGCGTCCGCCCCCGGCCGGGTCTTCAGCCGCGCGGAGTTGATCGAACGGGCCTTGCCCGAAAGCGACATCTTGGAGCGCACCCTCGACTCGCACGTAAAGAACCTGCGCCGCAAGCTGGGCGCCGCCGGTGCTCCCAAGCTGCTCACGACCGTGCGCGGGATGGGTTTCCGGCTGGTGGAGGAACCGTGAGGCGGCTAAGCGCGAAGCTGGTCCTGGCGCTGGTGGGCGTGACGCTGCTGACCATCACCCTCATCGCGGTAACGCAGGTTCGCTCGATCACCCGGGAGAACCTCACGCTTCCCCTGGGCGAGCGTGCCCAGTTGAGCCCGGGAGAAGTGGCCCGGCGTTTCCTGGGGAACGGTCGGTTGATAATCGGAGAAGGCTGGACGGCGGTAGTGGCCCCGCGCCCGGGCGGTATGGGAGCGAGGGCCCAAGCACCACATGCCGATGGCTTGCCGGACTCTCCCCAGATCGGAGTCTCGCGCGCGGCGTTGCTTGCCATGGTGCGCGACTCGCTGGAGCAACGCACCGTTTCCCTGGTCGGCTCGAGCATCATCGCGTTGCTCGTGGCGGTGGCGCTGGCGCTGGCGCTGGCGCGCGTGATAGCCCGGCCCGTGGAGTCCGTCACGCGCGCGGCCGGCCTCGTTGCTGCCGGCGACCTGTCCGTCCGCATTCCAACGCCGGGTGCGGCGGGCCCCAACGCCAGCGAGACGACCCGGTTGGCGCACAGCTTCAACGTCATGGCCGACAGCCTAGAGCGCATGGAGGCGGACCGCCGGGCGATGGTGGCCGACGTGGCGCACGAGCTCCGCACCCCGCTGACGATCATGCGCGGCCGCCTGGAGGCAATGGAGGACGGCGTTGTCGACGTCTCGTTGGACGAGGTGCGCGACCTTCACACGCAGGTGTTGGCGTTGACCCGTTTGGTGGAAGACCTGCGGGTGTTGTCGCTGGTCGACTCCGGCAAGCTGTCTTTGCAGCGCAGCCAGTTCGACCTCCTCGAGCTCGCACGCGGCGTGGCCTCCAGTGCACAGGTCCAGGGGGACGCCAAAGACGTGAAGTTGCACGTGCACGGGGCCGGGCCCGTGCTGGTCGATGCCGACCGCGACCGCATGCGCCAGGTGATGCTGAACCTGCTCGACAACGCCATCCGCTACTCGCCCGAGGGTGGACGGGTGACGCTAGACGTACACCTGAGGGCCGCCGGCCCGGGGTTCACGGTCAAGGACGAGGGGCCAGGGGTGCCGCCGGGTTCGGAGAAGCGCATCTTCGAGCGCTTCGCAAGGGCCGACGCCAGCCGGGGCCGCGCCGGCGGGGGCAGCGGCCTGGGCCTCGCCATCGTGAGTTCCATCGTCGAGCTGCATGGTGGCAGCGTGACGGTGGCGAACGCCCCCGAGGGTGGGGCGGTGTTCGAGGTGCGGTTGTAGCCGGCCGGCGGGTAGGGCGCAGCGCGCCTCCGTTGGCCTCAGCCGGTACGTCCAGGATCTTCGTTACGTGGCGGTTCGTATCGCTGCGATCGGGCCGAATGGCCTCGCTAAACACCCTCAACGGGCAAGTGGACGTCGTTGAGGGTGCGTTGATACGCGCTTGAGCGTCCGTTAAGTCTCTCCTCTCTAAGCTTCCCGCACGGCTTCGGACCAACCGGAGCCTACGGAGGAGGAAGATCATGCAAGACACTCGGAAGCTCGTACTGCTACTGGTCGCCGCCCTCTTTGGAGCGGCCCAAGCTAGTATCGCGCCGTACTTCGACCCGGGGGAAACCGGAAGCCGGGTGGTGGTGGCGTCGCACCAGTCCTTCGCGGCCGGAGAGCTGGAACGGGTCGCCAAGGCGCCATCGAGCGCTCTCACGCAGGGTGCCACCGCTAACGCCGGCGCGCAATGGCTCGACCCTGGTTACGAGGGTGCTGGTGGGGCGATTGTGACAGTGTTGGCGGGTGTGCCGACGGCGGAGCAGGAGTGGGCCGCGTTGCATGCGGAGAACCGCCAGATCGCCATGAGTCAATCGACTGGGCCGGGCACGCTCGTTCGTGCCTTCCAAGGGCCAACTGCCTCGCCTAACGTCGCTGGTTCTGGTCAGATCGGCGCTCAGTGGCTGGATCCCGGCTTCACCTACCCGGCGCCCATCGAGGCTGAGCTCGTCGATGACACCTCGGCAGATGACATGGCGTGCGGGGGCGGAGCCGGGCTCCTGGCCAAGACCAGCCTGGTCGGCGCCCAGCAAAACCACATGGCCGGCGTAAGGGGCAAGTGCCAGGACGTGCTGGCCTGAGAGCAGCAACGGCAGCCCCGTAGGCAGCCGCGTGTCTGAGCGCTTGGCGTCGGCGCGGCTGCCATCTTGTCCCGCAGACGAAGGAGATTCATGATAGCGAAGGTACTGCTGCTCTTCTTAGTGCTCTCCCTCGGCCTGGGCATCGCCCGGACGATGAGATCGACAAGCTGATCGAACAGGCGAGCACCGAGATGAACGAAGCCAAGCGTGCCGAGTTTTACCGGCAGGTGGGCCAGATTGGTCACGATGACGCCGCTTTCATCGTCCTCCCTTACGGTCCGGATAACGTGCTGCTCAGCAACGAGGTCACGCGGGCTGACGCTAAGCCCATCTACTCCACCTACCGCTGGAAGGACATCGCTAAGGCCCATTGAGCGCTGGAAGGGTGGGGAGGAGAGAAACCGCCCCACCCCACCCTGCAACTCGGATAACAAAGAACTAGTGTTGCTCGCCGTGGCGCTTAGCTTCAGTATGAGCGTGTTCCACGCTTCATCTATTAACTCGTAGACAATCCGGATGACTGCCCCCAGACGCCGCTCACCGGCAAGACTACCCACCGATTAGACCAGAAGCGTGGAGATGCTCGAGCCGACAGACCTCACCTATGCGAGATCCGACCTATTACAAGCCGGCGCTCCGTCGGTTCAGATAACTACCGCCAGCGGTTCCCGAGCGGCCTCGAGTAATGCAGGCAGGAATGTTTCATGCACAATAAAGTCACTGAACTGGCTGACAGCTCCTGCCAAACTGAAACTTCCAACCACGCGTCCACTTCCGTCTCGGACCGGTACAGCTAGAGCGGCGACGTCGTCACTGTGCTGACCGCGGTTAAGCGCGTAACCATTCTCGCGCACGAGCTGTAGCTGCTTTATCAACTCCTCGCGCGTGCGGATCGTGCTTTCTGTGTGAGCAAGGAACTGCGAATCGGGGTACAACTCCAAGATGCGCTCAGGTGACTCAAAGGCAAGCAGGACATGGCCCGCAGACGTTGAGTAGGCTGGCAGCGTCTTGCCGATTTCAACCTGATACATGAGTGCCCTATTGGCCACGACTCTCGCAACGTACAAGACAAAGCGTCCGGATAGAATGCTGAAGCTGGCGGTCTGTTCGACCATGCGGCTTACTGCTCCAAGGCGCTCCTCCACGGCGGGCAGGCCGGAGGTGCTGTGACTCTTGGTTGCCAAACGCAGAAGGCCAAGGCCCGCGTAATAGCGCTTGGTCGTTGCATCGTAGCTTAAGAAACCTGTTGATGCCCAGGTTCTGAGTACTCGATAAGTTGTGCTCGGATCAAGACCGAGGTCGCTGCTGACTTCCTTGAGGGTCAGTGAATCTCTCCGAGTCAGCAGGTTAAGTACCGCGGCGCCGCGCGCTAGCGTCTGGAGCCTATAAGGGTCACTCTCAGTGGTCATCACAATTCCTCCCCGCGGTCATCTAAATGGCTGCAAAATGGTAGACCTCGCCAGTCGCAATAGCCAGCCCGGTTGCAGCTTCCCTAGGCTAAGGACGCCTCATATCATATAGTGACAAGTTTATCTCACTAGTTGACAACCAGACTTGTCATTGATAGCATTCCTTCTCAACCCGCATCCCTTGAATATCTTAAGGGTCTAAAGGAGGACTAGTTAGTAGGATGTCTGCCTAACATGATTGTCATCGCCGGCTTAAGTACTCACCGGAGTTAACGGTCTACAGGGTGAACTGGGCTAAGGTGGCGCACGGCATTTCAAGCTATTGCATGCCTGAGTGCCAAAAACGGATCGCACCAAATGAGAGGTTAATTATGCACTCCGCAGCGCTTTCGCATCATTTTCGTCGCATTCTTCTGGGTCTGTGCCTGTTAGTTGCGCTTCCGGCAGTAAGCGCGCAAGCTGTCGACGAAATTCGTATCGCTACGCCTGGCGAGGGCGACACCCTGGACCCAGCCTTCATGAGCCTGGTAAACAGCTTCTCCGTGGCAACAAACATCTATAGCGGCCTCGTTCGCTACGCTCCAGGCACTATCGACTTGATGCCAGACCTCGCTACCTCATGGGAGGTCTCCGATGACGGCCGCACCTGGACGTTCGCTATTCGCGACGACGTTGTCTGGCAGAAGGGCTACGGCAAACTCGTGGCTCAGGATATCGTTGACAGTTTCAACCGCGT
>JACDJC010001767.1_pt1 | contig 18458 bp, 18 predicted proteins | sample 7454191 | NCBI WGS metagenome assembly JACDJC01 (sample SAMN14253291, study PRJNA609438) | sludge metagenome | isolation source: sludge after 25d culture with pyrite and EDTA | collected 2018-12-20 | reverse complement strand
GCCCCAGGACGGCGCCAGCAGGATCAGCGACAGCGCCATGCCCAGCGACTGGGTCCAGTCGGGCAGCGAGGTGTACAGCAGGTGGTGGGGGCCCGCCCACATGTAGGTGAAGGCCAGCGCCCAGAAGTGGACGATGGACAGGCGGTACGAATACACCGGCCGGCCCGCCTGCTTGGGGATGAAGTAATACATCATCCCGAGAAAACCTGCGGTGAGGAAGAAACCCACCGCGTTGTGGCCGTACCACCACTGCACCATGGCGTCCTGCACCCCGGCATAGGCGGAATAGGACTTCCACATGGACACCGGCAGTTCCATGTTGTTGAATATGTGGAGCACGGCGATGGTGAGGATGTAGGAACCGAAGAACCAGTTGGCCACGTAGATGTGCTTGACGCGGCGCTTGGCGATGGTGCCGAAGAACACGATGGCATAGGCGACCCAGACCAGGGTGATCAGGATGTCGATCGGCCATTCGAGTTCGGCGTATTCCTTGGTCGAGGTGTAGCCCAAGGGCAGCGTGATGACCGCCCCCACCAACACCGCCTGCCAGCCCCAGAAGGTGAAGGCGGCGAGCTTGTCGCTGAACAGGCGGACCTGGCAGGTGCGCTGCACCACGTAGTAGGAGGTGGCGAACAGTGCGCTGCCCCCGAACGCGAAAATCACGCCGTTGGTGTGCAATGGGCGCAGACGCCCATATGACAGCCAAGGCGTGTTCATATTCAATTCCGGCCATATAAGTTGCGCGGCGATCAGTACGCCGACCGCCATGCCGATGACGCCCCAGATCACGGTGGCGATCGCAAACTGCCGAACGACACCGTAATTGAAGACTTCGGCCTGTTTTCCGACAGTATCGGAAGTGCCCATGAGCTTCCCCTCAAACAAATAAAAATACGAGACGCCAGCATGATCCGCCATGCTGGACATTGCATCCTTGATTCATATCAAGACCAATTTCGCGCATGAAAGGCTGACGTGTTCGCACCACACATCAAAAAATAAAAAAACCGGATTACCCGCTAATTCCCGCCCGCCGCGTCCCCGCCCTTCGAGGCGGCGCCCCGCTCCGCCTCGGGGCCGTCGTCGTCCAGCAGGATCGAATTGGCGGCCTCGTTGGTGTCGTCGAACTGGCCGGCGAAAATCGCCCACCAGAAAAAAGCCCCGATGGCGATGACCGCCGCGAGGGAAATCGGAAGCAGCAGGAATAAAGACGGCATGGCCTGTGGCCCTAGGGCCTGTTAACGTTACCTGGTGTGCTGCAAGCCTTAGCCTTGCACCGCGACGCCTCGCCATTCGGCCCCGGACACCTGGCGGGCTTGCCGCCGGAACAGGCGCCACGAATTGCCGGCGACGGCGAGCGAGGAAATCAGCATGGTCAGGGCCGCGACCCAGGGGGCCACGAGGCCGGCCGCCGCCAGCGGCGTCATGAGCAAGTGCCAGGCGACGGAGCCATAAAGGTTTTGGCGGGCCACCCGTCCGGTGGCCTTGGTCAGGAGGGCGACGTCGTTCTCGCTCATGGCGGGCGACGCCGAAACCGTGGCATGGGCGGCCGCGACGGCCGTGGGCACGGCCATGGCCATGGCACAGGGGCAGCTCATGACCAGCAGCGCCACCATGACGCCCAACGCATGCTGCGGGGCATGGACGGCCCATATGCCGCCGACCACGAAGGCCAGCGCCAGCTGCACCACCACGAACCAGAAGGCCACCCGGTCGGCGCGCCCCGACATGGCATGGCGGAATCGTTCGATGATGTGATGGGCGCCCCCGCCGCCGATGGACTGGCGGGCGCAGAGTTCCAGATAGCGGGCCGTGAGGAGAAAGGCCAGGAACATGGTGACGGAATCGAAATAGACTTCGCCGCTGCCCGCCCAGGTGGTGTAGACGCTGGGAATGAAGGCCGCGACGATGCTGAGCGCCACGGGGACGTCCATGTTGATGCGCCCCCGCGCCAGGCTGCGCAAGGCGCCGCCCCAGACCGGCCAGGCGCAATACAGCATGGCCGGGACGGTGATCACCAGGCTGACCCAGTTCATCATGTAGATGGCCTGGTCGAGCGTCTGGAGGTTGTCGGGCGCCATGGATTCCGAACGCAGGTAGCCCGGGAATGCGAACATCATGACTTGCATCATGGCAAGCCAGCCTAGCCCCATGCGGGCGAGCATGTGCCGCCGCTGCTGGCGATCGTCGCCGGACAGGCTGGGCGGCGTGGAGAAAATGGAGAAGGCGCGCATAATGGTTTGCAACTATAACAAACTAGCGTAAACACTACTTGATATAGATCAAAATCAAGGAGCAAATCCGGGAAAACGCGCCCTCGGCGCCGAACGGGCGCCGCCCCCGGCACGGCGGGCGGCGCCTGCCCGCAAGGCTCCGCGGGGCCTTGCTCAGGCGACCTTCAGGCCGGGCGCCTCGTCGAATTGCGCCTCTTCCGTCGAACCGGTCAGCGCCGTGGTGGACGAACGGCCCCCTTCGATGGCCTGGGTGACCGCATCGAAATAGCCCGTGCCCACTTCGCGCTGGTGCTTGACCGCCGTGAAGCCCAGTTCGGCCGCCGCGAATTCCTTCTGCTGCAGCTCGACGAAGGCGCTCATTTGCCGGCGCGCGTATCCGTGCGCCAATTCGAACATGCCATAGTTGAGCGCATGGAAGCCCGCCAGCGTGATGAACTGGTATTTGTAGCCCATGGCGCCGAGCTCCCGTTGGAATTTGGCGACAGTGGCGTCGTCCAGGTTCTTTTTCCAATTGAACGAGGGCGAGCAATTATAAGCCAGCAGCTTGCCGGGGAACTGCTTGTGGATGGCTTCGGCGAACTGGCGCGCGTATTCCAGGTTGGGGGTGGACGTCTCGCACCAGATCAGGTCGGCATAGGGAGCGTAGGCCAGGCCGCGGGAAATGGCCTGGTCCATCCCGGCGCGGGTGCGGAAGAAGCCTTCCACGGTGCGCTCGCCGGTGACGAAGGGGCGATCGTTTTCATCGATGTCGCTGGTGACCAGGTCGGCGGCGTCGGCGTCGGTGCGGGCCAGCAGCAAGGTGGGCACCCCCAGCACGTCGGCCGCCAGGCGAGCCGAGATGAGCTTGGCCACGGCTTCGCGGGTGGGCACCAGGACCTTGCCGCCCATGTGGCCGCACTTCTTGACCGACGCCAGCTGGTCTTCGAAGTGGACGCCGGCCGCGCCGGCTTCGATCATGGCCTTCATGAGCTCGAACGCGTTCAGCACGCCGCCGAAGCCCGCCTCGGCATCGGCCACGATGGGCGCGAAATAATCGATATAGCCCGGGTCTTGCGGGTCGACGCCTTCCATCCATTGGATCTGGTCGCAGCGCGTCAGGGCGTTGTTGATCCGGCGCACCACTTGCGGCACCGAGTTGGCCGGATAGAGCGATTGATCGGGATACATTTCGCCGGCGCCGTTCGCATCGCCCGCGACCTGCCAGCCGGACAGGTAAATGGCCTTCAGGCCGGCTTTCACCTGCTGCATGGCCTGGTTGCCGGTCAGCGCGCCCAGGCTGTTGACGAAAGGTTCGCTGTGCAAGAGCTTCCACAGTTTTTCAGCGCCTTGGCGGGCCAGCGTATGCTCGACCACGGTCGAGCCGCGCAGGCGCACGACCTCGTCCGCCGTGTATCCGCGCTTGATGCCTTGCCAGCGGGGGTCTTCGGCCCAGGTGCGTTGCAGGTCGCGGATCTGGTTTTCTCTTGAGTTCATGGTGCTGCTCCTTTGAGTTGAAAACATAAGCGTGAAAGAATCCCGATGGAAAAATTCTACGCTCATGCTGCAGCGCACCTAACACTTATGTCTTATATAAGACAAATTATTTTTTTCTTTTAAAACAAGGATGTACAAATAATATTTCACGATACGGAACAATATTTTCCGGTATGAAAAGAAGAATCATGCAACGCAACAGCGCCATTTCATGTAGCAAAATCAGCGTTTCACCATACGGAAAATACCGATGGCGGGTTACAATGCCGCATTCATTCCTACGACGCCCCGGCCCAGCCGCCGTCCGCTCTCGTCATGACCCATACTCCCCTCGCCCACGCCCCCCTGGGGCAAGCGGTCGCCTACCCCAGCGCCTACGACCCTTCCCTGCTGTTCGCCATAGACCGCGCGGTCAACCGCGCGGCGCTGCCCCTGCCCGCGCACTGGCACGGCGCGGACATCTGGAACGCCTACGAAGTTTCCTGGCTCAACCCGAAAGGCAAGCCCATGGTCGCGGTGGCCCGCTACACGGTGCCGCATTCCAGCCCGCGGCTGATCGAGTCCAAATCGTTCAAGCTCTACCTGAACTCCTACAATGAAACACGCTTCGACGACGCCGAAACCGTCAGGCGGACGATGGCCCGCGATCTTTCCCAGGCCGCGGGGCAGGAAATCGGAGTGGAGTTGTTCAGCCTGGCCAGCCAGCACGGCCTGCCCCTGGGCGCCCTGGAAGGCGACGACATCGACGGGCAGGACATCGACATAGACCGCTACGAGCCCGCGCCGGATCTCCTGCGGTGCACCGGCGGCGGCGGAATCGTGAGCGAAAAACTGGTTTCCGACCTGCTCAAGTCGAACTGCCCGGTCACCGGGCAGCCCGATTGGGGCAGCGTGCAGGTCTGCTACACCGGCCCGCGCATCGACCGCGCCGCCCTGCTGCGGTACATCGTGTCATTGCGGCGGCATACGGAATTCCACGAGCACTGCGTCGAGACCATGTTCTGCGACATCCTGCGGGCGTGCAAGCCGGAATCGCTTGCGGTCTATGCGCGCTATACGCGCCGGGGCGGCCTGGACATCAACCCCTGGCGCAGCACGCATCCCTGGGCTGCAGGGCGGGTGCGTACCGTCAGGCAGTAAGCGGCGACCGGCGGGTGGCCGATTTGGCCACCCAGAGCGCCAGGAAGGCCGCGATGCCGAACGCGACGGCCGCGCCCACCCAAGGACCTTGGCGGAAGCCGGCGTCCATCAGCAGGCCGAAGCTGACCGGCCCCAGGGAGGAGCCGACGTCCATGCCGGAATACACCAGGCCGTAGACCGTGCCCGTGGCCCCCTTGGGCGTCACGCGGCGGATGAGCATGTCGCGCGAGGGCGCCGATACGCCGGAGCAGAAGCCGGCCAGGGCCACCAGCACCATGGCGAGCGAAGGCGGCACGGCGCCGCCGGCCAGCACCACCAGCAGGCCGCCCGCCAGGAACAGCGACACCGCCACCGTGCGTTCGGTGTTGGGCGTCGCGCCGACCAGGAAGCCGCCCGCGATCATGCCGGCAGCGGCCGCCACCATGTAGCTGGACAGCGCCGAGCCCGCCATGATCTTGTCGATGCCGTAGACTTCGCCCAGCATCGGTATGGTGTAGTTCTGGACGGCGGACAAGGAAACGGAAGTGAACAGGAAGAACAGGAAAGCGCCCCAGAGCGCCGGCTGCACCAGCAGCGCCGCCAGCGTTTCGGCCACGGACTTGCGCGCCAGGTCCGTCTGGGCGGATGCGCCGGACGCGGCCTCGCCGGCCGTGGGGAGAGGCTGGTTCCGGCCGGCCAGCAGGTCGCGCCCCAGCCAGGTCGTCAGCAGCACGGCGGCCACCAGCGCACCGGCGCCGAAGGCCGCCGTGCGCCAGTCGGCCGCGTAGATGATGGCGGCCATGAAGACCGGCGTCAGCGCCCAGCCCAGGTTGCCGGTCAGGCCGTGCGTGCTGAAGGCATGGCCCAGCCGCTTCTGGCTGACGCGGTGATTGATGATGGAATAATCGACGGGATGGAATATGGAATTGCCTATGCCGCCTATGGCGGCGGCGGCCACCAGCATGAAATAGCCGTTCGACAAGCCGATCAGGGCCGCCGAGACGATGAAGCAGGACAGCCCGAAGCGCAGCACGGGCGCCGGCCCGATGCGGTCGACCACGAAGCCGGAGGACGCCTGCCCCAGGCAGGACACCAGGAAGAAGACCGATGCCAGGAAGCCCAGCTTGACGAAGTCGTAGCCGTATTCATTGGCCAGCGACAGATACAGCGTGGGCAGCACCAGCTGGAAAAAGTGGGAGGTGCCGTGCACCAGGCCGATCAGGCCGATGATGGACCAGTCCCGGCGCTTGAGGTCGGGGGTGTCGAGGTAGTCGGTGCTGAGGGTGGACATGTCTGCTTCTCGGAATATCAGCCGCGGCGGTCGGAGCGGTCGCGGATTTCGGGCCAGGCGCGGCGCAGGTAATAGCACATGGACCAGACCGTAAGAATGGCTGCGATGATGATCAGCACCTCGCCGACGATGTCCAGCGGCACGCCGTACAGCGAGCGCCAGTACAGCAGGCAGGGGATCGCGACCATCTGGGCCGCCGTCTTGAACTTGCCCAGCCGGTGCACGGCGACGCTGCCGCTGGCGCCGATCTTGGCCATCCATTCGCGCAGCGCGGAAATGGTGATTTCGCGCCCGATGATGATCAGCGCGATGAAGGAATCGACCCGCCCCAGGTCGAGCAGGATCAGCAGGGCCGCGCACACCATGAGCTTGTCCGCCACCGGATCCAGGAAGGCGCCGAAAGAGGAGGTCTGGTTCCAGCGCCGCGCCAGCCAGCCGTCGAACCAGTCCGTCAGCGCGGCGACGATGAAGGCGAAGGCCGCGACCGTGTCGCGCACGGGCACTGAGATCCAGTCGGCCGGCAGGTAGAACAGGCCGACGATCAGCGGGATCATGGCGATGCGCAGCCACGTCAGGGCGATGGGTAGATTCATGGGCATAATGTGAATACTACCCTATCGGAGCGCCTGATAGATACGTTCCGCCAGCTCATCCGAAATTCCCTCCACCGAGCGCAGGTCGTCGATGCTGGCGTCCACCACGCCCGAGAAACCGCCGAAGCGCGCCAGCAGCCGCTGCCGCCTGCGCGCGCCCACGCCCTCGATCTCCTCCAGGCGCGACACGTTCCTGGCCTTGGCCCGCTGCGCCCGCATGCCCGTGATGGCGAAGCGGTGGGCTTCGTCGCGGATCTGCGCGACGAGCATCAAGGCCGCGGATTCCACGCCCAGCGCGACGGGCGGGCGATCATCGGCGAAGACCAGGGTCTCCAGCCCCACCTTGCGCCCCTCGCCCTTGGCGACCCCGACGATCACCCCGGTGTCCAGCCCGAGCTCGACGAAGACCCGCCGCGCGACTTCCACCTGGCCCTTGCCGCCGTCGATCAGCACGATGCCGGGCATCTCGGCCTGGCCGTCCGCCACCCGGCTGAAGCGCCTGGTCAGCACCTGCCGCATGGCGGCGTAGTCGTCGCCCGGCGTGATGCCGGCGATGTTGTAGCGGCGATACAGGGACGGCTGCATGGCATGATGCTTGTACACGACGCAGGACGCCTGCGTGGCCTCGCCCGCGGTGTGGCTGATGTCGAAGCATTCGATGTGCAGGGCGTCCAGCGCCGCCTCGTCGGTGTCCAGGTCCAGCTCGGTGGCGAGCGCCAGCGTGCGCGCCGCGCGCGCGCTGGATTCCGTCAGCACGCGGGCCAGCGCCATTTCGGCGTTCTTCGCGGCCTGCTCCAGCCAGGTCTTGCGCACGCCTTGCGGCCGGACCAGCACGCGCGGCTTGACGCCCTTCTGCTCGGCCAGCAGGCGCATCAGCCCGGGATCGGGCAGCCGATGCGAAAACACCAGGATGGGAGGCAGCGCGCTGTCCAGGTAGTGCTGGGCGACGAAAGCGGCCAGCACGTCGCCGGGGCTGTCCTCGTTGGTGTGCGTGGGAAAGAACGGCTTGTCGCCCAGGTGGCGGCCGCCGCGCACCATGGCGAGATTGACGCACACCCGCCCCCCCGCCGACGCGACGGCGACGATGTCGGCGTCCTCGCTGCCCACCTGCTCCATGGACTGCTGCTGCAGCACCTTGGCCAGCGCGCCCATCTGGTCCCGCAGCACCGCGGCCTGCTCGAATTCGAGGGCCCGCGACGCCTGCTGCATGCGCTGCTCGATGTCGCGCAGCACTTCGTCGGCGTGGCCGTCCAGGAAGCGCGTGGCGCGCAGGACGTCGGCCTGGTAGTCCTCCTTGGAGATCAGGTCGACGCAGGGCGCGGAGCACCGGCCGATCTGGTAGAGCAGACAGGGGCGCGAACGGTTCGCATACACGCTGTCCTCGCAGGTGCGCAGCCGGAACACGCGCTGCAGGATCTGTATGGTTTCCCGCACGGCCCAGGCGTTGGGATACGGCCCGAAATACCGGCCCTTGCCGCTGGTGCTGCCGCGGTAATAGGCGATGCGCGGCACCTCATGGCCGCTGAACATCAGGTAGGGATACGACTTGTCGTCGCGGAACAGGATGTTGTAGCGCGGCTTGAGCCGCTTGATGAGGTTGTTTTCCAGCAGCAGCGCCTCGGCCTCGGAACGCGTGACCGTGACCTCGACGCGCACCACCCGCGCGACCATGTGGGCGATGCGCGGGCTGCTGTGCGTCTTCTGGAAATACGAGCTGACGCGCCGCTTGAGGTCGCGGGCCTTGCCCACGTAGAGGACCTCGCCCTGGGCGTCGATGTGCCGATACACCCCGGGCAGCGGCGGCAGGTCAGCCAGAAACGATTTGAGATTGAAGTCTTCGGGCATATTGATAACGTTCGTCGGCCTGCAGCGCGTCCCAGCCGGGCGCCGGCCGCGACGGCCTGAGCCGCCTGATGCGATTCACCGATGCGCTGCCGTGCTCGAACGACAGCCGCCCCAGCAGCTCGTCCGCCAGGTCGGGGCGATTGCATACCAGGACCATGTCGCAGCCCGCGCCCAGCGCGGCATTGGCGCGGGCCAGGATGTCGCCGGCCACGGTCGCGCCCTCCATCGTCAAGTCGTCCGAGAACACCACGCCATCGTAGCCCAGCTCGCCGCGCAGCACCTGCTGTATCCAGTAGGGGGAAAAGCCCGCCGGGTTCGGGTCGACCTGGTCGTAGATGACGTGGGCCGGCATCACCGAGGGCAGCACCATGTCGCCCAGCCAGCCATAGGGCGCGGCGTCTTCGCGCATGATGTCCTCGAAAGGCCGGTGGTCCACCGGGATCTCGTGGTGGGAATCGGCCTCGACCGCGCCGTGCCCCGGAAAATGCTTGCCGCAGGCGGCCATGCCGCTGAGCATCAGCCCCTGGATCAGCGCCCGCGCCAGCATGGCGACCACCCGGGGATCGCGGTGGAACGCGCGGTTGCCGATGACCTTGCTGACGCCGTAGTCCAGGTCGAGCACCGGCGTGAAGCTGAGGTCCACGCCGCAGGCGCGCAGCTCGGCGCCCAGCACATAGCCGGTTTCGGAGGCCAGCCGCATGGCGGCCATGGAATCCTGTTCCCACAGCTCGCCGAACACGCTCATCGCGGGAATGGAGGAAAAGCCGTCGCTGCGGAAGCGCTGCACCCTGCCCCCTTCGTGGTCCACCGCGATCAGCAGGGGTTCGTCGCGTTCTTCATGGATCGCCCGGCACAGCTCGGACAGCTGCTCGCGGTTCTCGAAGTTGCGCGCGAAGAGTATGACGCCGCCCACCAGGGGATTGCGCAGGCGCGCGCGCTCGTGCCCGGAGAGCGCCGTGCCGTCGACGTCGACCATCACGGGGCCCGGCGGCAGGCCGGCGCGCGTACTGTTGATTGTCATGTTTCCTTTCCGTTTGCTGCGTGGGGATGTGAGGATGGCGCTTCGATCACGACGAAGGCCGCGACGGTGTCGCTTTCATCGGTGATGGAAACGTGGGCGGCACCGAAACGCTGCCGGTACCAGCCGAGCAGAGGCTCGGACAGTTCGACGCGGGGCCGGCCGCTGGGTTCGTTCAGGGTCTGCATGCGCGGCCAGGACATGGGAGACCGCATGCCCAGGCCGACGGCCTTGGAGAACGCCTCTTTGGCGGCGAAGCGGGTGGCCAGGAAGCGCATGCCGCGCCCGTGGTCGCGGGCCAGGCGGCGCTGGAATTTCTCGTATTCCTGCTCGCCCAGTATGCGCCGGGCGAAGCGGTCGCCGTGGCGGGCGTAGGCGCGCTCTATGCGTTCGAGCCGCAACAGGTCGACGCCGATGCCCGCCACCGCATTCCGCCCCGCATGCACGTCCATGGATACGCCCTCTTCAAAAGACGAATCATACCGTGCGGGCGCGGCGGCGCGCCTTATCTTTGGCGTTTGTCGATGACGCGGCGCGCTTTGCCGGTCAGGGTGCGCTCCACCAGGCCCGCCGTCTGCACCGTTACCCGCGCGGACACGCCGATATAGGTCTTGACGGCATGCTGCAGCCTCTTGGCCAGCGCGTCGCGATCGGCGACGCTCAGGTGATCGTACTCCGCCCGCACCTCGGTCAGGATCTCGAGCTCGTCCAGGTTGCCGCTGCGCGTCAGCACCAGCTGGTACTGGGCCGCGAGCTCGGGCATCTTCAGCACGATTTCCTCGACCTGGGTGGGGAAGAGATTGACGCCGCGCACGATCAGCATGTCGTCGCTGCGGCCGGTGATCTTGTCTATGCGCCGCATGCTGCGCGCGGTGGGCGGCAGCAGGCGCGTCAGGTCGCGGGTGCGATAGCGGATGACCGGCATGGCTTCTTTCGTGAGCGAGGTGAACACCAGCTCGCCTTCCTCGCCGTCGGGCAGGACTTCCCCGGTGTCGGGATCGATGATCTCGGGGTAGAAATGGTCTTCCCAGACCACGGGTCCGTCCTTGGATTCGACGCACTCCATGGCGACGCCCGGCCCCATGACTTCGGACAGGCCGTAGATGTCGAGCGCATCGATGCCGGAGCGCTGCTCGATGTCGGCGCGCATCTGCCCCGTCCAGGGCTCGGCGCCGAAGATGCCGATGCGCAGGGAGCTCTCGCGCGGGTCCATGCCCTCGCGCTCCATTTCCTCGAGGATGTTGCAGAAGTAGGAAGGCGTGACCATGATGATGCGCGGCCCGAAATCGCGGATCAGCTGGACCTGTCTTTCGGTCTGGCCGCCGGACATGGGCACGACGGAGCACCCCAGCCGCTCGGCGCCGTAATGCGCGCCCAGGCCGCCGGTGAACAGGCCATAGCCATAGGCCACGTGGGCGATGTCGCCCGGCCGCCCGCCGGCCGCCCAGATGGAGCGCGCCACCAGGTTGGCCCAGTTGTCGATGTCGCGCGCGGTGTAGCCCACCACCGTGGGCTTGCCGGTCGTGCCGCTGGAAGCGTGGATGCGCGCCACTTTCTCGCGCGGCACCGCGAACATGTTGAAGGGATAATTGTCGCGCAGGTCCTGCTTGGCGGTGAAGGGAAAGCGCGCCAGGTCGGCAAGCGTCTTGAGGTCGTCGGGATGCACGCCGGCCGCATCGAACGACTTCCGGTAATGGGGCACGTTGTCGTACGCGTGCCTGAGCGACCACTTCAGGCGCTCCAACTGCAGGCTCTTCAGTTCATCCTGGCTCGCGTGCTCTATGGCATCGCGTCCGCCTTTCGAGTTTCTGGACTCGGACATGTTTCACTCCTACCCTTGTTTTTCGCTTTTGAACGATGGATGCGGTGCGCAGCCGCCGGAACCGGCATCGCGCCCCGTTTATTTTTCGCCTATGGCCCGAACAGGCCTCATTCGCCGACGACCTGCCCTTTGATCCGATAGGACCGCCCTCGGAAGATCGCGATGCGCTTGCCGTCCTGGTTGGTGACCTGGACGTCGTAGACCCCGGTGCGCCCCGCCAGCGAATATTCCTTGGCCTGAGCCGTGAGAATGTCGCCCTCGTACCCGGGCGCCAGATAATCGATGGTGCAGCCCGAGGCCACCGTGGCGGCGTTGCGCGAGTTGCAGGCGAATGCGAAGGTGCTGTCCGCCAGGGCGAAGATGAAACCGCCATGGCAGGTGGCATGGCCGTTGAGCATGTCGGGGCGCACCTTCATGGACATGCGCGCCTCGCCCGGCGCGACCGATTCCAGGGTGATGCCCAGCGCCTGGGAGGCCGGGTCATTGTCGAACATGACCTTGGCGGTCAGTTCGGCCAGTTCCTGCGGATCCTCGGGCAGTTCCACGGCGGCGTCCGCCGCCGCGCTTGAAGCTTGGCTTGCCATCATTTCCCCTTGAATGCTGGTGCGCGCTTGGCCAGGAAGGCGGCCACGCCTTCCGCGTAGTCTTCGCTGGCGCCCAGTTCGCGCATCAGGTCGCGCTCCAGGTCCAGCTGCTGATCCAGCGTGTTGTCCAGGCTTTGATTGAGGGCGCGCTTGGTATAGGCCAGCCCTTTGGTCGGCGCCGAGGCGAAATGCCTGGCCAGTTCTTCCAGCCGGGCGTCGAAGCGGTCGTCGGGGACGCTTTCCCAGATCAGGCCCCATTGCGCGGCCTGGTCCGCGCCGAGCTTGTCGCCCAGCAGCGACAGGCCCATGGCGCGCGCCTGGCCCACCAGCCGCGGCAAGGCATAGGTGCCGCCGGTGTCCGGCAGCAGCCCCAGGCGGCAGAAGGGCTGGATGAAGCTGGCCGACTGCTTGGCGATCACGATGTCGCCCGCCAGGGCGAGGTTGGCGCCCGCCCCCGCCGCCACGCCGTTGACGCCGACGACCACGGGCAGCGGCAGCGCCCGCAGGCGGCGCACGAGCGGCGCGTAGAACTTGCCGACGGTTTCGCCCAGGTCCACCGGCGCGGAATCCGCGCCCATGCGCCGTTCGGACAGATCCTGGCCCGCGCAGAAGCCGCGGCCGTTGCCGGTGATCACCAGGACGCGCGCGCCGCCGGATTCGATGGTGTCCAGGGCCTGCGCCAGTTCGCCGTGCATGGCGGCGGTGAAGCTGTTGAGTTTGTCGGGCCGGTTCAGCGTGATGCGCGCGATGCCTTCGGCAAACTGGAATTCAATGTTTTCGTAGTTCATGTTCCGTCCTGCTGCTCAAGCGTGCCACCGGGTTTGCACGACGCGGAAGCGGTTCGCCACGAAGGCGGAGTCCGACAAGGAGGCGTTCGCGGCCGGGTTGGCCCCGGTGCCGTGGAAGTCGCTGAATGCGGCGGTCTGGTTGACGAACACCGCGCCCGTCAGGTTGAGCGACACGGACACGCCCGCCCGTTCGGCGGCCTTCTGGACCCGCTGCTCGACGGCGCTGTCGGTGGTGTAGGCGGACAGCGACAGCGCGCCGTGCTCGATGACGGTCCGTTGCGCGAGTTCGATGCTGTGCGCGGTGGAATCCGTGGCCACCACGAAGACGATGGGCCCGAACCATTCGCGCAAGATGGCGGGATTGCCGGCCTCGGCCTGGAGCAGCAGCGGCGTCACCACCTTGGCGTCAGGGAACTGCGGGTGTTCCAGCTTGCGGCTGTCGCACAGCACGGGCAGGCCCAGCGCCCGCGCCTCGTCCAGGCGGCGGCCGACGCCCGAGTTCTGTATGGCGCCGGTGATTTCCACCGCCCGCGCCGGGTCGGACAGCAGCTTATCGACCGCCTGGGCCAGGCCCTGGGCGACCTCGTCGAAGCTCATGCGCCCTCCGGCCGTGCGAATGCCGTCGCGCGGCACGTAGACGTTCTGCGGAGCCGTGCACATCTGGCCCGAATAGAGCGCGAAGGAGAAGGCCAGGTTGCGCGCCACGGCCTTGAAGTCGTCGGCGGAATCGATGATGACCTGGTTCACGCCGGCTTTTTCCGTGTACACCTGGGCCTGCCGCGCATTGGCCTCCAGCCAGTTGCCGTTGGCGCTGCTGCCGGTGAAGTCGATGATCTTCACGGCCGGATTCAAGGCCAGGGCTTGCGCGGTGTCGTCGCCGGCCGCATGGGCGGCCAGCAGCACGACGTTGGGGTCGTAGCCCGCGTCGGCCAGGACTTCGCGCGCGATCTTGACCGTGATGGCCAGCGGCAGGATGGCGCCGGGATGCGGCTTGACGATGACGGTGTTGCCGGTTGCCAGGCTGGCGAACAGGCCGGGATAGCCGTTCCAGGTGGGAAAGGTGGAGCAGCCGATCACCAGGCCGATGCCGCGCGGCACCACGGTGAACCGCTTCTGCATCTTGATCGGGTCATGCTTGCCTTGCGGTTTTTCCCAGCTGGCCTGGCCCGGAATGCGGGACATTTCCTGCCAGGCATAGGCGACGGCCTCCAGGCCGCGGTCCTGGGCATGAGGGCCGCCGGCCTGGAAGGCCATCATGAAGCCTTGCCCCGTCGTGTGCTGCACGGCGTAGGCGATTTCGAAACTATGCCGATTGAGGCGCTGCAGGATTTCCAGCGCCACGCCCACCCAGGCGCGCGGACCCGCTTCGCGCCAGCTTTCCAGCGCGGCCTGCGACTGGTACACCAGGGTGTCGGCGGGCACTTGCGGATAGCGGATGCCCAGCTCGGGGCCGAAGGGCGAGACTTCGCCGGACACTTTGCCGGCTTCGCCGTCCTGCTCCAGCGGAAAGTCCTTGCCCTTGTAGGCCTCGAACGCGGCAAGCCCGAGCTCATTGGCGGATTCCCCATAGGCGCGGGGGCTGGGCGACTCGGAGAACGGGCTCCAGTACCCGCGCTCGGCCGCAGCCGCCACCGCTTTTTCCAGAACCTCGCGGTGGGCGTTGAAATAATCGACAGACACTGCTCACTCCTTGTTGTTGCATTGCCAAGCCGTTTCCAGACATGGAAGGCCGGTGTTTTTGATCGGGGGGCGCGCATGAGCGCGCCGTGACGGACGCCGTCAGGTTTCCTGGTCGAAGTCGATGACGACCTTGTCGCTGACCGGGAAGCTCTGGCAGCTGAGGATGAAGCCGCGCTGGACTTCATAGTCTTCCAGCGCGAAATTGGCGTCCATGTCGACCTCGCCTTCCGTCACCTTGCAGCGACAGGTCGAACACACGCCGCCCTTGCAAGAATAAGGCAACTCCATGCCTTGCGCCAAGGCGGAATCGAGTATGCTTTCCTTGTTTTTTTCTATGGTCAGCGTGCGGGTAAAGCCGTCCTGGATGACCGTCAGCTCGCATTGCTGCCTGCCCGGCGCCTTGCGGGCCTCCTGGCCGGTGCGCAGCGCCCGCGGCCCCTTGGGCGAGCCGAACAGCTCGAACTTGATGCGCGACTTCTCCAGCCCCTTCTTCTGCAGCGACTCGATCACGGACTCGGTCATGTCCTGCGGGCCGCAGACGAAGGCGTAATCGATGGACGAGGGGTCCATCCACTTGCCCAGCAGCTGTTCCACCTTGGGGCCGTCCAGGCGGCCGTTGAACAGATCGATGTCCTGGTGCTCGCGGCTCATGATGTAGACCAGCGAGAACCGGTCCATGTATTGATTCTTCAGGTCCTCGATCTCTTCCCGGAACAGGACGGCCGACGACGCGCGATTGCCGAAGAACAGCGTGAAGCTGCTGGCCGGCTCGGTGCTCAGCGCCGTCTTGACCAGGGACAGGATGGGCGTGATGCCGCTGCCTACCGCGAACGCCACATAGCGGCGCGCGTTGGCGGGGTCGAAATCCACGGTGAAATGGCCGTCGGGCGGCATGACCTCGATGGAATGGCCGGCCTCCAGGTGCTCGTTCGCCCAGGAAGAGAAAGCGCCGTCGTTCAGGCGCTTGATGGCCACCCGCAACTGGCGGTCGCGCGGCGAGGCGCAGATCGAATACGAGCGCCGCAGCTCCTCGCCGTCTATGCTGGTGCGCAGGGTCAGGTACTGGCCCGGCCTGAATGAGAACTTGTCATGCAGGTCGGAAGGGACGTCGAACGTCACCACCACGGCGTCGCGCGTATTCTTGGCAACGGACGCAACTTTCAATGAATAGAATTGATTCATGAGTTTGGAGCCTGTTGACGCTAGTGCGCCTTGAAGTAATCGAAGGGTTCACCGCAGTGGCTGCAGCGATACAGGGCCTTGCAGGAAGTCGATCCGAAGTGGCTGACCAGGCGCGTATCATGGGACCCGCATTGCGGACAGGGCACCACCACCTGCGCGTTGCGCCGCGTGATCCCGGATATGTCGACGGCTTTTTCCGCGGGCGGGGCGATGCCGTAGCCTTTCAGCGCGGCGCGGCCTTTTTCGCTCATCCAGTCGGTGGTCCAGGCCGGGGACAGCCGGGTATCCACCCGCACCCGCCCCACCCCCTGGGCGTTCAGCGCGGCCACGATGGCGTCGGAGATCTCGCGCATGGCGGGGCAGCCGGAATACGTGGGCGTGATCGTGACGACACAGGTGTCGCCTTCCCAGCCGACGTCCCGGATCAGCCCCAGGTCGGCCACCGACAGCACCGGGATTTCCGGGTCGGCGACGGCGGCCAGCCACTGCATGAGCTGTTCGGCGGAGGGGCGACCGGTAGCGGTGATCACCACGACGCCCCCGGATAAGCCCTTTGCAGATGCTGCATCTCGGCCAGGATATAGCCCAGCGCCTCGGTGTGGCGCCCGGTGATGCCGCCCCGGTGGGCGGGATGGGCGGCCTCTTCCTTGGAGGGCTGCGTCAGCGTGGCTTCGCGCAGCACCGCGCCGGCGTGGGCCTCCCAGGCCGGCCACAAGGACGAGTGCAGCGGAACGACGCCGCGCTCGGCCAGGCCGGCGATGACGTCGTCGTCGTGGAAGAGCTCGCCCACGTAGCGCCAGGCGTCGTCCAGCGCTTCCTGCATGCGGGCGTGGCTTTCTTCGGTGCCGTCGCCCAGGCGCACCAGGACGTCGGAGGAACGGCGCACGTGGTAGGTGACTTCCTTGAGCGACTTGGCGGCAATGGCGGCGATGCGCGGATCCGACGAGGCGGAGAGCTCCTGCAGCAGGAAATAATGCCAGACGTCGAACAGGAACTGGCGCGCCATGGTGTCGCCGTAATGGCCGTTGTCGCGCTCCACGAGCAGATAGTTGCGGTATTGCGGGGCGTCCCGCAGATAGGCCAGCTGGTCTTCGTCGCGGCCCTTGCCTTCGACTTCGCCGGCCAGCGTCAGCCACATGCGCGCCTGGCCCAGCAGGTCGAGCGCCACGTTGGTGGTCGCCATTTCCTCTTCGAGGGCGGGCCCATGGCCGGTCCATTCGGACAGGCGATGCGAAAGAATCAGCGCGGTGTCGCCCAGGCGCAGCAGGTACTGGAACAATGCTTGGTCCACGGCGCCCCCTACATCTTGATTTCGTCAGGCATGGGGAAGAAGGTGGGATGCCTGTACACCTTGCTTTCCGCGGGGTCGAACAGCGGCTCCTTGTCGCCGGGCGAACTGGCGGTGATGTCGGCCGCCTTGACCACCCAGATGCTCAGCCCCTCGTTGCGGCGCGTGTAGACGTCGCGGGCGTTGTTGATCGCCATTTCGGCGTCCGAGGCATGCACGCTGCCCACGTGCTTGTGCGCCAGGCCGTGCTGGCTGCGTATGAAGACCTCCCAGAGAGGCCATCCGTTCTGACTCATTTTTTCATCCTCCGTGCCGCTCTTGCCTTGGGCACTTTATCAATGTGGAACAGTTATCGGTGATTCAGGCGACCGCCTGCTTGCGGGCCTGCTTGTCGGCGTGGGCGGAAAAGGCGTCGCGCACCCAGGCACCGTCTTCGTGCGCGCGCACGCGCGTCCGGAGCCTTTCGCGGTTGCACTGGCCGTTCCCCTTGATGACCGCGTAGAACTCGCTCCAGTCGATTTCGCCGAAATCGTAATGGCCGCGTTCCTCGTTCCACTTGAGGTCGGGGTCGGGCACCTTCAGCCCCAGGTATTCGGCCTGGGGCACGGTCTGGTCGACCATCTTCTGGCGCAGTTCGTCGTTGGAGAACAGCTTGATGCGCCATTGCATGGACTGCGCGCTGTTGGGCGAGTCGGCATCGGAAGGACCGAACATCATGAGCGCCGGCCACCACCAGCGGTTCAGGGCGTCCTGGCACATTTCCTTTTGTTCGGGCGTGCCGTGCAGGCACATCTGGAGCAGCAGGTCGTAGCCTTGCCGCTGGTGGAAGGATTCTTCCTTGCAGACCCGAACCATGGCCCGCGCATACGGGCCGTAGGAACATCGGCACAGCGGAATCTGGTTGATGATGGCGGAGCCGTCGACCAGCCACCCTATCATGCCGATGTCGGCCCAGGTCAGGGTGGGATAGTTGAAGATGCTGGAATACTTGGCCTTGCCGCTATGCAGGTCGTCGATCAGGTCGTCGCGCGACACGCCCAGCGTTTCGGCGGCGCTGTACAGGTACAGGCCGTGCCCGGCTTCGTCCTGGACCTTGGCCAGCAGTATGGCCTTGCGCTTGAGCGTGGGCGCGCGCGTGATCCAGTTGCCTTCGGGCAGCATGCCCACGATTTCGGAATGCGCATGCTGCGAAATCTGGCGCACGAGGGTCTTGCGGTAGGCCTCCGGCATCCAGTCCTTGGGTTCGATCTTTTCATCGCGGTTGATGCGCTCCTGAAAGCCGCGCTCCTGCGGGTCCATCTCGTCCAGTGACTTGACGCCCTGTCCGGTGGATTTCACCATCTGTGCATACATCGTGAATGTCCTCCTCTATGGGTCAGTGTCGCGCGCTTTTCCACACCGCTCAACAACAATCGCGACAATCCCGAACGTCGCCCGCATACCCGACCGCATGGTCGGTAAATAGCGCGCGGGGCGAGTCGACGCAAGGGAAATGTTACCGAATACGCCGGTTGGGGTGATTTCGGTAACGCATTGGC
>JACDJC010001766.1_pt1 | contig 18464 bp, 15 predicted proteins | sample 7454191 | NCBI WGS metagenome assembly JACDJC01 (sample SAMN14253291, study PRJNA609438) | sludge metagenome | isolation source: sludge after 25d culture with pyrite and EDTA | collected 2018-12-20 | reverse complement strand
CGCAGCGACGTCGGCAAGGTCGTGATCGACGATGCGGTCGTGCTCGACAAGGTGAACCCGACGCTCGTGTTGCGCAAGGAGATGGCGCGCACCACCCGACCCCGTCGGGCCGCCTCCTGAGCCGCTCGGGCCGACGCGTGCCCAAGGGCGGGCCGGCCGGCGTCGGCCTGGGCGACCCGTACCGTTGGCTCGACGGCCTGGTCGATCACGAGACCTCCTCGCCGGGCATCGCCGAGGGCAGGCTTCGACCCGGGGGGCCTCCGGTCGCAGGATCGGGCGGCGCCGACGACGCGCTCGATCCGATGCGTCGCCTGTGCGCGCTGCTCGGGGATCCCCAACGTGCGGCACCGGTGATCATGATCACCGGCACCAACGGCAAGGGCACGGTCGCCACGCTGCTGACCCGACTGTTGATGGCCTCGGGGCTGACCGTTGGCACGACCACCTCGCCGGACCTGGGCTCGGTGCTCGAGCGGGTGGCGATCGATGACGAGCCGGTCGAGGTCGAGACGCTTGGCGAGGCGCTGGCGGCCGTCTCCTTGGCCGCCCGCTCGATGGACGCGCCGCCCACCCGGTTCGAGGCGCTGATCGCTGCGGCCTATCGAACCTTCGCCGACGCGGCCGTCGAGGCCGTCGTTGTCGAAGTGGGCATGTTGGGTCGCGACGACGCCACCAACGTGGCCGACGCCGTCGTGGCGGTCGTGACCAACATCGGACGGGATCATCACCCCGGCGGTGCGGGCTGGGAGCAGGCGGTGGCCACCGCCAAGGCGGGCATCGTCCGCCCCGACGCCACCCTGGTGCTCGGGCCGATGAGCGACGACTTGGCTGCGGTGATCGAGGCCGAGGGTCCGGCGCGAACCGTCCGGGTGGGCGACGGCCTGAGCGTCGATAGCGACCTGGTGGCCATCGGAGGGCACCAGACGGAGTTGCGCACCGAGTGGGGAATCCACCCGGAGGTGTTCGTACCGGCCTTCGGGTCGTGGGTGGCCGGTGCAGCGTTGCTCGCCGTCGCCGCAGCCGAGGCCTTCTTCGACCGGGCGGTGGCCGACGAGGTGATCGACGAGGCGTTCGCCGGCGTCAAACTTCGGGGTCGGGCCGAGGTGATCTCCCATCAACCCCTCGTGATCCTCGACGCGGCCCACAACCCGGACGCAGCGCAGGCCCTCGGCGAAACGCTGAGCGAGGAGTTTGACGTCATCGGGGCGAGGCTGGCCGTCGTGGGTTTGCTCGCCGGCCGGGATCCCCTCGCCTACGCCCAGGCCCTGCTCGGGGCCCGTCTCGACTCGGTGATCATCACGCAACCGCCCTCGCCGAGGGCGGCCGAACTTGCCCCGGTGGTCGAGGCGTTCACTTCGGCCGGCCTCTCGGTCGAGTCGGTGGCCGACCCGGAGACGGCGCTGGCCAGGGCGATGCGCCACACCGATGAGGAGGACCTGCTGGTCGTCGCCGGTTCGATGACGCTGTTGCCCCTGGCGCGCGACGTGATCGAGGCGATCCTCGAGGTGGCCGCCGACGCCGTCGAGCCTGAGTTCCACGAGCCGGACTGACGTCCTCGGTTGGGGACCGACCTCATCGGGTCAACTATCGTCGGGCGCCGTGAACCGCACCCTGATCATCTGTAAGCCCGATGCCGTCGAACGCAATCTCGTGGGGGAGATACTGCGTCGATTCGAAGCGAAGGGCCTGAGCCTCGTGGCCGCCGAGCTGCGCACCGTCGACGTCGCCACCTCGCGGCAGCACTACGCCGAGCACGTCGACAAGCCCTTCTACGGCGAGCTGGAGGAGTTCATCACGCGGGGGCCGAGCCTGCTCGGCGTGCTCGAGGGCACCGATGACACGTGGTCGATGGTTCGCTCGATGATGGGGGCCACCAACCCGGCTGAGGCTGCGCCCGGCACGATCCGCGGCGACCTGGCGACGTTGTTCACCGAGAACCTGATCCACGGTTCGGACTCGGCCGAGTCGGCCGAGCGGGAGATCGGGATCTTCTTTCCCGACCTGTAGCCAGGACCAGCGGGCGGGTGGGCGCTGACTGGCCGTCGGCAGGGATTCCTCGAAAAGACCTGCCCCCGCCCTAGACCTGCGGAACGTCAGGCCGTAACATTGAGTTTTGGTTACGAGATGTCGCTTGTGTCGTAACAAAAGCCATCAAAACACCCCGAAAAAAATGCACCCGCCGATCGTTCGCTGTCGTCGGTCTGGTCTAGTGTTGGTCCGTTGACCGGCTCTGACCGGCGCCGGCGAGGCAGAGGTATTCCCATGTCCATGCGCAACACCTTCTCGATGGGCCGAGATCTCGCGATCGACCTCGGCACGGCCAACACGTTGGTGTATGTCCGGGGTGAAGGCATCGTCCTGTCCGAACCCTCCGTGGTGGCGGTCAACACCATCGATGGTTCGCCGCTGGCGGTCGGCCACGAGGCCAAGAAGATGATCGGCCGCACCCCGAGCCACATCCAGGCAATCCGTCCGCTGAAGGACGGCGTGATCTCCGACTTCGAGATCTGCGAAAAGATGCTGCGCTACTTCATCCAGAAGGTGCATAAAGGTCGCTTCGCCAAGCCCCGCATGGTGATCTGCGTTCCCGGCGGGGTCACCGGGGTGGAGCAGCGGGCGGTCAAGGAGGCCGCCGAGCGCGCCGGGGCCCGCAAGCCGGTGTACATCATCGAGGAACCGGTCGCCGCCGCCATCGGTGCCGGCCTGCCCATTCACGAGCCCCGCGGCAACATGATCGTCGACATCGGCGGTGGCACCACCGAAGTGGCGGTCATCTCGTTGGGCGGCGTTGTCGCCAGCCAGTCGGTCCGCGTCGGGGGCGACGAACTCGACGATGCCATCATCCAGTACGTCAAGAAGGAATACAGCCTGGCCCTGGGCGAGCGTTCGGCCGAGGAGATCAAGATCAAGCTGGGCTCCGCCAACGCGATGGAAGAAGAGATCTACGCCGAGATTCGCGGCCGGGATCTGGTGTCCGGGCTGCCCAAGACCGTCGTCACCTCGACCAAGGAGGTGCGCGAAGCGATCGCCGAGCAGGTGTCGGCCATCGTCGACGCGGTGAAGGTCACATTGGACAAGACGCCGCCCGAGCTCTCCGCCGACATCATGGATCAAGGGATCGTGCTGTCCGGCGGTGGCGCCTACCTGCGCGGGCTCGATGTGAGGCTGGCCAACGAAACCGGCATGCCGGTCAACCTGGCGGCCTACCCGCTGGACGCGGTGGCCTTGGGATCGGGCCAGTCGCTGGAGGCGTTCGACGCCTGCGGCACGGTCCTGATGACCGACCCCGAGTAGTACGGGAGTCGCCGTGGGATCCTTCGATCGTCGAACGCGCCTGCGCCTCACCATCTCGGTGGTCGTGCTGGCCTCGATCACGCTGATCACCCTCGACGGGCGCGATGTCGGGGTGATCGAGACGACCAAGTCGGCGATGGGCGATGGGCTCACCGGCGGCGACGGCGCGCTCGGCTCGCTGACCCGTCCCTTCCGCAACATGTGGCACGGGATCTCGGAGTACGACGAGCTCAAGGAGGAGAACGGCAGGCTGCGCGAGGAACTGGCCGCTCAGAAGAACCAGGGCCGGGACGAGGCGCTGGCGTCGCGCAAGCTGACCGAGCTGGCCGACCTGGTCGGGGTCACGTTCACCGCCGACTACGACACCGTCGTGGCCCGCCGGACGTCCGGGCCGAACAGCAACTGGGACTCCAACACCGCGTACCTCGACGTCGGCCGAGCGGACGGGGTGACCGAGGGCATGCCCGTCGTCAACGCCGACGGTCTGCTCGGCCAGGTGGAGAAGGCCTACGAGACCCGCTCACAGATCCGCCTGATCACCGAGGTGGACCTGCGCTTCAGCGTCCGCATCGGCGATCAAGGCCTGCCCGGCGTGGGCCACGGCGTTGGCACCTTTGACCGGCCGTGGGTGATCGACTCGGCGGTCGACCTCGGAGCGGACGTGTCGCTGGGCCAGCAGGTCGTCACCTCCGGTGTGGCCGACAGCCGCTTTCCCGCCGATCTGCCGGTGGGTACGGTCGGTCGAATCCAGGCCGACGACGCCCGCAAGCTGACCCGGCTGGACGTGAACCTGGCGGCGGACTTTGCCACCTTCGACTTCGTCCAGGTGATCAAGTGGACCCCGGACGGTCCTCGGCCCGACACCACGCCCGAGGCGGACAAGTCGGACGCAGGCGGCACCGGCGATGGAACCCCCGGCGATGGAGAGTCGTCGACCCCGACCACCGAGGCCGGGCGTCCCAGCGCCGACCCCTTCGACCCGGGCGATAGCGACGTGGGGATCAACCCGGGGTCCTCGACGACCACGGCCGATCCGACCAAATCGGGTGCGAACTCGACGACCGGTGCCGGTGGGAACCCCGTTGGCCCCTAGCAACCGCTGCGGTCATCGATGAGCTGGATGGCGCGGGGGCGGTACGCCCTGGTGCTGGCGAGCGTGATCATCCTCCAGCTGGGGGTGTTTTCCGACCTGCGCCTGGGCGGCGTCCACCCTGACGTCACCCTGTTGATCGCCGTCGTGGCGGGCCTGGTCGCCGGCCCCCGGCGTGGCGTGGTCATCGGGTTCTGGGCTGGGCTGCTGATCGACCCGGTGCTGCCAACCCCGCTCGGCATGACCGCCCTGGTGTGGGCCATGGTCGGCTTCATGGCGGGGATGGCCGAGGAGATGATCAACAGCCACACCCCGCTGGGATTGTCCCTGTTCGTCCTCGGAGGTTCGGCCGGAGGCTCGCTGCTCTACGCGGTGGTCGGACAGCTCTTCGGCGCAGAGACGCTCTCCGGTTCCGACGTCGGGCGCATCGTCGGCCTGATCTCGGCGACCAACGCGTTGCTGGCATTGCCGACGATCGCCGTCATCGAGTGGGCCGAGGACGGCCGCTCGAACATCGCCCGTTAGCGCTGGCGCCGCAACCCTCACGATCGACGGGGGCGACCGACGATGACGAGGTGACGAACGCGACATGTTGAGATCCACAGTTTTGCACCGGGCGCGGTCCGCTCCGACACCGGGGCCTGGCAAACTGGTCGATCGCCATGGATGACACCCCGCGCCTGCGGCTTTCGATTGTGGGAATCGTGTGTATTTCCCTCTTCGCGTCGCTGACGGCGCGCCTCTGGTACCTCCAGGTGCTCAACCGCGAGGAGTTCGCCACCACCGGCGAGGTCAGCCGCCTGCGGACGGTGAAGCAGCAGGGGCCCCGGGGACGCATCCTCGACCGCAACGGCAAGATCCTGGTCGACAACCGGCTGTCGGTCGTTGTCGGCATGGTGCGCGACGATGTCAACTCCCTGAGCGAATCGGAGCGCAACGACCTGTACGGCGCGCTGGCCGACAAGTTCAACCGCTACGACCTCGAGGCGCTGAAGCGTTCCGACATCGCCGACCGGGTGAACGATCAACGGTATGCGCCCCTGGATTTCATCCCGCTGTACCAGGACGCACCCCCGGAGATGGAGCTGTTCTTCGCCGAACACCGCGAGGAGTACCCCGGTGTGCGCGTGCGACGCGAGACGGTGCGCACCTACCCGTACGGCCACGTCGCGTCGAACATCCTCGGCTACATCGGTCAGGTCGACGAGGCGGAACTCGACAACGAGGCGCTCGTCGGCGCGGCAGCCAAGGTGGGCAAGCCTTACGAACCGGGCGACGAGGTTGGCAAGGGCGGGGTTGAGCAGTCGATGGAGGCCGAGCTGCGCGGCACGCCCGGCAGCACGACGGTGGAGGTGTCGCGCACCGGCGAGGTGGTGCAGGTGCGCGACGAGACGCCTCCCGAGGTGGGGTCGGACATCTGGCTCAACATCGATGTCGACGCCCAGGCGTGGGCCGAGCACGTGTTGAAGCAGCACATGTCGGACGTGCGGGGCAAGCGCGACAAGGACGGCCGGATGTACCGCGCCCCCGAGGGAGCGGCGTCGATCATTTCCCCCCACGACGGCTCGATCTTGGCGTTGGCCTCGGTACCCACCTACGACCCCAGCGCGCTGGTGGGCGGCATCTCCACCGATGTGTGGGAGGAGCTGAACGATCCCCAGAACGGCTATCCGCTCAACAACTGGGCGGTCAGCGGGCAGTTTCCCCCGGGGTCGACCTTCAAGTTGGTCACGCTGTACGCAGCGCTGGAGAACGGTCTGTTCGGGCCGGGTAACCCGACCGGCTTCGAGGACAGTACCGGCAGGTACACGATCGCCGACTGCAACGGTCCGGGCTGCACCCGGCAGAACGCGGGTGGAACGGCACTGGGCTTCGCCGACCCCCAGACGTCGCTGACGATCAGCTCCGACGTCTTTTACTACTGGCTGGCCGACCGCATGTGGCAGGGCCGGGGCCTGCTGGGCGAGACCCCGATCCAGGACGCCGGCACCAAGTTCGGCCTGGGGGACACGACCGGCATTGCGCTGGCGGGTGAGCAGACCGGCCGGCTGCCGACGCCCGAGCTGTTCCGCGAGCGCTACGACGCCGCCGAGAAGGACCTGGGGCCCGACGAGGAGAATCCCTGGGGACGGCGCAACTGGACCGCCGGTGACAACGTCAACATGTCGATCGGCCAGGGCGAGGTGCTGGTCACCCCGCTCCAGCTGTCCAACGCCTATGCCACCATCGCCAACGGCGGCCGGCACTACAAGCCGTTGCTCGTGCAGAAGGTGACCATCCCAACCGACGCCAACACCGCCCCCAAGCCGGACAGCCCGGTGAAAGCCCAGGAGGTGTTCAACCCGGTGCTGAAGGACCTGGTGCCCTTCAGCGAGGATCACCTGCAGACGATGCAGGCCGGCTTCGAAGGCGTGATCAACAACGGTCGCGGCACGGCCAACAAGATGTGGGAGCAGTACGGCGGGCTGCCCGGCCGTTGGTCGGCCAAGACCGGTACGTCCGAGGCGGGCACCAAGTCCAATCCGAAGGCCGACGGATCGGTCTTCGCCATGTACGGGCCGATCGACGCTCCGTTCGGGCCCAACTACTCGATCTCGGTGATCATCCCCGAATCGGGCTTCGGCGGCGACACCGCCGGCCCCACCGCAGTGCGGATCATGCGGCCAATCGTCGACGGCAACCTCCCACCGGCGCCGCTGGTCGGCGAGGATCGCACGTTGCCGGACGTTCCCCCGTTGGACGTCAAGTGATGAGGTGCACAGAGTTGGAACGTCCGGTGGTCAGGTGTTCACGGATCGGGGACGTGGGATGAGCCTGCACTCGGACTACCGCACCCCCTCGCTGCAACCGTTGTCGGTTCGCACCCACGACATGACCGCTGCGTGGCGCCACGTCGACTGGGTGATCGTGGCGGTCGTCAGCGCGCTGACCCTGATCGGTTTCGCGCTGGTCCACTCGGCCAGCCGCCAGTTCGAGACCGGATCGATGCTGCCCCGTCAGCTGGTGTTCGCCCTGATGTCGGTCGGCGTCATGGCAGCGGTCGCCGCCATCGACTACCGCCGGATCATCGCCAAGGCTCAGTGGGTGTACCTGGGTTCACTGCTCCTGTTGGTTGCGGTGCTGGTTCCGGGCGTGTCCAAAACGGTCAACGGCACCCAGGGCTGGTTCGACCTGGGCGTGTTCTCCTTCCAGCCGGCCGAGACCGCCAAGCTGGCCACGATCGTGATGCTGGCCGCCTTGTTGGGCGGGGACCGCATTGCCAGCCGGCCTCTCCGGCTGGTCGCCTCGCTGGCCCTGGTCGGCCTTCCGGTGGGGATGGTGATGGTGCAGCCCGACCTGGGTTCCGCACTTGTCTTCGTCTTCATCGGGGCCGGCGTTATGTTCGTCGGTGGCATTCGCGGGCGCTACCTGGTGGCGCTCGCGGCCATCGCTGTGCTCGGTGTCGTCGGCATCCTCAACTCGGGTGCGCTCGACGACTACCAGCAGGACCGCCTCACCACGTTCGTGCAGGAGCGCTGCCCGGGCAACGAGGACGCCTGTTACAACGTTCGCCAAGCGGAAATCGCCGTGTCGTCGGGCGGCCTCACCGGCTACGGGTTCGGCCGGGGCCCGCAGACCACCGGGCGCTTCGTTCCCGAACAGCAGACCGACTTCATCTTCACCGTCGCCGGCGAAGAGTTCGGCTTCGCCGGTTCGGCCCTGATCATCGGTCTGTTCGCCGTGCTGATCTGGCGGATGTGGTACGCCGCCATGGTGGCGCCCGACCCTCAAGGACGCCTGATCTGCGTGGGGGTGATGGTGATGTGCATGTTCCACCTGTTCGAGAACATCGGCATGTCGATCGGCATGATGCCGGTCACCGGCATTCCGCTGCCGTTCATCAGCTACGGCGGTTCGTCGTTGATCACGATGTTCGCCGCCGTCGGCCTGGTGCTCAACGTGCAGATGCGCCAGTGGGACGTCGCTTAGCCGGGCCAGCGTGCCCGTCCCTGGTCCGGGCCCACCACCCGGCCCGGCTCCGGTAGATTGGCTGGATCATGTCGTCGATCTGGAGTTCCCTCGAACCCCTGCTAGAGCGGGTGCAGCGCCCGGCTCGCTATATCGGCATGGAGGACGGGGCGATCGTTCCCGACCCCGAGGCGGGACGCGACGACGACACGGTCGCCTGGCTGCTCGTCTACCCGGACAGCTACGAGATCGGGCTGCCCAACCAGGGCCTGCAAATCCTGTGCGAGATCCTCAACGAACGCGACGATGCCGTCGCCGAACGCGCCTATGCGCCCTGGGTCGACCTCGAGGCCGAGCTGCGCGCCGCCGGGCTGCCGCTGTTCTCGGTCGGCAACCATCGGCCGGCCGTCGAGTTCGACGTCGTGGCCTTCAACCTGTCGGCCGAGCTCACCTTTACCAACGTGTTGAACTGCATCGACCTGGCCGGCGTGCCGCTTCGCTCGGCGGACCGCACCGGCGATCACCCGCTCGTCGGCGCCGGGGGCCACTGCACGACCAACCCCGAGCCGCTGGCCGACTTCCTCGACTTTGTCGTGCTCGGCGACGGCGAGGAGGCGGTGGGGGAGCTCACCGAGGTGATCGCCTGCTCGAAGCGGGCCGGCGTCGCCGACCGCCAGGAGCTGCTCGAAGCGCTGGCCGAGGTCGAGGGCGTGTACGTGCCGTCGCTGTACGAGCCGGTGTACTCGGGTAGCGGCGATCTGATCGAGACGGTGGCCATCGCCGCCTCGGCGCCGGACGTCGTCGAGAAACGCACGGTGGCCGACCTGGCCGAGTGGCCCTACCCGCGCAACCAGCTCGTGCCGCTGACCGAGGTGGTCCACGATCGCCTCAACGTCGAGGTGTTCCGCGGCTGCACCAGGGGTTGCCGGTTCTGTCAGGCGGGGATGATCACCCGTCCGGTGCGCGAGCGGCCCGCCGAGCAGGTCGCCTCGATGATCTCGAACGGGCTGGCCCGCACCGGCTACGACGAGGTGGCGTTGACGTCGCTGTCAACCGCCGATTTCTCGGGTATCGAGCCGGTGGTTCAGGCCATCGTGTCCGACCCGATCTCGGCGGGACAGGTGTCGGTGTCGCTCCCCAGCCTCCGGGTGGACGCCTTCACCGTCGGTCTGGCCACCTCGATCCGCCAGGGCCGCCGAACCGGGCTGACCTTCGCCCCCGAGGCCGGCACGTGGCGGATGCGCCAGATCATCAACAAACTCATCCGGGAAGAGGACCTCTACGACGCGGTCGAAGCGGCCTACTCGGAGGGCTGGCGGCGCATGAAGCTGTACTTCCTCACCGGGCTGCCGTCGGAGACCGACGAGGACACGCTGGGCATCGCCAAACTGGCCCGGCGCTGCGTCGAGATCGGAAAGAAGTATCACAAGTTCCCGTCGGTGACCGTGTCGGTGGGTGGGTTCGTGCCCAAGGCCAACACCCCGTTCCAGTGGTTCGGACAGAACACGGTCACCGAGCTCCAGCGCAAGATCTACCTGCTGCGCGACGAGCTACGTCGCGATCACGGGGTGCAGCTGAAGTGGCACGACCCCAAGACCACGTTGATCGAGGGCGTGCTCAGCCGCGGCGACCGCCGCCTCGGAGCGGTGCTCGAGTCGGTGTGGCGCGACGGAGGCACGTTCCAGGAGTGGAGCGAGTACTTCGAGCTCGACCGCTGGGAACGCGCCCTGGCCGAGGCCGAGCTCAGCCCCGAGTACTACGCCAACCGCCACCGCGACACCGACGAAACGCTGCCGTGGGATCACCTGTCGGCCGGCCTCCACAAGGACTTCCTGGCCCAGGACTGGGCCGATGCGCTGGCCGAAGTGGGCCTTCCCGACTGTCGCTGGACGCCGTGTTACGACTGCGGCGCGTGCACCGGGTACGGCGTCGAGCACGTGGTGGCCTCGGCGGTTCCGCCGGCCGGCGGCAGCCAGGGCACCGGCCAGAACGTCACCTCGGACCTGGGTGCCGTGCCCGTGCGCCTGGGCACGCCGGTCCGGGCTGGCGTCGGAGTCAGCTCATGAGGGTGCGGATCCGCTACACGGTCACCGGCAAGATCCGGTTCCTGGGCCACCGAGATGTGGCGCGGGCCTGGGAGCGGGCCCTGCGCCGTGCCGGTCAGCCGGTGGCCTACTCGGAAGGTTTCTCGCCCCGGCCCAAGCTGCACTTCGGGTTGGCGCTGTCGGTGGGGCACGAATCGCTCGCCGAGTACGTCGACGTCGACTTCTCCGGGCCGGTCGACACCGCCAAGCTGCCGCCCGAACTGTCGAACCACCTCCCCGAGGGGATCGACGCCGTCGCCGCCGTGGCGGTGCAGCGCTCCGACGGCTCATTGCAGGCGATCGTCGACGCCTGCACCTGGCACCTGCGCAGCATCGACGTCGACACCCAGGCCGCGGCTGACCGTGCGGCCGAACTGTTGGCTGCGCCGGCGTTGCCGGCGACGGTCAGCCGCAAGGGCAAGGACGTCGATTGGGATCTTCGCCCGATCATCCGCAGCATCGACGTCACCCCCGACAACGGCGCAACCCTGCTCGTTATCGAGCTGGCCACCGCGCCCCGCGGCATCCGGATTCCCGAACTGTTGGCGGCCTTCAAGCCGCTGACGTTCTCGGCCCGGGTGACGCGTATCAACCAATGGACGACCACCGAGGGGAGCCGCACCGAACCGGTGCCGATGCCCCCTCGAGTGAGCCACGCCTTGAGGCGTGCGTCATGAGAGGACTCCACCATGGCCGAAGAAGGCCCCACGACATCACCCGCCCCCCGCCGCAAGCCACAGATCGGGGACTCGATCCCGGCCAAGGTGGTCGCTGAACGAAGCCCCGGCGGTGCCGAGCCGCCCTCCGAGGGAGGATCGGGTGAGGCCAACAAGTCGCCGAACCGGCGACGGCGCCCACGCAACTCGGGCACGGGTGGCGCTCACAACCAGCCCTCGGACGCGCCGGCTGCTGAGTCCGGTGGCCAGGATTCCGCATCCCAGGTGTCCGATGACGGCGCGTCAGGGTCGGGCTCCGGCAGCTCGGGTGCTCCCAAGCGTCGGCGCCGCCGTCGGGGCGGTAAGGGCAAGGGTGGCGGGGGAGGCCCCAGCGCCACGCCAATCGAGGCGGTGCTCACCGACGACGGCGACCCGATCGAGCTCGACGAGGCGACGCTGGCCAGCCGCCGGGGTCGCCACCGCAACGGACAGGCCGTCGGCCGGTTCCAAATGAACATCCACGTCACGGCCGAGGCCACCCACGTCGCCGTGATGGAGGGTCGTCAGCTGATCGAGCATTACGTCTCCCGCAAGGCCGACGACGCCTCCCAGATCCACGGCAACATCTACATGGGCCGCGTCGAGAACGTGTTGCCCGGCATGGAGGCGGCGTTTGTCGACATCTCCACGCCCAAGAACGCCGTGGTCTATCGCAGCGACGTCATCGTGCCCGAGGGCCAGAACAAGCGCTCGGCACGCATCGAAGAGGTGCTGAAGGCCCGGCAGCTCATCCTGTGCCAGGTGACGAAGAACCCGATCGCCCACAAGGGTGCCCGCCTCACCCAGGAGGTCTCGCTGCCCGGCCGATTCGTCGTGCTCGTGCCGAACTCGACCACCTATGGCATTTCGAAGCGCCTGCCCGACGATGAGCGCAAACGCCTGCGCAAGATCCTCGACAAGGCGAAGCCCAAGCAACACGGCGTGATCGTGCGCACCGCCGCTCAGAACATCACCGCCGAGGAGATTCAGCGCGACGTGGCTCGGCTGTTGCGGCAGTGGGACCAGATCGAAGCGCTGGCCAAGTCCCAGACCAAGCCCGGGCTGCTCTACCGCGAGCCCGACGTTGCCACCCGGATCGTGCGGGAGGAGTTCAACGCCGATCACCGTTCCGTGGTCGTCGACGATCGCAAGCTCTTCGAAGAGCTCTCCGAGTACGTCACCTCGGTGTCGCCGGCGCTCGCCGACCGCATCGAGCACTATGACCCGGCTGCTGAGGGGCTGTCGCTCTTCGAGCGCCATCACGTGTACGAGCAACTCCACAAGGCACTCGACCGCAAGGTGTGGTTGCCGTCCGGCGGGTCGCTGATCATCGAGGGCACCGAGGCACTCACGGTCATCGACGTCAACACCGGCCGCAACGTCGGCAAGTCCTCGCTCGAGGAGACCGTCTTTCGCAACAACCTGGAGGCCGCCGAGGAGGTGGCCCGCCAGCTGCGCCTGCGCGACATCGGCGGCATCATCGTCATCGACTTCGTCGACATGGACGTCAAGAAGCACCGCGACGAGGTGCTGAAGATCTTTAAGGCCGCCCTGGCCCGGGACAAGACCCGAACGCACGTGGCGCCCATCTCCGATCTGGGTCTGGTCGAGATGACCAGGAAGCGGATCGGGGAGGGGTTGTTGGAGAGCTTCGCCGACCGCTGTGCCTCCTGTGAAGGACGGGGCATGACGTTGCCCGAGGAGTTGCTGGGCTGAGGCCCGTATCGACGGCGGGTCTCGGGCTGCGGGGGGCCACCCGTCAGGCTGTACCATGACGCCTCGCACGTCCGGGGCGGCTTCGGCCCTCCTGCAACGAGCATTCGACCCCGACGTGACGGTTTGGGTGAGGGAACGCTACGATCGGCAAACTATGTATGCAGTCATCAAGACCGGCGGTAAGCAGTACCGCGTTGAAGAGGGCCAACGGCTCAACGTCGAGCGTCTCAACGACGACTCCGAGGACCTGTCCCTGACCCCGGTCATGGTGGTCGACGGCGACACCGTGCTGGCAACGCCGGAGCAACTCGGTGGCGCCAGCGTGTCGGCCCGGGTGGTCGGCGAGGGTCGCGGCAAAAAGATCGACGGCTTCACGTACAAGAACAAGAGCAACAACCGGCGTCGCTATGGGCACCGGCAGAGCTTCTCGACCATCGAAATCGTCGGCATCAGCCGCTGAAGCACGGAGGGCTTAGATGTCAAAGACCAAGGGCGGCGGTTCTACTCGGAACGGTCGTGATTCAAACAGTCAGCGCCTCGGCATCAAGGTGTATGCCGGCACCGAGGTGACCGCAGGATCAATCATCGTGCGTCAGCGCGGTACCCGTATTCACGCCGGTAACAACGTCGGTCGCGGCAAGGACGACACGTTGTTCGCCCTCGCCGACGGCATGGTGAGCTTCGACCAGCGGCGCAACCGCAAAATGGTCGACATCGTCGCTCCCGAGTAGCGGACAACACAACGGGTCGCACGGCCCGGTGACAACCGAACACGACCACAGCCACACTTACGGGTGTGGCTGTGGTCGTCGTGCGTCGTGTGTCATCGAAGTGGCCCCAGCCCGTGTGCGGCGTGCGTCGATGCGCTGCGGCCGCTGGCGGCGGGCGAACTGTGCCCTCCGCCCGATGGGCTCGACGGCGCCGCCGCGCTGTGCCGCTACGAGGGGGTAGCCACCACCCTGATCACGTCGCTGAAGTACGGCCGCCATCGCGATGCGGTGCGGTCCTTGGGGGCGGCCCTGGCGGTGATGGGCGGCACGTGGCTGGACGGAGCCACGGTGTGCTGGGTGCCCGCAGCCCCGGCGAACCGTGCCGAGCGCGGCTTCGATCAGGCCGAGCTGCTGGCACAGGCGGCGACCGCGGCGGCGCGACGGATGGCGATCCCGTCAGCCGGCACGGCCCGACTGCTGCGCCGTGACCCGGCCCCGGTGAGCGGCGGCCCCCACGGGCAGACCGGACGCTCGCGAGCGCAGCGCCTGACGGGCCCCGTGCTGCGCCCCACCGGCCCGTCGCCCGTCCGGGTGGTCGTCATCGACGACGTCACGACGACCGGTTCGAGCCTGTCCCGGGCTGCGATGGCGCTTCGTGGCGCCGGGGCCCGGTCGGTGCACGCCCTCTGCGTCGCAGCGACCCCCTACCACCCACCACCGCATCGGTAGACTCGTCGACGTTATGGGCTTCCTAGACAAAATTCTTCGGGCCGGTGAGGGACGCAAAGTCCGCGCCCTCTCCGACCTCGTCCCAGAAATCGGCGCGCTCGAGCCGGAGATGGAAACGCTCTCCGATGGCGACCTGAGCGGCCGCACCACCGATTTCCGCAACCGTCTCGACAACGGGGAGGAGCTGGACACGTTGGTGATCGAGGCTTTCGCCGTCGTTCGTGAAACCGCCAAGCGGGTGATCGGTCAACGGCACTACGACGTGCAGCTGATGGGCGGCGCAGCGCTTCACTTCGGCTGGATCGCCGAGATGAAGACCGGTGAGGGAAAAACCCTGGTCTCGACGCTGCCGGTGTATCTCAACGGGCTGACCGGCAAGGGCGTTCACGTCGTCACGGTCAACGAGTACCTGGCCAAGCGCGACGCGGAGTGGATGGGCCAGGTCCACGGCTTTCTCGGCCTGGACATCGGCATGGTGCTACCCAACCAGAACGACCCGGTGTTCAAGCGCTCCCAGTACGCGTGTGACATCACCTACGGCACCAACAACGAGTTCGGCTTCGACTACCTGCGCGACAACATGTCGCTGTCCCGTGGCGAACAGGTGCAGCGGGGCTTCAACTACTGCATCGTCGACGAGGTCGACTCGATCCTGATCGACGAGGCGCGTACGCCGCTGATCATCTCGGGCCAGGTCACCGATGCGGCCAAGCTGTACTACCGCTTTGCTGCGGTGGTCCGGGCGCTGAAGCGCGACGTCGACTACGAGGTCGACGAGGAGAAGCGTCAGGTGGCGCCCCTCGAGCCGGGCATCGAGAAGGTGGAGAAGGCGCTCGGCGTCGAGAACCTCTACGACGACCCGACCGCCAACTTCGTGCATCAGCTCACCGTGGCCCTCAAGGCCAAGGAGCTGTACCAGCGCGACAAGGACTACCTGGTCGGCCAGGGTCAGGTGAAGATCGTTGACGAGTTCACCGGCCGCGTGCTTGAAGGCCGCCGCTGGTCGGAGGGCCTGCACCAGGCGGTCGAGGCCAAGGAGGGGGTGCGGATCAAGGAAGAGAACCAGACCCTGGCCACCGTCACGCTGCAGAACTACTTCCGCATGTACGAGAAGCTGGCCGGCATGACCGGCACGGCGGTGACCGAGGCCGCCGAGTTCATGAGCACCTACGGCATGCAGGTGGTCCCGATCCCCACCAACAAGCCGCTGGCCCGCAAGGACGAGGGCGATCTGATCTTCCGCGGGGAGATGGGCAAGTTCTCGGCGGTTGCCGACGACATCGAAGAGCGCATCGCCACCGGGCAGCCGGTGCTGGTGGGCACGGTCTCGGTCGAGAAGTCCGAGGTGCTGTCGCGCGAGCTTCAGAAGCGCGGGATCGCCCACGAGGTGCTCAACGCCAAGCAGCACACCCGTGAGGCCGAAGTGGTGGCCCAGGCCGGTCGCATCGGCGGGGTCACCGTCGCCACCAACATGGCCGGTCGAGGAGTGGACATCATCCTGGGCGGCAACCCGGAAGGCTTGGCCGAGCGTGACCTTGCCGGCGAGGACATCGATCCCGAGAGCGAGGAGGGTCAGGCCTTCCTCGATGAACGACGCGCCCATTGGGCCGCCGAGGTCAAGGCCGAAGGCGACAAGGTGCGCGAGCTCGGCGGCCTGTACGTGCTGGGTACCGAACGCCACGAGAGCCGTCGGATCGACAACCAGCTGCGGGGCCGGGCCGGTCGCCAGGGTGACCCGGGTGAAAGCCGCTTCTATCTGTCCCTCGAGGACGAACTGATGCGGATCTTCGCCACCGGGGCCATCCAGTTCGTGATGGGCAAGGACTGGCCCGAGGACGTGCCGATCGAGGCCAAGATGGTCACCAAGGCGATCGAGCGGGCACAGAACACCGTCGAGACGCGCAACGGTGAGATCCGCAAGAACGTGCTGAAGTACGACGAGGTGATGAACGAGCAGCGGAAGGTGATCTACCGTCGCCGGGACGAGGTGCTCGACGGTCTCGACCTGCGTGAAGAGGCCCTCGAGGCGTTGGCCGTCGCGCTCGACTCCACCATCCGCACCTACTGCGTGTCGGAGTTCTCCGAGGAATGGGACCTCAAGGGCCTGTTGTCCGAGATCGGCACCTTCTGGCCGACCGAGCTGACCGAGGCGACCCTCGACGAGGCGGTGTCGACCGACGAGCTGTACGACCTGCTGATGGGCGAGGCCAACGCCCAGTACCTGGCGCGGGAGGAAACCCTGGGCGAGGAGACGATGCGCGACATCGAGCGCCAGGTGATGCTGCGGATCATCGACGGGCGCTGGCGCGACCATCTTCGCGAGATGGACTACCTCGAGGACGGCATCGGCCTGCGGGCGATGGGCCAGCGCGACCCACTCACCGAGTGGCAGCGCGAGGGCTACGGCATGTTCGAGCAGTTGATCCATACGATCGCCCAGGAGTTCGTCAAGTACCTGATGCACGTCAACGTGGTGCGCGACGAGGTGCCGGAGGCTCAAGTGGGCAACATCGTCACCCAGGGCCCGACCGACCCCAGCGATGACTCGGGGACGCCGGCGATGGCGCTCATGGGGGGCGGCCAGGAGGAGGCAGACTCCGGCGACGGCGCCCAGGCCGCACCTGCGGAGCCGGAGGCTGCGCAGCCGGTGGTGAAGAGCGACTGGGACAAGACCCCGCGCAACGCGCCGTGCCCCTGCGGCAGCGGGAAGAAGTTTAAGAAGTGTCACGGCGCCCCCGCTGGAGCCCAGTGATCGGCGACCCAGCGGGCGGCGCGGCGAGTTCGGGAGCGGTGTAGATGCAGGATTTCACCGATGCGCTGCGGCGCCTCGCCGGAGAGCGCGACGAGGCGGCCGAGTACCTGCGGGTCGAGCAGCTTCGTCGACGCCTACCCCAGCTGGAGGTGGAGTTGGCCCGTCCCGACCTGTGGGACAACGCCGAGGAGGCCCAGGCGATCCAGCGGGAGTTCGCCGGGGCGAGCGATGACGTCCAGCTCTTCGAACGTCTCGACGCTGCGCTCGAGGACCTGACCACCCTGCACGAGCTGGCGCGCGAGGAGGACGACGAGTCGCTGGAACCCGAGATCTCGGCCGGCGTCGAGTCGCTGACCGAGGAGTTCGATCGGCTCGAGCTGCGGGCGCTCTTCACGGGTGACTACGACGAGGGCGATGCCATCGTGGAGCTCAACTCGGGTGCCGGCGGGGTGGATGCCCAGGACTGGACCGAGATGCTGCTGCGCATGTACCAGCGCTGGGTCGAACGCCACGACTTCACGCTGGAACTCCAGGAGGTCTCGGAGGGCACGGAGGCGGGGCTGTCGTCGGCCACCTTCCTGCTGAAGGGTCGCAACGCCTACGGCTGGTTCCACTCCGAGCATGGCGTGCACCGTCTGGTGCGCATCTCACCCTTCGACAACAATGCCCGGCGCCAGACCAGCTTTGCGTCGGTGCGGGTGACCCCGTTCCTCGAGGACGTCGACAAGGAAATGAACATCGACGACAAGGATCTGCGCATCGACGTCTACCGGTCGTCGGGCGCAGGTGGCCAGCACGTCAACACGACCGACTCGGCCGTACGGATCACCCACCTGCCGACCGGCACGGTGGTGGCGGTGCAGAACGAGCGATCGCAGTTCCAGAACAAGGACAAGGCGATGGCGCTGCTGAAGTCGAAGCTGTTGGAGCTCGAACGCCGCAAGCGCCTCGATGCGATCGACGCCCTCTCCGGCGATGGGGCGGCGGTCGACTTCGGCAGCCAGGACCGCAACTACGTCCTCCAGCCCTATCAGCAGGTCAAGGATCTTCGTTCCGGCATGGAGTCCTCCAACCCAGAGGCGGTGCTCGACGGTGACCTGGACGCCTTCATGGAGGCCTGGTTGCGCTGGAACCGCACAGCCAACGCCGGCGCAACAGCATCCTGAGCTCGCCGGCCTGCCGTCAGCACACCGTGGTCCGCCCCGGGTTTCCCGCGATGTCGGGCGATTTCGGACGGGGTGTCACCCGCATGGTGTTGCGGCTTTGTAACATCTTTCAGTCGGCTGGTCACAGAGTGCCTGGTCTGGCGACACATTCCGGCACCGTGACCCCCGACCACCGCCGATACCTGGTTGTCACAGCCCGGAACCACCTGCCCGAGAGGTTGACTACGTGATCAAGTTTGAAAGCGTCACCAAGGCCTACCGGTCCGACTCGGTGGCGCTG
>JACDJC010001764.1_pt1 | contig 18479 bp, 15 predicted proteins | sample 7454191 | NCBI WGS metagenome assembly JACDJC01 (sample SAMN14253291, study PRJNA609438) | sludge metagenome | isolation source: sludge after 25d culture with pyrite and EDTA | collected 2018-12-20 | reverse complement strand
TCGTCGCGATCAGCGCGCTGCTGGTCCAGTTCTGGTTGGGCAGTTTATTTCCGGGCTCGGGTGGTGGTCGCAGTACGGCCACGATCGTCACCAACGGCCTTGGCATGCTCTTGGCGCTCTACCTGCTCGTCAGCAACGCGCTCAACTTGAACAAGTTCAGCGGTTCAGGTGACGCTCCCCCATAGGCAGGCGCAGAAAGCTGGACGGCGTCGAGAGGACCGCCGCGTGTGGCATGGCCTCGGGAGAACTTGCCGCGCCGGAGGCGAAGATCGCGTTACTAGGCGGCCATCATGCTGCCGAGCACTACCAGCACCAGGCTGAGCACGCCCAAGAGCGCGCGCAACGCGGTGGCTGCTCGACCGTCCGATGAAGCCTTCATCTGCAGGCGTTCGTCGTCCGGCGCAGCGCCGATCTGCTGCCGCAGCCTGGTCATCCTCCTCGCTTGGGCCACCGCTACCCCCAGACAAACCACCAGGAGAACGGCTATGAGTACGGCCGCGATGGAAAGTACGTCGACGGGACGTTGCCGCAGGAGCACCCCGCCGCTGATGAACCCAACGGCCAGCGCCGCGGCGCCCACGGGCAAGTAGGCGCGGCCGAGCGCGCGGAAGAACGCCACCCTGACGGCCGGCTCCAGGCTCTTGGCCGAGGCGCGGGCCACCACCGCCATGGCCACGTAACCGCCAAGCCAGATGCTGGTAGTCACCACCAGCAGAGCGAGCCAGAACGTATGGGCGGCCACCGGCATCAGCCCTCGCCCTCGCCGAGGTAGGAAGCTCGCGCCCGGCCAGGTGCGAGCAGCTCAGAGGTAGTTGGCGTGCTCACCCGACCAGCCTAACTTCGTTCCCCCGCAACGGCCACCGGCAACGGCACGTAAGCGCCTGGACCGCTCCTCCGGACCTGGTCGGTGATGCGTTGGACACGGGAGCCCGTAAGGTCCAGTGCCTGCAGTGAAGGCGGAGACAATCTGGCTGGGACCCTCAACTGGTTTCCGTGGGCCCCCGCCCCAGCACGTCGTACTCCAGCAGCACGATGCCGCTGTGCTGGTAAACGCGGTGGCGCCTGAGCTCGAGCCTTCGCGCGATGGCCGGGGCCGATAGCAGCGGGCGGCCGGCGCCCAGCACGACCGGCACCACCGCGGGTTCGACCGTGTCGACACGGTCCAGGTCCAGGAAGGCGCGGAACAGCTCGCCGCCGCCGAAGAGCCAGATATCCTTGCCCGGCTCCGCCCGCAGCTCGTCGATCCAATCCCTGCTCAGCTCCCGCAGGATGGTCACGCCCGGATGGTCCTTCTGCCGCAAAGTGCGGGAGAAGACGATGATCCGTTGCTCCCCGAACGCTTCGGTGCCTACCGGCAAGTCTTCGTAGGTGCGCCGGCCCATGAGCAGAGTGTCAAACTGCGCGAAGAGCTCGGCGAAGTCGATCCCGGGTTCATGCGGGATCCAGTCGATCTCGCCGTTGGGGCCGGCGATGAAGCCATCCAGACTGCTAGCGACCTGGTACCTGATACGCCTCATTGACTTCTCCCGTTAAAGCCGCGTCTGCCGAGGTGCCAAGAAATTAGCACGTCCAACGAGCTTCTGGCGCGTGACGGTGGCGTCGTCGAGTGCGACCCACTACCTGCGTCGGGCGAGCGGCGGGTAATGGTGTCGGGAGATGGCCGGCAGACTCGATTTCCCGACAGCGGCGGCACCCGATGCCGCCCCGACTGCGGCCGCATGCAATGAGCGAGGAGAGGCGACGTAGGTGACGCAACCCAACCCGAACACCACGCCGCGGGTGGTGTTGCCAGAAGCGGTGACCTCCAGAACGGAGTACAAGCGCAGGTTCGGAGCGTGGCAGATGTACCGGGCCTTCGCAGCATTGCCCTGGGCCGCCACCAAGCTGATGGCGAACAAGAGGCGCGCTCTGGTAGACGAAGACCTTGTGAGGCGTTTGCAGTTGGCGGTAACCGCAGTCAACGGTTGCCCGGCCTGCTCGTACCAGCACGCAAAGATGGCGCTGGCGCAGGGCATGAGCAACGAGGAGATAAACAGTTTCCTGAGCGGGAGCGGCGACTACATCGAGCCGGAGGAGGCGAAGGCGATATTGTTCGCGCAGCACTTCGCCGAGCACACCGGACGGCCCGACAAGGCCGCTTTCGACCTGATCGCGCAAGAGTACGGCGACGAAGAGGCGCACGTCATGCTCGCCGCCGTTCAATTCATGTTGGCGGGCAACGTTTACGGGATCCCTTACAGCGCGTTCCGGTCGCGCCGCAAGGGGAGACCCTTCAAGGGCAGCTCGCTTGGTTACGAGGTCGGCATGCTTATAGCGGGCATCGTCATGCTGCCCGCGGCCATGGTGCACGGTTCGCTGCGTGGCCTGTTCGGCTCACCCGTAACGTGGGCGCCTTCGGACGCCGATATTCCGCCCGGACCCAACCCAGACGGCGCCGCCCGCACCGGCGTGCCGCAAGCCCAACGGCCCTGAACCGCCCGTCGGCCGGCACTCCCACCTGAAGGCCCGCGCAAGGTTTCCAACTCACCCCCGCGGGTCCCACCAGTCCCGCAAGCCGTCGCCCAACAGGCTCCACCCCAGCACCGTCCAGACGATGGCCAGGCCGGGCACCAGGGCGGGGTAGGGGCTCATGCTCATGAAGCCCTGCGCCTCGCGCAGCATGTTGCCCCAACTCGGCACGTCGGGTGGGGTGCCCAGGCCGAGGAACGAGAGGGCGGCCTCGGCAAGCACGGCCACCGCGAGGCTCAGGCTGGCCTGCACCACCAGCGGCCCCACGGCGCCGGGCAGTATGTGCCTGAAGAGCAGCCTGCCGGGGCGCACGCCCAGGGCGCGGCCGGCCTCCACGTAGTCGCGGCCCTTGAGGCTCAGCACGCTGGCGCGCGCAATGCGCGCGAAGATGGGCACGGTGGCTATCCCGATGGCGATCATGGCCGTCAGCGTCCCCGGCTTGTAGACGGCGGCCAGCAGCAGCGCCATGAGGATGGCCGGGAAGGCGTACGCCACGTCTACCACGCGCATTATCACCTCGTCAGCCACGTTGCCCAGGAAGCCCGCCAGCGCTCCGAGGAGGCTGCCGATCGAGAGGGCGAGGCCGACCGCGATGAAGCCGACGTAGAGGGTGGAGCGCGCGCCCACCAGCACGCGCGAGAGCAGGTCGCGGCCGAAGTGGTCGGTGCCCAGCGGGTACGCCCCCGACGGCGGCTTGAGCTGGCTGGCGAAGTTCATCTTCAGCGGGTCGGTTGGCAGCCACACGAAGCTGAGGAGCGCCGCCAGCGCCACCACGCCCACCAGCACGGCGCCGGTTATCAGGTTGGCGCGCTTGGCGAGCTTGCTGCGCCGCGCCATCAGCCGTACCTGATCCGCGGATCCAGCAGCCCGTAGGAGAGGTCGACCAAGAACCCGAGCGCCACGATGGTGGCGGCGTACACGAGGATCTCGCCCTGCAGCAGGGGGAAGTCGCGCGTGCCGATGGCCTTGAGGGCCAGGGCCCCCATGCCGGGTAGGGCGAACACCTGCTCTATGACGATGGAACCGATGAACACGTTGGTGAGAGACAGCCCCAAGATGGTGACGATGGTGACCATGGCGTTGCGCAGCGCGTGCTTGAGCACCAGCTTGCCCGTGCCTACGCCCTTGGCCCGGGCCGTGCGCACGAAGTCCTGGTCCAGCACGTCGAGCATGGCGGCGCGCGTCATGCGCGTCATTACGGCCGCCTGGCCGAGGCCCAGCGCCAGGACGGGCAGCACCAGGCTGCGGAACCACTTGGCCGGGTCGGTTTCGAACGGCGTGAAGCCGCCCGCCGGCAACACCCTGAGCTGCACCGCGAAATAGAGGATGAAGATAAGCCCCAGCCAGAAGCTCGGGACGGCCGCGCCCACCTGCGAGAGGGTGGTGATGAGCGGGTCTAACAACGTGCCCCGCCTCATGGCAGCGAAGATGCCGAGGGGGATGGCGAGCAGCGTGGCCACCAGCGCCGCGCCGATGGAGAGGGGTACGGACACCTGCAGCCGGGCGGCGATCAGCTTGCCGACGGGCTGCTGGTAGTTGATGCTCTCGCCCAGGTCGCCGCGGACCGCCTTGGCGAGCCACGTTACGTAGCGTTGCGGCGCCGGCACGTCGAGGCCCAGCTTGGCGCGCAGAGCGTCGCGGGCCTGCGGGCTGGCGTTGAGGCCGAGGATTATCTCGGCCGGGTCGCCGGGCACCGCGATGATGGCCGAGAAGACCACGAGGCTGGCGAGCCACACGCTTATCAGGGCGGTGAAGAAGCGCCTAACGGTGAACGCCAGCATTCCGCTCGTGTTTCCTTTCACATGCCCGGATCGGTGGCCGGGTGGCTATCAACCTAGTGTCACTGGAGCGGGGCGGCGCACGACCTGCGCGCGCCGCCCCGCGTAAGCGCCGGCCGGACCCCGAAGGGCCCGACCCGCGGCGCTCAGTTGGTCTTGAACACCTCGGTCACGTCGATGGCCGGGGTCGGCTGGTCCTGCCAGAAGCCGTACACGTTCTGGCGGGCGGCCACCAGGTAAGGCGGCGAGAAGAGCCAGACGTTCACGGCGTCCTCGGCTATCACCATGGCGATCTCGCGGTACGCCGCCGTCTCCGCCTCACTGCTCGTGGCGGCCTCGGCCCGGGCCAGCAGGTCGCCGATGGCGGGGTTGTCGTAGTGGTAGTAGTACCCGGGGTTGGCGTACACGTTTATGTCGCGCGGCTCGGAGTGGCCGATGATCGTCATGTCGTAGTCGCCACCCAGGAAGATCCGCTGGATCCAGGTGCCCCACTCCACCACGCTCAGCTCCACGTTGATGCCCACCTCGCGCAGCATCTGGGCCACCACTTCGCCGCTGCGGCGCTCGATGTTGTACGGCTCGGGCAGCTCGAAGTGGATGGTGAAGCCGTCGGCGTAGCCGGCCTCGGCGAGGAGCTCCTTGGCGCGGACCGGGTCGTAGGGGTAGGTGTTCGAGAGGTCGATGTAGTAGGGCTCGGAGGGGCTCATGTGCGAGCCGATGACCGTGCCGAGGCCGAAGAAGGCCCCCTGCACGATGGTGTCCTTGTCGATGGCGAGGTTGATGGCCTGGCGCACGCGGATGTCGTTGAACGGCGCCCGCGCGTTGTTCATGGCCACCGTGATCTCGGTGGTGGCGGTGCCCTCGGTGCCCTTCAGCTCGGGGTTGTCGGCCAGCTGCAGGTACTGCTCGGGCGAGAGGGCCACGCCGATCATGTCGATGTCGCCGGCCTGCAGCGCCGCGAAGCGCGTGTTCGGGTCGCCGATGATCTTGAAGACGGCCTTGTCCAGGTACGGCACGCCCTCGCGGTAGTAGTCGGGGTTGCGTTCGAGGACGACCTCACTGCCCTCCGTGTACGACGCGAACTTGAAGGGGCCCGTGCCGATCGGCTCGGAGCGCTGCGTCTCGGCCTTCTCCGGCGGGTAGATGATCGAGTCGGGGCGCGCCAGGTTGTAGAGCAGGCCGCGGCTCGGTTGGCTGAGCGTGAAGACGACCGTGTAGGCGTCGGGCGCCGCTATCTCGCTGATGGCCGAGTAGTACTCGGGGTGCGTGTGCCCTGACTCCTTGTCGCGCGCGCGCTCGAACGTGGCCACCACGTCGGCCGAGTCGAAGTCGCTGCCGTCGTGGAACTTGACGCCCTGGCGGAGGTGGAACGTCCAGGTCAGGCCGTCCTCGCTCAGGTCGTAAGACTCGGCGAGGGCCGGCACGATGGCGCCGGTGCGGTCGAAGCTGACGAGGCCCTCGTAGACGTTGTTGTACATGACGCGGGGGATCTCTTGTGAGGTGGAGACGGTGGGGTCCCATCCCGGCGGGTCGGCGGTGATGGCCACCGTGAAGGTACCGCCCTTGACGGGTGCGGGGTCCTCGGCGAAGGCGCTACCCACCAGGAGCGCCAACGTGAGCGCCAGTGCGCCGAAGAGGGCGCCGGCGAAGCGGGGTCGGGGGGAACTGGTCATGTGTACTCCTCCTGTAGGCCGTGACCGCGAAGCCGGTTCACGAGCAGCCGGGCGGCGCGAGGGCGCCCCGGCACTACCTGTCTGACGAGAGATAAGTTACCGCAGCCGCGGCGTAGAGGCGAGCGCTGGCCACCACCTCGCTGAGGCGCACGAACTCGTTCACCTGATGCGGGATGGTGCGGTCGCCGGGCCCGACCGTGACGATGGGGACGTCCTTCCACGCCCATAAGAAGGTGCCGTCGGTGGCGCCCGGCACGCCGCCGTAGCGCGGCGGCGTGCCGAACACGCCCTCGTACACGGCCTCCAGGGCACCAACCAGCGGGTCGTCGGCCCGCGTTTGCGTCCATGGCCTCGACTCGAAGACGTCGAGGTGGACGTGCAGCCGGTCGGTGGCTCGCTCGATGTCGGCGGCGATGCGCCTCAGCTCGGCCTCTATCTCGGCGTGGTCTTGGCCCGGCACCGTGCGGATGTCGAGCGCGGCGTAGGCCTCCTCGGGCATGACGTTCAGTTGCGCCTCACCGGTTGCCGGCGAGCGGATCACCGTGGGCGTAATCCAGGGCAGGCCGAGGAACTCGTGCGGCCCCAGCCGCTCCTGCTCGCGCCGCTCGAAATCGCGCAGCGCCACGATCAGGTCGGCCAGCCCCAGGTTGGGGTTCACGCCCGCGTACGGCATGGCGCCGTGGCTCATGACGCCCACCACCCTCACGTTCACGCGCATGGCGCCCTTCTGGAACAGGCACAGCTCGTTCTCCTCCGGCTCGGCGATGATGGCGCCGCTGACGTCGTCGGCCCACCCCTGCCTGATGAAGTGCTTGATGCCCAGCATCATGCCCTCCTCGTCGGCAACGATCCCGAACCGTATGCGGCCGGTGAGGTCGGGCGCCACGGCCCTGACGGCCTCCAGGGCGGCCAGGCTGGCGGCCACGCCGGCCTTCATGTCGGCGCTGCCGCGGCCGTGAAGCACGTCGCCGTCGACTACCCCCTCGAAGGGAGGAACCGCCCACTTGGCGGGGTCGCCCTCCGTGACCACGTCGGTGTGGCCCTCGAACATGAGGGTGCGGTGCCTGGCCGGGTCGAAGCCCGTGCCCTGCCAGTCGCACACCACGTTCGGGCGGCCCGGCGCCGCCTCCTCGACCACCGGAACAAGCCCGACCGAGCGGAAGTGGTTCGCCACGTAGGACGCCGCGGCGGCCTCGGTGGTGCCGAGTTCGGCGTCGTACACGCTGCGGATGCGCACCAGGTCGTGCGCCAGCCGCGCCACCAGCTCGGGATCCACCGCCTCCGCAGCGCGGCGCGCCAGCTCCGACGGGTAAGCGCTCACAGCGGCGGCGTGAAGCGGCCGTCCTGCGCGGTCCAGCCGCCGTCCACGAACAGCAGCGAGCCCGTCACGAACGACGCGGCGTCGGACACCAGGAAGACGACGGCGCCCACCAGCTCGCTGGGCTGCGACCAGCGGCCCAGGGCGCTCTTCTCGGCGTACGCGCGGTACCACTCCGGTTGGTCCTTGATCTGCTGCGTGAGGGGCGTCTCGACCACGCCCGGCGCCACGGCGTTGGCGCGCACGCCCTGCGGGCCCAGCTCCGACGCCAGCGCGCGGATCATCTGCAGCGTGCCCGCCTTGGTGGCGGCGTACACGCCCTGGCCCGGCTCCACGACCTGGCTGCGGATGCTGGAGAAGAACACCAGGCTGCCCTTGCCCTGTTCGGCCATGCGCTTGCCGGCCGCCCTCATCACGTTGAAGCTGCCCTTCAAGTTCACGCCGATCACGCGGTCGAACTCGTCACCGCTCACCTTCAGGAGCGGCTTGCGTACGTTTATCGACGGCGTGCAGACCACCGCGTCCAGGCCGGCCATGCCGTTCACGAGGTCGTCGACTGCCGCCGCGTCGGTGATGTTCACCTTCGCGGAGCGCGACTCGTAGCCGAGGCCCTTCAGCTCGGCCGCGGCGGCCTTGGCAGCGTCCTCGTTGGCGTCAGCGCAGGTCACCACCGCCCCGAAGTCTGCGAGGCCCTGCGCCGTGGCGCGGCCTATGCCCGAGCCTGCGCCTATGACCAGGACGTTGCGGCCCGTCAGTTCGAACAGTTCGCGGTAGTTCATCTGGTGACCCTTTCGGTCAGCGCTTGGAACGCCGACACTCGCTCCTCGACGACGTCCAGGCTGGCTCGCCAGAACGCCTTGTCTTCGATGTCGATGCCGAAGCTGCGCGCCAGCGTGGCGGCGTCGGCCAGCCCGGTGGAGGCCAGCAGCTCGTCGTAGCGGCCCCTGAAAGCGTCCGGGTCCCGCTTGTACCGCGCGTACAGCCCGAGCCCGAAGAGGAAGCCGAAGGTGTAGGGGTAGTTGTAGAACGACAGGCCGGCCGAGTAGTAGTGGCCCTTGTGCGCCCACATGAGGTCGTGGCGCTCCTCGGGGTTCAGGGCGTCGCCGTACGTGCGCGCCTGCGCGTCGTCCATGATCTGCCTGAACTCCCGGGCGCTCAGCTCGCGCTCGCGGCGGCGCTCCAAGACCGTGGCCTCGAACAGGTAGCGCGAGTGGATATCTATGATCAACTGCGTGGCCTGCGTGAGGTGCTGCTCCAGCGCCAGCAGCTTGGTGAGGTCGTCGGCGCCCGCCAGCACGCCTTCCAGCACGATGGTCTCGCAGAAGATGCTGGCCGTCTCGGCCAGCGTCATGGGGGTCTGCGACTGTAGGAGCGAGCGCCCGTAACGGTAGGTGCAGTCGTTGTGGTAGGCGTGCCCCAGCTCGTGCGCCAGCGTGAACAGGTCGGCCTGCGTGCCCCCGAAGTTGAGCATGATGCGTGACTCGCCCCTCGCCGGCACCGGCATGCAGTAGGCGCCGTTGCGCTTGCCCTTCCGCGGCGGCACGTCCACCCATTCCTCGAGGAACGCGCGCTGCGCGAAAGCCGCCAGTTCGAGGCTGTAGCTGCCGAACTGTTCGACTATGAAGGCCTTGGCCTGGTGCCACGAGTGGCGTGAGGCGGAGGCGTGCGGCAGCGGGGCCCAGAGGTCGTACCAGCCGAGGCGTTGCTTGCCGAGCTGCCACGCCTTCGCCTTGAGGTAGCCGCGGAGCACGGGGAAGCGCTCCTCGGTCGCGTCGTGCATGGCGGCGAGGCTCTCGGGCGTGATCGAGTGCTGGTGGAGGCTCTCCCGGAACGCCCCACCCCAGCCGCGGCGCTGCGCCAGCGTCTCGGCCTGCCCCTTCACGCCGTTCATGGCGGCCGCGTATGCCACCTCGTTGCGCTGCAGCAGCTCGCGCTCGGCCAGGTAGGCGCGGCGCCTGACGGCCTCGTCGGGGTTCGCCTGGAGCGTGCGCAACTGCGCCATCCCGTACTCGCCCTCGGAACCGCCGGCCAGCAGGCCGGCGTGGATGGTCGAGCGCGAGATGAGCGAGGAGTGCAGCCGACCCCAGGCGCCGCCGCCGGTGTCGTCGAGCAGCGCCGCCAGCTCCTCGGCCTCCTGTGACATGAGGTGCCGGCCTTCGAGCTGCTCGCGCTGCAGCGGGTACTCGTTCTCGGCTATCAGCTTGGACGCCAGGGCGAGCTGCTCCAGGTCGAGACCCGCGAGCCAGCCCTGGAAGCGGGCGCCCAGCGCCGCCAGCTTGCTCGTGTACGGGGTAAGGGCAGAGAGCTCGGCCCGGGCGGCCTCGTCGAAAGAGTCCACGGAGATGATGGCGCCGAGGAAGCCGCGCAGCGTGACCAGGGGCAAGTAGGCGGCCTCGAGCCGCTCGATCAGGCCTTCCAAGGCGGTGGCGGAGCCCTCGCCGCCCGGGCTCACGCCGTGCGCCTCCATGTAGCGCTCGAGCTCGCGTAGCCGCTCGCGCAGGCGCACCTTGTCGTCCTGGAACGGCCCCGACTCCATGGAGGGGTAGATGGTCGAGAGGCTCCAACGCGGTTCGGCCTCTTTAGTGGTCGGGAGTTGGCTGATGTCGTCCGGCATGCCGTGTCACCTCGGTATCCATCGCGCAGGGCGAGGGAACACCCCGGCGGCTGGCACTGCACCGATTGTAGCCCTAGAGCTCCTCGTTGCCCGGCGGCGGCCAGCTGCCTCCCAGACGCAACCACGCCTCCACCATGTCGGTGGGCACCTGGGCGCTGAAGGTCACGCCGTGGTCGTCCCGGGGGTGCGGCAGGCTCAGGCGGTAGGCGTGCAGGGCCTGGCGGCCGATGATCGGCGACGCGTGGCCGTAGACCTCGTCGCCCAGGATCGGCGCCCCCACGTGCGCCAGGTGGACGCGGATCTGGTGCGTGCGGCCCGAGTGTGGCCGCGCCTTCACGAGCGTGTAGCCCTTCAGGCGGGCCACGACGAAGAAGTGGGTGGTGGCCGCCTTGGCGTTCTCGCCACCGACGGTCATGCTCTGGCGCCTCACCGGGTGGCGGCCGATGGCGGCGTCCACGATGAGACCGTGCTCGACCTCGCCCACCACGATGGCCACGTACTCCTTCTCCGTCAGGCGTTTCTTGAAGGAGCGCGAGAGGTGCCGGTGCGCCTCGTCGTTCTTCGCCACCACCATCACGCCCGACGTGTCCTTGTCGAGCCGGTGAACGATGCCGGGGCGGTAGGCCTCGTCGCTCGGGTCCTGGAGGCGCTCCTTGGAGAGGGGCATGCGCCCCAGCAGCGCGTTCACGACGGTGCCGGTGCGCAAGGTGGCGGTAGGGTGCGCCACGAGGCCCGGCGGCTTGTTGATTGCCACCAGATCCTCGTCCTGGTAGATGACGTCCAGCTCGATGTCCTCGGGCTCCACCAGCATGGGGCGCGGTGGCGGGATGATCACCGAAACGACCTCGTTGCCGAGCATCTTGGAGCTGGCCTTGCCCACGGGGCGGCCGTCCACCGTCACGTAACCCTCGCTCACGAGCTCCTTCGCGTAGGTGCGCGACAGCTCCAGCGCCTGCGCGATAGCCACGTCGAGTCGCTCGCCGGCCGGCGCGTCGAAGGTCCGGAAGTCCACCCCCGAAGCATAGCCTTATGCTGAAGTTGCGCGTAGGCGGCGCTATACTTGCTCCTCATGACACCAGGCAGCGCCCCCGCGGCGGACCCGCGCCCCACCGAAGCTGCCTCCAAGGGCCGAATCGCCATAGACGCCATGGGCGGCGAACACATGCCCCGGGCCGCGGTCGAGGGCGCCGTGGCCGCGCACCTCGAGGGCCACTCGGTCGTGCTCGTGGGCGACGAGGCGCAACTGCGTAGCGAACTGGGGCGCGCCGGGGTGGAGCTGCCGGTGGTGCACGCATCGGACGTCATCGGCATGAACGAGCACGCGACGGACGTGCGGCGCAGGCGCGACTCGAGCGTCATGGTGGCGATGCGCATGGTCAAGGACGGGCGGGCCGCCGCGTGCGTGTCGATGGGTCACTCGGGCGCCACCATGGCCGCGGCCATCTTCGAACTCGGGCGGGTGAAGGGCGTGGACCGCGCCGCCATCCTCGCGAACCTCCCGACCCCCAAGGGATTGACCGGGCTCATCGACGCCGGGGCGAACGCCGACTGCAAGCCCGTTTACCTCCAGCAGTTCGCCGTCATGGGCAGCGCCTACGTGCGCAGCATCTGGAAAGTGCCTAGCCCCAAGGTCGGCCTCATGTCCAACGGGGAGGAGCCGAGCAAGGGCAACGAGCTCACTCGCGCCGCTCACGAGCTGTTGGCGGCCACGGCCGGGATCGAGTTCTACGGCAACGTCGAGGGCCGCGACCTGTTCACGGGGCTGGTGGACCTGGTCGTCACCGACGGCTTCACGGGCAACGTGATCCTCAAGCAGGCGGAGGGGGACGCCAAGGCCATCTTCTCCTGGGTGCGCGAGGCGCTCGCGAGCAGCACGCGGGCGCGGCTGGGCGGCCTGCTCGTGAGACCGGCGCTCCGCGGCATCGCCAAGCGCTTGGACCCGGCCGAGTACGGCGCGCAGCCGCTGCTGGGTGTTCAGGGGCACGCCTTCATAGGCCACGGCTCGGCGGACGCCAGGGCCGTGACCAGCGCCATCCGCACGGCTTCCAAGGCCGTGGCGGCGCGCGCGGTGGAGAGGCTCGTTGCGGCCATGGCCGAGTTCGGCGCCGCGCGCCAGGGCGGGGCGGCGGCTGACGGCGAGGGTTAGGGCGCAGGCGGGGGTTAGGGCCCAGGCGGGGGTTAGGGCACCGGAGGGGGCCAGGGCACCAGGGGGTTACGGCGCCGGCGGCTGTTGATTCCACTTATCGAAGCCAGCGTGGCAGCTATACATCGCGCCGCCATCGAGCAAGACATTTTCGGTCTCAATACTCTGCACCATCAATTCTCAATACCTGTGCAGTCTTTACGACGGCTACCTGAAGCCCAAGCTTCTAATTGGCTGACTGTGCGGCCGATCCCTTGAAGAGCGGTCCTACGTTCGCTACACCGCCAGCAACGGTAAGAACGCACTCCGTGCCGCGTTCGTTTACAGCCATCTATGGACCTACCGCTAAGGAGCAAGGCGCCACTCCCGCCTCGGCTACCTTTCACCCCTGGAGTTCGAAGGTAGGCAAACTAGCGTCAAGAGCCAGCAGGTTGATAAGCTCGTAGCTGTTCATCAAAGCGGCTGAACTCCAGAGGACTCCTCGGTAAACTTCGCGTACCTGGTCGCACTCCGCATCGGTAGCATCGCGCCGCTCCTCGCCCTCACCGGCGGGCAGCCGGGCGCCATCACCCACTGGCTCCTGACGCACCGCGAGCCGCGCGTGCGCGCCGCACTCGCCCTTAGCCGCAACATCCCCGTGTGGGCCTACCAGGCGCTCTTCGATGACACCCACCTGCGCGTCCGCGCCACTGCCCAGAAGTCGCCGCCGGCCCAACCTCCGGCGGCACACGCAAATGGTGTGGGCAGCCACTGCGACCCTAGATGCCGGGGTGCCGGCGCCACCCACCGACCCGACAGCACGCGCCGGGCGGTCACCTACCTGTCCTGTTCCAGCGCCCCGTCAGGAGCACCGCATCGGACCGACTGGTGATCCAAGATCAAGCGCACTCCCCGGCCCCGCAACACGCGAACCGGGTGAGACGACGTCCCCTCATCCAAGGACAGGGGGGCCGGCCTCTCGACGCAGTTGTAGCTCAGGTCGACGGTATGCCCCCTATCGAAGCTCGGGTTCGACGCCAAGGGCGTCAGATCGCGGATGCGGTTGAGCGACAGGCCGAGGTGCCCCGGGGGCCTCTCCCAGTCGGCGAGGGCCGTGATGTCCGTCAACCCCGCGTACTGGAGTACCACCGTATCGACCTCGAGCTCGAGGAGAGCCTCGAGGCGCGCGATGCTCACCCCCGTCAAGTACAGCTCCTCCAGAACCGGAAGACTCGCTAACGGTTCAAGGTCCAGCTCGCCCTCGCTCACGATGTTGACGTACCTGAGGTTCGGTAGGCCTCTCAGCGGCTCGAGGCTCTCGACCGCATGCGGCTCGCTCGTACCCGGGATGGGTAACGGAATCATCCGAAGGGTCAAGGCCTCCAAGCTCGTGGCGTACTGCAAACCCTCCAGCGAGCGCACCTTCTGGTGCGGTGTCGCGGCCTCCAAGCGCGTGAGGCGGGCCAGCAGCTCGCAGGGGACGGTGGTGGTCTCATCCGGCCCCTTGAGGTCCCCGACCGCCTCAAAGCCGAACTCCCACCCAAGCGACTCGTGGATCGCCCTTCTCAGGCCAGCGTCGGGGACGTGTAGGAACGCCGAATCGGCACAGGCCCCTCCTAGCACCTGCGCGCTCGCGACGGAGATCCAGAGCGCTGCCACGGCGGCTAAGGCACCCACCGACCACCCTCTCGAAAGATATCGCTCACACCCCAACACCTGCCCGCCTCATGCTCAGAATTCCACACGGTCGCAGTGACAGCTTTCACAACGTCTAGTCGTAGCCTTGCGGAGAATCGTACCAAATCACGAGAGCCACTTCGCGGAATGATACTAGGGGGTGCTAATGAGGGGGATTGTTCCAGTCGCGCTCATCACTATCAGCCTTCTGTTCATCGCCTGCACGCGCCAAGACGCGTACGGATTGCCACAAGACGAGTGGCAGGCCGCGTACGACGCGCTCTCTCCGGAGGAACAGGAAGCGGTACGTGCAGGGCGGTTGGTGTTTACCACAGGCACCTTCCACCCTGCACCAGTCTTGCTGCCCTACCCCAGCAAGACAGTCCTTTCCCCTCAGTACGTGGAGTCGTTCGCCTGTCCGGAAGTGCCCCTGGACGAATCCGAGTGGACCAGCTCAACTGACCTAGGTACGTTCTTCGGGAGCGCGATCGCGAACAAGCCCGGCCAGCGGTTCAACGCTGTCCTGTTTCAGTTCATCCTTCCTGCCCCAGAGGACGTCGACTTCTACCTACCCGACGATCACGAAGCACAAGGTGCGTACTTGATGGCGCCGATATGGTCCGCGGATCCTCACCACTATCCCGTAGACGCAGGGCTGACGTACCAGAGGGTGGGCGGCACCTTCGACTGGTTCCCCTTCTCATACGACGCCGTGAACGGCTGGCAAGCAGAAGGTCAATGGCGGCTCAGGAACAAATACAGCGGCACGGACGAGCCGCTGACCGGCGCCTTGGTACTCCGGGTGGCAGACGACGGTCAGCTAGAGCTCGTCATAGAAGCGACCGGCGACACGGAGTGGCTGAACGTCGACACCAACGCCCGCGATACTCAGCGCACTATCCAAGTCCCCAACATCCTAGGCGTGCCAGGCGACGGTGACGACGCGACATTCACAATCCAGATCAACTACGGCAGCCAAAAATTCCCACCTACAGCCAACAACCGCATACCGGACATCGTCATCTACGACATGAAGGTCGCCATGTGGAACCCGGTCAACGGTACCTACAACAACGCCACTCCCTGGGACTTCACAGACCCCAACCAATCGGAATTCCTGATCATTTGCCCGTCTGACGGCATCGAAGAGGCCTACGAGGTCGACGGCGGGTCACCAACTGCAGAAGACCCAGAGAACGGTTTCAACATCAGCATCGACACCGCGACCAGTAACGTGCACCAGCCATGCGTAAACGTACGCCCCACAGGCGACTATCACGTCTTGAACTTCGCCTACCACATGCCCTCCATCGCCGGGTCGTCGCGCACGTTCTTCGACTTACGGAACTGCGGCAGGGCCCCACGGACCATCGACTTCACGATAGACGACTCCTGGGCGTCTCTCAGCCCGCCTACCGTGACGGTCAACGCTGGTCCCCCCGAAAGGGTCTCCATCGTCCGCGCTCACAACCCCTCTGGTGTCGACACCTGGTTCAACTGCGGCCAGTTCGGCCAAGTCATGCAAACCACTACGGTTCGCGCGCTCAACAGCGACACGGAAATACACAGCTTCCCGTTCACTATCGACTGCACCGTTCCAAATAGCCACCAGATGTCAAGCGTCTTGATCAGGTGGGCAGAGGGAGCCTGGAGGCCGCCTACCGGGACGCAGGGCCGCTTCTACAACACCTACTACACCTCGTCCACGCAATCCTGGTGCGACCGCTCCATAACCCCAAACCTCCGTAAGGTACGCAACTACGCCACCTGGACCACCACCGTCGAGTACGGGGTTTACGACATCACTTCCGCGACGTACCTGCCTGGTTACACTTCAACGTATACGGTAAACATCGATGATGAGGATGAATGGACGGACGACGACTTTATCGATGAGACTCTCCAGACAGTCCTGTGGTGGAATGAGGCTGTCGTTTTGTGCTGGAACGACGAACTAGACTGAGCCTCATTCCAACAGGAACGAGGGCGACCATTCGGTCTTGGGAGTGCATCCCCATAGCGGTACTGGTTGTCGCAGAAAGGGGGGACGACGTACCATCCTGCGAAACGCGGCGGGCACGCCGCCGCAACGGGAACGCTCTCTAGGGTCCAGCAGCCATACCGGCTAGTGAAGGGTCCGGCCAGTGTCGAGTGATCGGCCTGGCCGGACTCGCTTGGAGCCGACACCAAGTCCACCTTCAGACACGCATCGCACCATTGACGAGGCCGTCCCCTCCGGCATCACCCAGCCAGCGTACAGTCGAGTTCCGGCGCTTACCTGAGGGTCGGTAGCATTGGTACCACGTTCCTGTCCTCGTCGAGGCCCGTCGAGAGCGATTCCATACGTTGCCCTGGGCAATAGGGCCAAAGGTGGCATAAGCTCGCGTTCCAAGAAGGCACGCCGTCAGCTCCAACAGCAGCGGCGCCAACAACGGCAGCACCAGAAGCGCCTCGCGCAGCACGTCAAGCAGACCGCCAAGAACCGCACGAAGCCCGATCTCACCGAGGAGTAACGGCAATGGGCCAACGAGCGGCTCAGCGAGTTCGCGGTGCCGTGCGGAGGCCTGGGTCAGTACGAGAGGAGGGATCTCAAGCACCTCCTCAAGGAGCTCGCGCCACCCAAGCTCGCTGACAAGCTCACCGCGGCTCAAGACCAGCACCGCAGGCTGCTTTGAAGCGTTTTTCATAGCACTTCTCGGGGGAAGTCGAGCAGCGAGTAGAAGCCCTGGATGTCGGTGAGGGTCACGGCGTCCAGGGCCGCTTTCGTGGCCAGGCTCAGGGCGGTATGGGTGGTGGCCGCCGCCCGCTTCAGGTGCGTCGTGAGCTGCCCGAACATGCTTTCGATCGGGTTATTGCAGAAGTAGGCATGCATGCGGTGTAGACCGTGGAGTCAGCGTGCTGGCTCATCTCATTACTCAAGATCCAATGTTGTGGCTGCACGTTCCTACCTCCGCAGACGTTTCATTACTGGCGGAAGAGGTTCCCGGACAAGCTGGACCGCAAGCCCGCCATTACTGGACCCAACAGCGGCGGTTCCGCGGCCCTCACCCAGTCGATGACGCCCAGCGGTCGGCCCAATGGGCCAACCGGCAGCGTCAACTCGCTCACCGTGAAGGCCTCCCAGCGGAACGGCAGGTCGTAGAGGTCCTGGCCGCTGAGCAGGTCGACGATCTCCACGGCGCCGTTCGTCAGCAGGTAGGCGAAGCGGTTCGCCGGATCGATGGTGGCTGCGGCGGCGTAGTTGGGGATGCTGCCCACCTCGGCCGCGGAGGGGGAGCGGTGCATGGCCACGCGGTTGGCGCCCAGGACGAAGACCTCCGTCGCGGCCCCGAACGGATCCATCACCAGCCGGCTACCCGCGCCGGCCGCCTGCTTGAGTGTGGCGGGCGTGGTCTTGGCCGCCGGGTCGGAGATGTCGACGGACGTCAGGGTCTTCTCGGAGAGGCCGACGAGCAGCGTGCCGCTGCCGGCCATGTCGAGCATGGGCGAGTCGCCCGACTCGAGCTCCATGCCCTTGTACCAGGCCGCCGGCGTGGCGAAGTCGGTGGAATACACCTGCGCCCGCTGGATGGCGTTGACGAGGAAGTAGGCGCGCTCGTTCACGCTCGCCTGGTCCGTGTACGGGCTGGCGGCCAGGACGTCCGCCGTGGCGCGCAGGGCGCCGGCCGTCAGCGCCTGGGTGTCGAGCAGCCACTGCACCGGCACGTCGCTCAGGCCGCAGGCCGTCGGGTCATCCAGGATCACGGCCCAGCGGCCGGTGCGGCTGACCTGCACGGTGCTCGGGCAGGCGGTGCGGCCGGGCAGGCCGGGGTCGACCAGCGCGCCACCGGGCCCCGTCAGGGTCACGCGCGCGCCCGCGTCCTCCGCGAAGCCGGTGGGCGCGGCGGGGTTCACGGCCAGGGTCGTGAAGCGCTGCAGGTAGGCGCTCACCTGCACCACGCCGCCCACCGTGCTCTGCGAGCGCGTCAGCACCCAGGCGGCTCCCCGGGCGCCCTCGCGGTCCTCGAAATCCAGGCCCACGGCCGCGCCCTCGAGGCTGCGCTCGCTGCCCGCCACGAACTCGAGGCGCTGCAGGCCCGCCTCGGCGGGGCCGGCGTCCTCGACCAGCGCGAGGGTGGGTGCTCCGCCCGCGGCCTCGTACCCCACGATCAGGAGCGTGGGTGGCCGCGGCTCCTTGGTGCCGGTGCAGCCGGCGAGCAGGGCCGCCGCTAGTGCGAGGGCGGACCAGCAGGCAAGGCGGTGCTTCACGGTTCCCTCCCGGGGATTATCCAGCCCGTGTCGAAGACGTGCCCCACGCCCTGGGTTGCGCCAGGGGTCGTCAGGGTCACCGACACGGCGCCCGACTTGGAGTCCCACGACCCGTACAGGGCCCAGCAGCAGCGGTTCCATACCACCACGAAGCGTGGCTGCAGGTTGAAGGCCGGGTAGGCGGGATCGCTGCCGGTCAGGTCCCAGACTTCGTTCAGGACGGCTCCCACGTAGAGGTCGTCGAGGGGGCGCGCCATGATGGCCAACTGTTGGAGCGTGAGGCGCCCCGAGCTCACGGCCTCGGCCGCGTAATCGTAGCCGCCCGCGTAACCCACCGTGCCCTGAAGCCCGACGCGCTCGAACAGGTCGACGCCGAACGTGAGGTTGGCGCGCCGGAGGTAGGTGCTCGGCTGGCGGTCGTCCGCCCACGGCAGTTCCACGAAGCCGTCGACGCTGAAGCGCGCCGGGCCGGCTACCTCATCCACCAGCAGCACCCGGCCGGTGAGGGTCGAGTTGCGGAAGCCGTAATCGGCGCCGGCCG
>JACDJC010001763.1_pt1 | contig 18500 bp, 9 predicted proteins | sample 7454191 | NCBI WGS metagenome assembly JACDJC01 (sample SAMN14253291, study PRJNA609438) | sludge metagenome | isolation source: sludge after 25d culture with pyrite and EDTA | collected 2018-12-20 | reverse complement strand
GCGCCGTAGGGCGGGCACTGCCCGCCGGCTCTTGCCGCGGTATTCACTCGAAATCTGATCAAGAGACAGAACTGCGCCAAAGAGAGAGGAAGCAGAAGCAAGCTGCACCCCGAGCGCCAAGGCGCGCTGTTGAAACCGAACACCTTCGCTACTCCGCCGCAAACTGCTCATCCAGAATCCGCTCCTCCAGATTGTGCTCCGGATCGAACAGCAGCCGCACCCCCTGGTCACCGGACTGCCGGATCACCACCGTGCGCACATCGCGCACCTCGTGGAAATCGGCCGTCGCGCTGACCGGACGTTTGGCCGGATCGAGCACGCGCAGGGTCACCTCGGTGCGATGTGGCAGGATCGCGCCGCGCCAGCGGCGTGGACGGAACGGGCTGATCGGGGTAAGCGCCAACACGTTCGCATCCAATGGCAGGATCGGACCATGCGCGGACAGGTTGTAAGCCGTCGAGCCAGCTGGTGTGGACACCAGCACCCCGTCACAGACCAGGGTCGCCAGCTTCACTGTGCCGTTGAGCCGCACCTCCAGATGCGCCGCCTGGTTGCTCTGGCGCAGCAGCGAGACCTCGTTGAAGGCGAGTCGTGAATGTTCGGTGCCGGTCGCGTCGGTGACCTCCATCTGCAACGGAAACAGCGTCGCGGTATGCGCCCGCGCAATCCGCTCGGGCAGGGCGTCGAGCCGATGCTTGTTCATCAGGAAGCCGACCCGGCCAAGCTTCATCCCGTACACGGGCAGATCCAGCTGGCGAGATGCATGCAGGGTGCGCAACATGAAACCGTCGCCGCCCAGCACCACGATCAACTCGGCGTCTTCGGGCGCGACCTCGCCGTAACGATCAACCAGCTTGCGCCGTGCCTGCTGGGCAACGCTGGTATCGCTGGCAACGAAAGCGAGGCGCATGGAAATCCCGACCGAAGGAGGACACGCCAAGAGTACGACAGAGCGGGTGCTTCACCCTACTCCGGCGTCACCGCATTCCCCCTGCGTGCAGCGGTCTGTTGATCACAACTTGATTGAATGCCGCGACAAGGGCCGGCGGGCAGTGCCCGCCCTACGGCGCGGCGGTGGTAGGGCGGGTACTGCCCGCCGGCTCTTCTGGATCAATGCGAGATCTGATCAACAGACATCTGCACGCAGGGGGATAGAGCCAAAAGCAGAAGCAACCCACCGCGATGCTGGAGCGTGCCGTAATGCCCTCCCCTGCGCGCAGGGGAGGGCAAGGGTGGGGCCCACGCCGCGGGAAGTCCTCAACGCGGCCCGTCAACCCGCCTCAAACCGGGATCTGCGCCAGTTGGGCCAGGCGGCGGACCGCCACCGAGACGATCGGATAGTCCGCGTTCTGGGTGAGAATCTCCGCCAGCATGCTGCGGGTGTGCTGCAGCGTGGCATCGTCGCGCTGGAGCCAGACCTGTACCGGCGAGAGATCCGTGCGTCCGCTGTCCACGGCGAGTACCTGCAGCACGAGTGCCCGATGCTGATGGTTGAGTTCGTCCAGCAGCGAGCCGCGGGCCTGGGCATGCCAACGACCTTCGACCGGCAAGGCCTCGATCTGGTCACGCAACCATTCCAGGTCCAGCGCCTCGCCCAGTTCGAAGAACACATGGGCCACCTTGTCCATCGGCTGGCCGCTGTGTTGCGCCACCTCGACCATGTCCAGAGCGGCACGCAGACTCGGCATGCGGGCCAGGCGCAGGCTCAGTTCGGCCGGCATGCCCAGACCCTCCCATTTCTCCTGACTGCTGGAGAAATCGCCCTTGCCGGTCGGCGTGAGCACCTCGGGCAGGACATTGCGCAGGGCGGATACGCCCTCCTGATAGCGCGAGACGTTCTCGGCGATGTCGAGCGAACCGCCGGGACGGTTCAGCAGCCAGCGGGTCATGTGCCGCAGCAGCGACCAGATCTGCTTGATGGCGTCGATCTGGGTGTCTTCAGCAACCTTGCTGTCCAGCGCCTCGATCAGCGCCCACAACTGGCGTGCATCGAGAATCTCGCGCGCGGCGGTGTACGCCTTGGCGATCGCGGCCGGACCCTTCCCGGTATCCTCCTGCATGCGCATCATGAAGGTGGCACCCATGCGGTTGATCGTCGAGTTGGTCACCGCGGTGGCGATGATCTCGCGCTTCAGCCGGTGGCGCTGCATGTGCTCGGCATACTTTTCGTGCAAGGGCACGGGGAAGTAGCGCACCAGCTCCTTGGACAGATAGGGATCTTCCGGCACGTCCGAATCCAGCAGTTGCTGGAACAGGCGCATCTTGTCGTAGGACAGCAGCACGGCAAGCTCCGGCCGGGTCAGACCCAGCCCGCGTACTTTGCGCTCGCCCAGCTCGGCATCGGAGGGCAGGTTCTCGACCTGGCGATCCAGCGTGCCCTCGGCCTCCAGCGTGCTGATGAAATGCGCGAGCGAGCCGATCCGGCCGACCGACTGGTGCTCCATCAGGGTGATCGCCTGGTTCTGCCGGTAGTTGTCCCACAACACCAGTTGGGCGACCTCGTCGGTCATTGCCGCCAACTGCACATTGCGCGCGTCCTCGCTCAGCTCGCCACGCTGCACGGCATCATTGAGCAGGATCTTGATGTTCACCTCGTGGTCGGAGGTGTCCACGCCAGCGGAGTTGTCGATGAAGTCGGTGTTCAACAGCACGCCCTTCTGGGCAGCCTCGATGCGCCCCTTCTGGGTGAAGCCGAGGTTGCCGCCCTCACCCACGATCTTGCAGCGCAGGTCCGCACCGTTGACCCGCAGCGCGTTGTTGGCGCGGTCGCCCACGTCGGCGTGCGTTTCGGCGGAGGACTTCACATAGGTACCGATGCCGCCGTTCCACAACAGGTCCACCGGCGCCTTCAGGACCGCACTGACCAGCTCGGTCGGCGCCATGTGCTCGACATCCGGTTTCAGGCCGAGCACGGCGCGGACCTCGGGCGAGATCGGAATCGACTTGGCGCTACGTGGATAAACGCCACCACCGGCGGAAATCAGTGACTTGTCGTAATCGTCCCAGCTCGAGCGCGGCAGTTTGAACAGGCGTTCGCGCTCGGTGAACGTGCGCTCGGCATCGGGGTCTGGATCGAGGAAGACATGTCGATGGTCGAACGCGGCAACCAGGCGAATATGCCTGGACCGCAGCATGCCGTTGCCGAACACGTCGCCGGACATGTCGCCGATGCCGGCGCAGGTGAAGTCCTGGCTCTGGGTGTCACGACCCAGCGAACGGAAATGACGCTTGACTGATTCCCACGCGCCGCGGGCGGTGATGCCCATGCCCTTGTGGTCGTAACCGTGCGAACCGCCGGACGCGAACGCGTCGCCGAGCCAGTAGTTGTGCTCGATCGAAATGGCATTGGCGGTGTCGGAGAACTTCGCCGTGCCCTTGTCGGCGGCCACCACCAGGTACGGGTCGTCCGGATCGTGGCGCACCACGTCTTGTGGATGCACCACCTTGCCATCGACCAGGTTGTCGGTGATGTCGAGCAAACCGTTGATGAACAGCTTGTAGCAGGCGATACCCTCGGCCTGCACCGCATCGCGATCGCCGTCGACCGGTGACTTCTTGACGAAGAAGCCACCCTTGGAGCCTACCGGCACGATCACCGTGTTCTTTACCATCTGCGCCTTCACCAGGCCCAGCACTTCGGTGCGGAAATCCTCGCGCCGGTCGGACCAGCGCAGGCCGCCGCGCGCCACCGCACCAAAGCGCAGGTGGATGCCTTCCACGCGCGGCGCGCAGACCCATATCTCGCGATACGGCACCGGCTTGGGCAGTTCGGGCACCTGGTGCGAATCGAGCTTGTAGCTGATATACGGCCGATATTCGCCGTCCCAGCGCTGGAAGAAACTGGTGCGCAAGGTGGCACGGATCAGGCCGACGAAACTGCGCAGGATGCGGTCCTCATCGAGGCTGGCGACGTTCTCCAGCAAGATGCCGATGGCGCCTTCGACAGCCTTGATCTGCTCGGCGCGAGGCCGCGACAGCGCGGCGCCCAGCTCCTCGATCAGGGTCGGCTGCGCCGCCTGGACATGCGCGGGAACCAGGGTCCGCATCTCGACCATCAGGGTCGATCCGGCGACCTTGAGTTCGTCGGCGGACAAAGCCTCCCGGCGCGGGTCGAACCTGGCCAGGAACAATTCCACCAGCAGGCCGGCAATCGCCGGATAGCGGTTGAGCGTTTCCTCCATGTACGACTGCGAGAACGTCACCCCGGTCTGCAGCAGGTATTTGCTGTAGCCGCGCAACATGGCCACCTGGCGCCAGTCGAGCTTGGCGCCCAGCACCAGCCGGTTGAAACCATCGTTTTCGGTGTTGCCGCGCCAGATCTGTTCGAACGCGTCCTCGAACAGCGCACCAACCTGCTCGACGCTGAAAGCGAGCTTGCCGACCGGCTGTACCTCGAAATCCTGGATCGACAATGGCGCGTCGCCGGAGACCTCGTAGACATGCTCGGTGAGCACGCGCAGGCCGAGGTTTTCCAGTTGCGGCAGCACTTCGGACAAGGAGATGTCGCCACCGCTGCGATAGACCTTGAAGCGCAAGGTCTGCAGATCCTGCGGTGGATGATAGAAAGACATACGCAAGGCATGCTCACCGGCCAGTTGCGACAGCTGGTAGATATCCTCCGCGGCCACGGCCGGGCTCACTTCCTCGACATAGCCGGCCGGCAAGGACCTCGCATAGCGGTTGGCCAGCACCACGCCTTCATGATCGCCGCGCAGGTGTACCAGGGCGTCGCGTACCTCGTCATGCCAATTGCGCACGATGGCGGCGACGCCTTGCTCGAGTTCGGCGAGGTCATAGGCAGGCTGATCGCCAATCTTCGGCCGCATCACGATGGTCAGTCGTGCCAGCACCGATTCGCCCATCTCCACCGAGGAATCGCTCTGCACTGCGTGCAGCGCCATGCCCAGCAAGGCCTCGATGCGTTCGCGCACCGAGGTGTTGAAGCGCTCGCGCAGCACGAACACCATGCAGGTGAAGAAGCGCCCAAAGCGGTCACGGCGCACGAACAACCGCGTCCGCGCGCGCTGGCGCAGCTCCAGGATGCCCATTGCGGTGTTGAACAGCTCATCCTCGGTACCCTGCATCAACTCGTCGCGCTGCAAGGTCTCCAGGATGTGGCGCAGCAACTTGCCGGAGTGCGAATCGCGCTTGAATCCGGAACGCACCAGCACTGACTCGACCTTGTGCCGCACCAGCGGCACGTCCTGGGGGCGAGTCATATACGAGCTGGAGGTGAACAGGCCGAGGAAGCGCTGCTCGGCGACCGCCCTGCCGTCAGGGCCGAACTGCAGCACGCCGACATAATCCATGTAGCCAGGACGATGCACCTGCGAACGCGCGTTGGTCTTGGTCAGGATGATCGCGTCGGTGGCGCCGGACTGCGGCAATTCGCTGGCGGCCAGAGAACGAAGCGAGCGCGGCGCAAGCACGCTGTCGGTCTTGCGCAGGATACCCATGCCCGACCCTTCGAGCGGGCGCAGCACGCGATCGCCATCGGCGTCGGTCACCTCATATTCGCGATAGCCGAGGAAGGTGAAGTTGTCGTCCGCCAGCCAGCGCATGAAATCGGACGCCTCCTGCACCGAGGCGGCATCCAGCGGCAGCGCTCGCTTCGGCAGGTCATCGGCAATCGCCAGGGCCTTGTCGCGCATCGCGGTCCAGTCGGTCACGGCCGCACGCACATCTTCCAGCGCGGCCTCGACCCGGGCTTTCAGCTGCTCCTGTTCGGTGGCATCGGCGGCACGGTCAATCTCGAAATGCATCACCGATTCGGCCTGCCCATCCTCACCGCCCATGGACTGCAGGGCGCCGGCCGCATCGCGCGACACCGTCAGCACCGGGTGGATCACCGCGTGAATCTGCGCGTTGGTCGAGACGATCATGCTCACGGTATCGACCAGGAACGGCATGTCGTCGGTGACGATCTGCAGCAGGCTGTGCCCGGCATGGACATCCGCCGGGCTCAGGACACGCACGGCGGCGCGCCCGTCCGGGCGCTGCTGCATGAATTCCAGCAGGCCACCGACCAGCGCCGCCCATTGGATCGGTGTGTGCCGATGGACGTCGCTGTCGCCCACGCGCGCGAAGAAGGTAGTGCAGAACACCTCGGCCTGGGCCAGACGCTGGGGCGACAAACCACCCTTTTTCAGCTCGGCAAGCACTATGGACGGAAGGGAATGGTCGTTTGCCGCAAGGATCGCATTCATGGCATCTGCTGGTTAGGTTGAGACGAAGACGGGAAATACTGCAAAAAACCCTTTGAAGGATACGCCGCGGCATTACTTGAATCCACTTGCGCACGGCTGCCCGAACCATGCCCGCGCGCATGGTTCGAGTGAAACCACAATGATCGGCCGAACGCCCACGACAAGGCCTGAACGAGGTCTTCGCGATCTGTCGTGGAATCGAGCTTTCCAGGACAGCTGTCGATACCATTGATGGCTGGATGTGCATCAGCAATAAAATGTATACTAAGCAGTCTAGTATGTTTGCTGATCAACCTCGGGCCTCAGTTGTCATGGCCCTTTTCCCGCCGGGAGAAGGTGGTGCGAAGCGCCGGATGAGGTCACGGGCGAAGCGCGACGTCATACCATTGAGTATTGGCGCAGTTCGCTCCGCCCGGAGCCTCTCCCCAACCCCTCTCCCGACGGGAGAGGGGCTTTTGCCAGCTGGGTTCGGCATCGTGTCGCACCGAGACCACCGCACCAGGCGCACGGGTGATCTGTCGCCAGCCAACTTGTGACACACGACATTCCCGACGCCGTGCGGTAATTATTCCGTTCATCGCATGGCGCCTGGTTCCACCGCACTCCCCGCGTCAAACAAGATCAAGAAAATTCTGGAGTTCCCCATGAAGTCCTCGCTGGTGCGCACGCCATTGTTGTGCCTGTGTCTGCTTGCATTGAACGCTTGCGGTGGCAAGAAAAATGGCCCGCCGGAGATGCCGCCGCCGGACGTGGGTGTGATCACGGCACGACCACAGAGCCTGCCGCTGACCCGCGACCTGGTCGGTCGCCTTTCTGCCTACCGCAGTGCCGACGTGCGTGCGCGGGTGGATGGCGTGGTGCTCAAGCGCAATTACGAGGAGGGCGCCGATGTCGAGCGCGGGCAGCTTCTGTTCCAGATTGACCCCGCGCCGCTCAAGGCCGCGCTGGCCGCCGCGCAGGCTTCATTGGCCCAGGCCCAGGCGACCTACGTCAACGACAAGGTCTCCGCGCAGCGCGCACGCGAACTGGCGCCCAAGGGCTACGTATCGAAAGCGAACCTGGACAATGCGTTGGCGGCCGAGCGCAGCAGCGCCGCCGCCGTGCAGGTTGCCCGGGCCAATGTGGAAACCGCCCGCATCAAGCTGGGCTACGCCAACGTGACGGCGCCGATCGCCGGCCGTGCCGGCCAGCAGCAGGTCACCGAGGGCGCCCTGGTCAGCATTGATGCTGCCACCCTGCTTGCCGTCGTCGAGCAGATCGATCCGCTGTACGTGAACTTCACCCTGAGCGTGGATGCGCTGGAACAGATGCGCCGGGCCCAGCGCAGCGGCAACATCACCCTGGCCGAGCACGACAAGGCCAGCGTACGGATCACCCTGCCCGATGGCACCAGGTACGCCGAGCCCGGCACCGTGGATTTTTCCGCCGTCACGGTCAACCCGGCCACCGGATCGGTGAACCTGCGCGCCACCGTGCCCAACCCGGATCACAGCCTGCTGCCTGGCATGTACGTAACGCTGAAGGCAAACCTGGGTCAGCAGCACAAGGTCTTCCTGATCCCGCAGCAGGCGGTGCAACGCGATACCGCGGGCGCCTACGTGATGATCGTGGGCGCTGACAACAAGATCGTTCGCAAGGGTGTCGCCACCACCGACATGAGCGGCGGCGACTGGGTGGTCAGCAGTGGCCTCAAGGATGGCGACAGGGTTGTGGTGTCCGGCATCCAGAACGTGAAGGAAGGCGAACCGGCCAAACCAAGCCCCTGGCACAGAGCACCCGCTGGCGCAGCAATCTCGGCGAAGGCGCCGGGCGCTGTCGCAAACGGCAAGTAGCGGAGCGAACGCCATGCCGAATTTCTTCATCGACCGGCCAGTCTTTGCCTGGGTGCTTGCCATCCTGATTTCCCTGGGCGGCGTGCTTGCCATCCTCAACCTGGGTGTCGAGTCGTATCCGAACATCGCGCCGCCCTCGGTGACGGTGAGCGCCACCTATCCGGGGGCCAGCGCCGACACCACCGAGAAAACCGTCACCCAGGTGATCGAGCAACAGCTCACCGGGATCGACCACCTGCTCTATTTCAGCTCGTCGTCCAGTGCCAGCGGTCGCGCCAGCATCACCCTCACCTTCGAGACCGGCACCGATCCGGACATCGCCCAGGTGCAAGTACAGAACAAGGTGGCGCTGGCCACGCCGCGCCTGCCCTCGGAAGTGAACCAGCAGGGCGTGGTGGTGGCCAAGGCCAACTCCGGTTTTCTGATGGTAGTGGCGCTGCGGTCGAACAGCCCGAATATCGACCGCGACCGCCTCAATGACATTGTCGGCTCGCAGGTACTCGACCAGATCTCGCGCGTACCCGGCGTCGGCAGCACGCGGCAATTCGGTTCCGAATACGCCATGCGCATCTGGCTCAATCCCGACAAGCTTCACGGCTACAACCTGTCGGCGAGCGAGGTGCTGGCTGCCGTGCAGGCGCAGAATGTGCAGTTCGCGGCGGGTGCGCTCGGTGCCGACCCGGCGATCCCCGGCCAGGGCTTCAACGCCACCGTTTCCACCGAAGGGCGCTTCACCACACCCGAGCAATTCGCCGATATCATCCTGCGCGCCAACAGCGACGGCACCACCGTCAAGCTCGGTGACGTGGCGCGCATCAGCTTCGGCCCGCAAGGCTACGGCTTCGACACCCAGTACGATGACAAGCCGATCGGCGCCTTCGCGATCCAGTTGCTGCCGGGCGCCAATGCGCTGAACGTGGCCAAGGCGGTGCGCTCGAAGATGGATGAACTGGCGCCGAGCTTTCCGCCAGGCGTGAGCTGGTTCAGCCCCTACGACAGCACGACCTTCGTCACCATCTCGATCAACGAAGTGATGCATACGCTGATTGAGGCGATCATCCTGGTGTTCCTGGTGATGCTGCTGTTCCTGCAGAACATCCGCGCCACCATCATCCCCACCCTGGTGATCCCGGTCGCCCTGCTGGGTACCTTCCTGGGCATGCTGGTGCTCGGCTTCACGATCAACCAGCTGACCCTGTTCGGCATGGTGCTGGCGATCGGCATCGTGGTCGACGACGCGATCGTGGTGATCGAGAACGTCGAGCGCATCATGACCGAGGAGGAACTCTCGCCGAGGGACGCCACGCGCAAGGCCATGGGCCAGATCACCGGGGCGGTGGTGGCCATCACGGTGGTGCTGGCGGCGGTATTCATCCCCTCCGCGCTGCAGCCAGGCGCCTCGGGCATCATCTACAAGCAGTTCGCGCTGACCATTGCCGTATCGATGGGCTTCTCGGCGCTGCTGGCGCTGTCGTTCACGCCAGCACTGTGCGCCAGCTTCCTGCAACCCGAGCACGGAAAGAAGAAGAACATCGTGTTCCGCAAGTTCACCCAGTTCTTCGAGTGGACCACGCACACCTATGTCGGCCAGGTCGGCGGCGCCATCAGTCATGCACCACGCTGGATGCTGGCGTTCGTGCTGGTCGCGATCCTGGGCGGTTTCCTGTTCACCCACCTGCCCGGCAGCTTCCTGCCCGAGGAGGATCAGGGCTATGTCATGGCGGTGGTCCAGTTGCCACCGGGCGCCACCAAGCAGCGCACCGGCGAGGTCATGAAGGAGATGCGCGCCATCCTGGACAAGAATCCGGCGGTGGCCGGCGTGATGCAGATCACCGGCTTCAGCTTCATCGGCTCGGGCGAAAGTGTCGGCATGGCCTTCATCAAGCTCAAGGATTGGGCCAAGCGCGACGTCACCGCCCCGCAGTTCATCGAGCTTGCCAACCGCGAGTTGCACCAGATCCGCGACGCACGCATCTTCGTGACCAATCTCCCCACGGTGCAGGGACTGGGTCAGTTTGGCGGTTTCGACATGTACCTGCAGGATCGCAGCGGCGCCGGACGCAATGCACTGACCCACGCCCGCAACACCCTGGTTGCCAGAGCCAACCAGGACAGGGGCCTCACCGGCGTACGCCCGAACTCGCTGGAGGATGCTCCGCAACTGCACCTGGACGTGGATCGCGTACAGGCCCGGTCGATGGGGCTGTCGGTCGGCGACATCTACAACGCGATCGGGCTGATGCTGGCGCCGATCTATGTCAACGACTTCACCTACGGCGGCCGCATCAAACGCGTCATCATGCAGGCCGACGCACCTTACCGCATGGGTCCGGGCGCGCTGCAGCACATGTTCACGCCAAGTTCGGAAACCGGCAGCGACGGCACGCCGGAAATGATCCCGCTATCCAACGTGGTGCATTCGACATGGGACGTGTCCTCGCCCTCGCTGACCCGTTACAACGGTTATTCGGCGGTCGAGGTCGTCGGCTCCCCGGCACCCGGATATGCCTCCGGCGACGCGATGAGCGAGATGGAGAAGATCGTCCAGAACGACCTGCCCCCGGGGTTTGGCTTCGACTGGACCGGGCAGTCCTATCAGGAAGTGCTGTCCGGCAACGCGGCGACCCTGCTGATGGTGCTGTCGATCTTCGTCGTCTTCCTCGCGCTGGCAGCACTGTACGAAAGCTGGTCGATTCCGGTGGCGGTGCTGCTTATCGTGCCGCTCGCGTTCCTCGGTGCCGTGGTATTCACCCTGCTTCGCGGCCTGCCCAACGACATCTATTTCAAGATCGGCCTGATCACGGTGATCGGCCTGGCCGCGAAGAACGCCATCCTGATCGTGGAATTCGCGGTCGCCGAGCAAAACGCCGGACGCAGCCTGCGCGAGGCCACCGTGGAGGCGGCCAGGCTGCGTCTGCGACCAATCCTGATGACCTCGCTGGCCTTCATTCTTGGCGTGTTCCCGCTGTTCATCTCGAGCGGCGCAGGCGCCAATGCGCGACACGCGATCGGCACCGGTGTGATCGGTGGCATGTTGTTCGCCACTTTCCTCGGCGTAGTGTTGATCCCAGTGTTCTACGTCGTCGTGCGGCGCCTGCTCGGCGACAAGCTGGATCGTGGCGACGGTGCGCCACCGCCGTTGTCAACGCGAGACGGGATGCAGTCCTTCGATTCGGATCCGCGCCGCGGCGCGTGATCCATCGCTGAACCCCGGGGCACACGATCCGTCGACGGACTCCAGCAGGAGCCCGCTGGCGGGCGATGCTTTTGCTCTGGCGATTCCCGAATCCCGATCAGGAGCACCGCCCGCCAGCGGGCTCCTACATGACGATGATGACGATCGTGATCAGCGTAGCCCCGTCTCCGCGCGCGCGATCACCAGCCGCTGGATCTCGCTGGTGCCTTCGTAGATCTCGGTGATCTTGGCGTCCCGGAAGTAGCGTTCCAGCGGCATTTCTTTCGAATAACCCATGCCGCCGTGGATCTGCACCGCCTGGTGGCTGATCCACATGGCTGCCTCCGACGCGGTCAGCTTGGCCACCGCGGCCTCGGTGCCGAATCGACCGCCATGCTTCTCGGTTTCACCCTTGGCCCACGCCGCGCGCAGGGTCAGAAGGGTGGCCGCGTCGAGCTTGCACTTCATGTCGGCAATCTTGGACTGGGTCATCTGGAAGGTGCCGATCGGATGACCGAACGCCTTGCGGTCGCGCGACCATTGCAGCGTGGCCTCGTACGCGGCACGGGCGATACCGACCGCCTGCGAGGCGATGCCGATGCGGCCGGCGTCGAGCACGCCCATCGCGATCGAGAAACCCTTGCCTTCGGCACCCAGCAGGTTCTCCTTCGGCAGCACGTAATCGGTGAACTCGATCTCGCAAGTTGCCGAGGCGCGGATGCCGAGCTTGGGCTCGGTCTTGCCTGCATGGAAACCCGGCAATTGCGTATCGACGATGAAGGCCGACACGCCCTTCGCGCCGATGCCCGGCGTGCTGATCGCAAACAGCACGAGGTAGCGCGCCACCGGGCCGGAGGTGATCCAGCTCTTCTTGCCGTTGATGACCCAGTCGCCATCGGCATTCTTCGTGGCGCGGGTATGCATCGCCGAGGCATCGGAGCCGGACTGTGGCTCGGTCAACGCATAGGCACCGATCGCCTCGCCGGTGGCAATCGCCCGCACGTACTTCTGCTTCTGCTCCTCGTTGCCGTGCTTGAGGATGCCGTTGCAGAACAGCGAATTGTTCACCGACATGATGGTCGAGGTGGCCGCGTCGGCGGCGGCGATCTCGATCATCGCCAATACATAGGCGATCGAATCCATGCCCGCGCCACCGTATTCCTCCGGCACCTCGATGCCCATCAGGCCGAGCCGACCCATTTCACGAATGTTCTCCAGCGGAAATTCGCCTCTGGCATCCAGCTCGGCGGCAACCGGTGCGATACGCCTCAAGGCAAAATCACGCGCAATCGCCTGGATCGACAGCTGGTCTTCGGTAAAGCTGAAATCCATGGGGAAGTTCCTGCATCGGGAAAGCCCTCCATTTTAGCCGCGAACAGGAGCTGACTGTAGACGGATGGAATCAGACCGCCGGGTAGCCCTGCGCTTGACGCCTGCACAAACGACGCCTAGCCTGTACATCTTTATATCGCGATACACGGATACTCATGGATCTGGCCACTGCCTCCAGCGTGCTCCGGCTGCTTGCCGACCCGACTCGTGTGCGCCTGTTGGCCCTGCTCGAACGCGAGGAGCTGACCGTGGCGGAGCTTGCCGCCGTGTTGCATCTGGCACAGCCGCGCGTGTCCACCCATCTGGCCAAGTTGAAGGAGGCCGGCTTGGTCCGTGACCGTCGCGCTGGCGTTTCCGCCTACTACCGCGACAACAACGAAGGCGACCAGGCGCAGCACGACCTGCTCGCCACATTGCGCGCCAGCATCGACGACGCCTTGTTGCGCGAGGATGCCGCGCGCCTTCCCGGCGTGCTGACCAATCGCGCCCGCGCGGAAGGCTGGGCGGATACGGTTGCCGGTGACATGGAACGCCATTATTCGCCTGGTCGCACCTGGGAAACCCTGGCCCGCTCGTTGTTGCAACTGCTGGAAACCGGCGACGTACTCGACATCGCCTCCGGTGACGGCATCACCGCCGAACTGCTGGCGCCGCATGCGCACTCCATCGTCTGCGTCGACTCCAGCGAGCGCGTGGTCGAAGCTGCCGCAAAGCGCCTGAAGCCATTCGCGAATGTGCGGGTGATCCATGGCGACATGCACGCACTGGAGCTGGGCAAGCAACGTTTCGACCTGGTCTTGATGCTGCATGCGCTGACTTATTCCGAGAATCCCGCACAAGCCGTGGCCGAAGCGGCGCGTGTATTGCGTCCGGGCGGCCGCCTGCTCGCGGTCACCCTGGGCCAGCACGACCACCGTGCCGCGGTCGAACCGTTCGATCACCGCAATCTCGGTTTCAGCCATGCGCAACTCGATGGCCATGCGCGCAGCGCCGGCCTGGAAGTGATCAGCTGCAACCGACTCAGCCGCGAGCGCAAGGCGCCGCATTTCGAAGTGATCAGCCTGCTGGCGCGCAAGCGCGCCTGAACCCGTATTTTCGTGGAAGGATTTGCAATGAGTACCCTGCCCTGGCTCCACCCCGACCGTGTCGCGGCGCTTGAACAGGCACTGCGCCAGCGCATCCTGATCATCGATGGCGCCATGGGCACCATGCTGCAGGCGCATGAACTGGATGAAGGCGGCTTTCGCGGCAAACGCTTCGAGCACGGCCATGACGGTCATGTCCACGATCACGCTGGCGCTTGCGATCTCAAGGGCAACAACGATCTGCTCACGCTGACCCGCCCGGAAATCATCCGCGGCGTGCACGACGCGTATCTGGAGGCCGGTGCCGATCTGATCGAGACCAACACGTTCAACTCCACCCGGATCAGCCAGGCCGACTACAAATTGCCGCATCTTGCCGGCGAGCTGAATCTCGAAGGCGCCAGGCTGGCGCGCGCGGCCTGCGACGCGATGACGGCGAAAACGCCGGAGCAGCCGCGCTTCGTGATCGGCGTGCTCGGGCCGACCAGCCGCACGGCCTCACTGTCGCCGGATGTCAACGACCCGGGCTTCCGCAACGTCACCTTCGAAGAGCTGGCCGAGAACTACACCGAATCGGCCAGCGGCCTGATCGATGGCGGGGCCGACGTGATCATGGTCGAGACGATCTTCGATACGCTCAACGCGAAGGCGGCGTTGTTCGCACTCAGCGAACTGTTCCACCAGCGCGGCGCGCGCGTGCCGGTGATGATCTCCGGCACCATCACCGATCGCTCCGGCCGCACACTTTCGGGGCAAACCGCCGAAGCGTTCTACTACTCGGTGCGCCATGCGCAACCGCTGTCGGTGGGCTTCAACTGTGCACTCGGCGCCGAGGATCTGCGTCCGCACGTGCAGACGCTGTCCGATCTGGCCGACTGCCTGGTCAGCACACATCCCAATGCCGGCCTGCCCAATGCGTTCGCCGAATACGACGAGACCCCCGAAGAGATGGCCGGTGTGATCGGCAGCTTCGCGCGCGACGGATTGCTGAACCTGGTCGGCGGCTGTTGCGGTACCACGCCGGCCCACATCAAGGCCATTGCCGAGGCCGTGCGCGCCTATGCGCCGCGTACGCTGCCCGGCGCTGTCCAGGAGGCAGCATGAACACGCTCTTGCTCGTCCCCCTGCGCACACTTTCTCTTGATCACATCCTGCATGGGCGCGGAAGAGCCTGCGGGCAGTGCCCACCCTGCCATCGCCGCGCCGTAGGGCGGGCACTGCCCGCCGCTCTTGTCACGTTATTCAATCGAGACCCGATCAAGAGACAGCGGCGCACAGGTCGAGGCCGGGAGGGGTTAGCGCACTTGCCGCACGCCCCAACAGCCAAATCAAGAACTTCACCCCTCCCCAACCCTCCCCTGCGCGCAGGGGAGGGAGCAACAGCAACAGCATGGTGTCGCCACTCATGACTACCCGCCACACCCGTCTTTCCGGCCTCGAACCGCTGGTCATCACGCCCGATTTGTTGTTCATCAACATCGGCGAACGTACCAATGTCACCGGCTCGGCGCAGTTCAAGAAGCTGATCAAGGAAGAGCGCTACGACGAGGCCGTCGAGGTCGCCCGCCAGCAGGTGGCCAACGGCGCCCAGATCATCGACATCAACATGGACGAAGGCCTGATCGACTCCGAAGCGGCGATGACCCGCTTCGTCAACCTGATCGCATCCGAGCCGGACATCGCCCGCGTACCGTTCATGATCGACTCGTCCAAGTGGACCGTGATCGAAGCCGGCCTGCGCTGCCTGCAGGGCAAGGGCATCGTCAACTCGATCTCGATGAAGGAAGGTGAGGAGTTGTTCCTCGAGCAGGCGCGCAAGGTACGCCAGTACGGTGCTGCTGCCGTGGTGATGGCGTTCGACGAGGAAGGCCAGGCCGGCACGGTCGAGCGCAAGGTAGCCATCTGCGAGCGGGCCTACAAGCTGCTCACCGATACGCTGGACTTCCCGCCCGAAGACATCATCTTCGACCCCAATATCTTCGCCATCGCCACCGGCATCGAGGAGCACAACAACTACGCCGTGGCCTTCATCGAAGCCACGCGTCAGCTGAAACAGCTTTTCCCCGATTGCCACATCTCCGGCGGCGTCTCCAACGTGTCGTTCTCGTTCCGCGGCAACGACACCGTACGCGAGGCGATCCATTCGGTCTTCCTCTACCACGCGATCCGTGCCGGCATGGACATGGGCATCGTCAACGCCGGCGCACTGGCGATCTACGACGAGTTGGACCCCGAACTGCGCGAGCGCGTCGAGGACGTGGTGCTGAACCGCCGCGACGATGCCACCGAACGCCTGCTGGAGATCGCCGCACGCTACAAGAAGGGCAAGGGCGAGGTCGTGGTGGAGACCCTGGCCTGGCGCGAGAAGGACGTGCGCCAGCGGCTCAGCCATGCGTTGGTGCATGGCATCGACCAGTTCGTGGTGGAGGACACCGAAGAAGCGCGCCAGCTTTCGACACGTCCGCTGGACGTGATCGAAGGCCCGTTGATGGACGGCATGAATGTGGTCGGCGACCTGTTCGGCGCCGGCAAGATGTTCCTGCCCCAGGTGGTGAAATCCGCCCGCGTGATGAAGAAGGCGGTGGCCTACCTGCTGCCCTACATCGAGGCGGAAAAACTGCGCACCGGCGACACCGCCAGGAACAACGGCAAGATCGTGATGGCCACGGTCAAGGGCGACGTGCACGATATCGGCAAGAACATCGTGGCCGTGGTGCTCCGCTGCAACAACTTCGAGGTGATCGACCTGGGCGTGATGGTGCCGGCACAGAAGATTCTGGAAACCGCGATCGCCGAAAAGGCCGACATGATTGGCCTGTCCGGCCTGATCACGCCGTCGCTGGAGGAAATGGGCAACGTAGCCAAGGAGATGCAGCGCCGGGACTTCCACATCCCGCTGCTGATCGGCGGGGCCACCACCTCACGCGCACACACCGCCTTGAAGATCGAGCCGCACTACAAATCCGGCACAGTCTGGGTCAAGGATGCCTCGCGCGCGGTTGGCGTGGCGCAATCGCTGGTCAGCAAGGACCTGGTCAATGCCTTCCTCGACAAGATACGCAGCGAGTACGCCGACGTACGCGAGCGCCACCGCAACCGCGGCCCGGGCAAGAAGCTGGTCTCGCTGGAGAAGGCCCGCGCGCAACGCTTCCGCTGCGACTGGGCGAACTACGAGCCACCGCAGCCGGCCAAGCCCGGCGTCACCGTGTTCGATGATTACGACCTGAATGTGATCCGCCAGTACGTCGACTGGACCCCGTTCTTCCAGGCCTGGGAACTGTCCGGCCACTACCCGGCCATCCTCACCGACGAGGTAGTGGGCAAGCAGGCCAGCGAACTGTTCAGCGACGCCCAGGCGATGCTGGACAAGATCATCGCCGAAAAGTGGCTCACCGCCCGTGCGGTGATCGGGCTGTGGCCGGCTGCCAACCTGGTGGACGACGTCGAGATCTACACTGATACCAGCCGCACCGAACACCTCGCCACGCTGCGCAGCCTGCGCCAGCAGGCCGACAAACCACCCGAACGCCCCAACCTGTGCCTGGCCGACTTCATCGCGCCGAAGGAATTCAACAAGCCCGACTGGATCGGTGGCTTCGCCGTCACTGCCGGTCTCGGCATCGAGGAACACCTCGAGCGTTTCCTGGCCGACTACGACGACTACTCCTCGATCATCCTCAAGGCACTTGCCGACCGCCTGGCCGAGGCGTTCGCCGAACACATGCACCAGCGCGTGCGCAAGGAGTTCTGGGGCTTCGCACCGGACGAGGCACTCGACAACGATGCCCTGATCGCGGAGAAATACCGCGGCATCCGCCCTGCCCCCGGCTATCCGGCATGCCCGGAACACACAGAGAAAGCCACCCTGTTCCAACTGCTGGACGCCACCAGGAACATCGGGATTGAACTGACCGAAGGTTTCTCGATGTACCCTGCCGCCGCCGTTTCCGGCTGGTATTACTCGCACCCGGACAGCCAGTACTTCGTGGTCGGTCGGCTCGGCAAGGAGCAGGTGCAGGATTATGCCCGCCGCAAGGGATGGTCCCTGGCCGAAGCCGAACGCTGGCTTGCTTCCAACCTCGACTACGAGCCCGAATAAGGGCTACCGACCATCGCTGTCAGGCGGTGGCGTCACCGGTGACGTCGTTCTTGCGATGGCGCAAATGCACGACCAGGTTGTAGACCGAAACGAATACCGGGAAAAAGTTCGAAATGATCCCCACGGAATCATTCTTGCCGACGGTGAAGTAGGCCAGCAGCAGCACGCTGCCACAGACCGACAACCACCAGAACGCCAGCGGCATTACCACACGCTTGTACTTGCGCGTGTAATAGAGTTGGACGAACCAGCGACTGGTGAACAGCAAGGTGCCGGCAAAGCCCACCATCTTCCATGGTGTCAACTGGAATTGCTGCAACGCCTGGATGATGTGGGTGAGCTGATCGCTGAGAAATTCCATGACCCTGCACTTCGACGCGAGAAAAACGCGAGTTTAGCAAGACCACCCGTCGCGCAAGGCCTTTTGCCGACCGCCGCGGGCATTGACCCGCGTCGCACCTGCCCCTAAAATTGCGCGCTTGCAGTGGGCGGTTAGCTCAGCGGTAGAGCACTGCCTTCACACGGCAGGTGTCGCAAGTTCGATCCTTGCATCGCCCACCAATAGAATCAACGACTTAGGCCACCTTCGCGGGTGGCCTTTTTCGTTGTACGGACGCTGGTACGGAAACTGGAATGGATCGCCGTGTCAGCCGCCCACCGGCATGCCGCGCCGCTGCAAACCGAACCGCTGCTGCATGGCTTGCGCCGTGCGGCCACCCTTGGCGGTATCGCCGGACACGGTATCAAGGATCAGGTCGATCATCACTTTCT
>JACDJC010001760.1_pt1 | contig 18520 bp, 17 predicted proteins | sample 7454191 | NCBI WGS metagenome assembly JACDJC01 (sample SAMN14253291, study PRJNA609438) | sludge metagenome | isolation source: sludge after 25d culture with pyrite and EDTA | collected 2018-12-20 | reverse complement strand
GGAGCGGAACGGCCGGCCCGAGCACCTGCGCCGCGCCTGCGACCGCTCCCTCAAGGCGCTCGGCGTGGACCGGATCGACCTGTACCAGTTCCACGCCCCCGACCCGCAGGTGCCGTTCGCCGAGAGCGTCGGGATGCTGGCCGAACTCCAGGGCGAGGGCAAGATCCGCTGGGTCGGGCTCTCGAACGTGTCGGTGGACCAGGTCAACGCCGCCCGCCGCCACCTGGAGGTGGTCACGGTGCAGAACCGGCTCAACCCCTGGTTCCGCGAGGCGCTCGAGGAGGGCGTGGTGGATCATTGCGAGCGGCTCGGCATCGGCTTCCTGGCCTACAGCCCCGTCGGAGGTGGCCGGCTCAACAAGAAGCTTCCGGCGCATCCGGTGGTGAAGGACATCGCCGCGCGGCACGGCGCCTCCCCGCACGCGGTGGTGCTCGCCTGGGTGCTCGAGCAGGCGTCGAACGTGATCGTCATTCCCGGCGCGCGGACGGTGGAGCACGCGCTCGACAGCATGACCGCGGGGGAGCTGCGGCTCGAGGCCGAGGAGCTGCGCGACCTCGACGAGGCTGTGTTTGACAAGAGTTGAGAAAAGGGAAAAAGGACTTGGGACTTGGAGGGGTTGAAGGCGGAAGGAGACACGAGGGATCTTGCGTGATGTTCCCTGTCTCCTTCTTCCTTCCGCCCCTCCTAGTCCTTTAGTCCTCTTTCTCATTCCTCTATATTGCATTCATGCCTCCCTCCCCCCGCCGCCAGACCGTCACTGCCCGCATCGGGCAGGTGAGCGTCGGCTCCTGTCACCCCATCGTCGTGCAGTCGATGACCAACACCGACACCGCCGACGTGGTGGGTACGGTGCGCCAGGTCGCCGCGCTGGCCCGCGCGGGGAGCGAGCTGGTGCGCGTCACCGTCAACACCGAGGAGGCGGCGCGAGCGGTCCCCGAGATCGTGGAGGGGCTCGACCGGATCGGCGTGACGGTGCCGGTCATCGGCGACTTCCACTACAACGGGCACATCCTGCTCACGAAGTACCCCGCCTGCGCCGCGGCGCTCGCCAAGTACCGGATCAACCCAGGCAATGTCGGCGGCAAGCGGCGCGACGAGCACTTCCGCGCCATCATCGAGGCGGCGCTCCGGCACGACAAGCCGGTCCGCATCGGGGTCAACTGGGGGTCGCTGGACCAGCAGCTCCTGACCGAACTGATGGACGCGAACCACCGCCTCGGTGCGCCGCGCGAGGCGCGCGAGGTGACGCTCGACGCCATGGTCGAGAGCGCCATCCGCTCCGCCGCCCTGGCCGAGGCCACCGGGATGGCGCACGACCGGATCATCCTGTCCGCCAAGGTCTCGGCGGTGCAGGACCTGGTGGACGTGTACCGCCTGCTGGCGGCCCGCGGCGACTATCCCCTCCACCTCGGGCTCACCGAGGCGGGCCTCGGCACCAAGGGGATCGTCGCGAGCACGGCGGGGCTGGCCATCCTCCTGCAGGAGGGCATCGGCGACACCATTCGCGTCTCCCTCACGCCGGCGCCCGGCGGCGACCGCACCGAGGAGGTGCAGGTGGCGCAGCAGATCCTGCAGTCGCTCGACCTGCGGAGCTTCACGCCGCAGGTCACGAGCTGCCCCGGCTGCGGCCGCACCACGAGCACCTTCTTTCAGTCCATGGCGCAGGACATCGAGCGGTACCTGCGGGAGCAGATGCCGGTCTGGCGGGAGGCGCGTCCCGGCGTCGAGTCCCTCCGCGTGGCCGTCATGGGGTGCGTCGTGAACGGGCCGGGCGAGTCGAAGCACGCCGACATCGGCATCTCCCTCCCCGGCACGGCGGAGGATCCGCGTGCGCCGGTGTACGTGGACGGGCAGCTGCGCGTCACCCTGAGCGGCGACCGGATCGTGCCCGAGTTCCTCGCGCTGCTCGAGGAGTACGTGCAGGGGCGCTACGCCCCCGCCGAGCCGGTGGCGCGCTAGGTGGCGCACGGCGGGCGGATCGCGGGCCTGCTGCTCGTCGCGTCGCTCGCGGCCGCGGGGACGCTCGGCGCGCAGGGGCCCGGCGTCGGCGACGCGGCGCCGGTGGTCTCGGTCCACGACCTCGACGGGCGGCCGGTGGATCTCGGGCAGTGGATCGGGAAGACGCCGGTGTTCCTGGAGTTCTGGGCCACCTGGTGCACCTCCTGCCAGGCGCTCGAGCCGGCGGTGCGCGCCGCGCGCGAGGCCTACGGCGCCGGCGTGGAGTTCATCGGCATCAACATCACGGTGGGGGACCCGCGGGATTCGGTGCGCGCCTGGGTCGCGCGCCACGATCCCCCCTACCGGGTGCTCTACGACGACGAGGGCGAAAGCCAGCGCGCCTACGACGTGGCGGCCACCTCGTACGTCGTGATCATCGATCGCGCGGGACGAATCGTCTATACCGGCACCGGCGGGAGCCAGTCCTTCGGGACCGTCCTCGGCCGCGTCACCGCGAACCAATAATCCTACGAGGGTCACTCATGAACGCACGCATCACGCTCGGCGCGCTGGCCACGCTGGCCGCCGCCTCTCCCGCCCTCGCCCAGGATCCCGCTCCCTCCCCGATGGGGCCGCCCACCGCCGTCGTGGTGTCGGGCCCCGAGGTCGGCTTCGGGGCCCCGGACTTCACCGCCCCCTGGGCGGACAAGGCGGGCATCGGATCGGGCGAAGACCCCTTCTCGCTCAAGGCGCTCAAGGGGCAGGTGGTGGTGCTGGCCTTCTACCCGCGCGACTTCACTTCCGGCTGCACGGCGGAAATGCGGACCTTCGCCGACCGCTACGACACGATGTTCAGCGGCGCCGTGCTGGTCGGCATCAGCGTCGACAGCCTTGAGACCCACGTCCGCTTCGCCGAGAGCCTCGGGCTCCCGTTCAAGCTCCTGTCGGACCCGAAGCAGCGGATTGCCGCCAAGTACGGCGCCAAGGGGGATGGGTACAACCGGCGGGTGGTGTACGTGATCGGGAAGGACGGCAAGGTCGCCTGGCGGGAAATGCAGTTCAACGCGACCGATCCGAAGGGCTACGATCGCCTCCAGGCCGCAATCGCCTCGGCCCGAGGGGCCTCGTGACCCTTCGACCCCTCCTGTGCTCCCTGGGCCTCCTAGGCGTCCTGGCGACGTCCGCCCCCGCCCAGGCCCCGGGCTACGCCTGGGCCTTTACGGGCGTCGAGTTCTCCGCTTGTGTCGAGTTCCTGGTGGAGCCGGCGCTCGCAAGCAAACAACTCGACCCGGGGTACCAGGTCATCCCGGCCGCCGGCTTCGGCCCCCTGAGCCCAGTCCTGCGCAGGGAAATCGAGGGGGACACCGTTCATTCCGCCTGGGTGCCGTCCCGGGTGTGCGTCATCGAGGCGCCCCAGGTCACGACCGGCGACAACCTGCTGACCCCCGAGGGGAAGATGGGGGGCCAGGAGGTGGTGGGTTACTGGGCCATCGCCGCCCGGCGCACCGACGGGTCGCCGCGTTCCGACCAGTGGTTCCTCGCCCAGCTCTGGACGAACGACTGGCGGCTCAGGAAGCAGACCGAGGCGGAGTACATCCCGGTCGGCATGTTCAAGCGCTCACGTCTCCCGATCCCCGAGTCCAATCGTCACCGGTACGAGGTCAAGGTCGGCAAGACGGTGCTCTCCTGGGATGGCCAGCTGGAGGGCCGCGACTCGACGGCCGCCTCCGATCCCGGCCAGTCCAGCCTGATCTTCCAGGGGAACCGGAGCATCAGGTGGACGGCCACCGTCTCGAGCCAGCCCGCCTGGACCCGCACACTTCCCGGGGTGTTCCGGGTGGAGGGGAAGGACGACCTGGCCGTGGCACTCCGGGCCTCCCCGATCCGGATGTTCGGCCCGATGTACTGGGGCGGGGCGGCCCGGGTGGACTTCACCAGGTAGCACCCCCTCTGGCGCCTGGCGGGGCGGGGGGTAGGTTAGCCCCCTCACCGTCCGGAGCTGCCATGTCCACCCTGGTGCATGAACGGCTGGTGCTCGAACGCTACGGCGCCAGCACCTATGCCAAGATCTTCCTGCCGGCCGGGAGTCTGCCGCTCGGGAAGAGCGTCCCGGTCACGGTCCGGGTTGGCGACCGGCGGTTCAAGACGAGGGGCTGGAGCTTCGCCAGCGGGGCAGGGGTGACCCTCCCCGAGAAGGTGGTCCGGGAACTGGGGCTCCGGGCAGGCCAGATGGTGGACCTGGAACTACTGGACTGAACGACCCTTCTCCACAGCGCGAATCTACCGATGGCGACGGGGCACCCGAATTTGGGTGCCCCGCAGTGCTTTTATGCAGGGAAATCGCATGTAAACGCCCCGGTAACGACACTGTCGCCATCTGATTTTCCACATACGATCAAGATCTGTAAGTGATGTTAATAAGAAAGTTATGTCTTCCACTTAAAGTTGAAAGTTAAGTCGACCTCTAGTGCTTTGTCCTGCAAGGAGTAAAGTGGCGCTTTCCACGCTTTCCACGCCGAATCTGGGGGAAACTTTGCCCATTCCACAGCCATGTTGATAGCCAGCATTCAGCCATCCAGAACCGTCACGAATGCCCTGTTGGGAAGTGGAAATGAAATATTCACATCCTCCCCAAATGAGGATACTGCTCCCCCGAGTCAGGCCTCGACCTTCCCTGCCTCGCAGCCTCAAGCTTGGCGCCGGTGACGGGTGTGGATAACTCGCGGTGGTCCCCCTTGCGCTCGCTTCCCCGCTTCCCCGCTTCCCTGCTGATCCATTAGTATCCCCCACTCCCATCGTTGAGGCCTTCGTGCCCGGTTCCTCCATCCGCCGCACCAAGATCGTCGCCACCCTCGGGCCCGCCTGGTCCCACCCCGATCGCATGGCCCAGCTCCTCGATGCGGGGGTGAACGTCGTCCGGGTGAACGCCTCGCACGGGACGAGGGAGCTGCGGACCAAGTGGATCCGGGACCTCCAGCGGGTCCAGAAGGGGCGGACCGAACCCGTCGCCATCCTGATGGACCTCCACGGCCCCCGGATCCGGGTCGGCCAGCTCCCGGAGCCACGGGAGCTCGTCCAGGGTGAGTCCGTCACCTTTGCCCCCGAGGCGGTGGCCACCTCGGCCGAACTCCCCACCACCTACGCCGACCTGGCGAAGGACATGCGCCCCGGCTCCAAGATCCTCCTCGACGACGGCCTGCTGGCGGTCGAGGTGACGGGGGTCCGGGGAGACCGGGTGGACGGGGTGGTGCGCTACGGCGGGCTCCTCAAGGCCAACAAGGGGATGAACCTCCCCGGCGTGGACGTCAGCGCGCCGGCGGTCACCGACAAGGACCTGGAAGACGTCCAGCACGCCGTCGAGCTCGGCGTGGACTACATCGGGGTCTCCTTCGTCCGCCGGGCGGAGGAGCTCAACCAGCTCCGGACCCTGATCCCCAAGCGGGTGCAGCTGGTGGCCAAGATCGAGAAGGACACCGCCCTCCTGCACCTCGAGTCCATCCTCGACGCCACCGACGCCGTCATGGTGGCCCGCGGCGACCTCGGCGTCGAGCTGCCCTTCGAGGAGGTGCCGCTGGTGCAGAAGCGCCTCATCCGCGAGGCCAACCTGCGGGGCAAGCCGGTCATCACCGCCACCCAGATGCTCGAGTCCATGGTCCACGCCCCCCGCCCCACCCGCGCCGAGGCGTCGGACGTGGCGAACGCCATCCTCGACGGCACCGACGCCGTCATGCTCTCGGCGGAGACGGCCGTGGGCGACTACGGCCTCGAGGCGGTGCAGGCGATGGACCGGATTGCCCGGGAGGTGGAGCGGCAGCGGAAGGGCCGGAGCGCCGCGTTCGACCTCGCGGTGGGCCGCCGCACGGGCGGCGCCGCCGACCGGTTCAGCCAGCGCCAGGCCCGGAGCGAGGACGCCATCGCGGTGGCGGTCTGCGCCGCCTCCGAGCTCCTCGACACGCGTGTCATCGTCTGCTTCACCTCGAGCGGCTTCACCGCGCGGACGGTGGCCTCGTTCCGCCCCTTCGCGCCGATCGTGGCGGTCACGCCGGAACCCGACACCTTCCGCGCCCTGGCGCTCGTCTGGGGCGTGACGCCGGTGCTGGTGGACCACATGCCCAACTACGAGACGATGCTGCACGTGGCGCGGGCCCAGCTCCTGGCCCAGGGCCTCGTGAGCCCCGGCGACCGGGTGGTGGTCACCGCCGGCGTCCCCTTCGACGTCCCCGGCACCACCAACCTCCTCAAGATCGAGACCGTGTAGCGGGATGCGGCTCACTTTCCTCGGCACCGGCACCTCGTTCGGCGTGCCGCAGGTGGGCTGCGGCTGCGAGGTGTGCCGGTCCGACGACCCGCGCGACCGCCGCACCCGCTCCGGCGCCCTCCTCCGTGCCGGGGGCGCCACGCTGCTCCTCGACAGCCCCCCCGAGCTCCGCCTCCAGCTGGTCGGGCAGGGGGTGAGCGAGCTCTCCGCGGTGCTCTACACCCACGAGCACGCCGACCACACGGCGGGCATCGACGACCTCCGGATCTTCACGGTCCGGACCAAGCGGCACCTCCCGGTCTACGGCCCGCCCGAGACGCTCGCGCAGCTGGAGTCCACCTACCGGTACATCTTCGACCCGGGCGTCACGGCCTACGAGGGCACTTCCAAGCCGCACCTGGAGCCGCATGCGCTCGAACCGGGGGTGCCGGTGACCGTGGCCGGCGTCGAGGTCCTCCCGCTCGCCTTCCCGCACGGCCATCTTCGGGTGTACGGATATCGCTTCGGCAAGCTGGCGTACCTGACCGACGTGAAGGACGTCGGAATGGTGGAGCGGGCCGCCCTCCAGGGGATCGAGGTGCTGGTGCTCAACGCCCTCTGGTGGCGGCCGCATCCCACGCATCTCAGCATCGACGAGGCGGTGGCCCTTTCCCGGGAGCTCGGGGCGGAGCGCACCTTCCTGACGCACCTGACGCACGAGACCGGGCACGCGGAGCTGGCGGCGCGGCTCCCGGCGGGCGTGGCGCCGGCCTACGACGGATTGACGGTGGAGGTCTCGACATGAGGTTGCAGTACGGCAGGATCATCCAGGACCGGCTCGACGGGCAGCACGGCCTCCCGCGCCGCCGGCTCGAGGAGCTGGCCCGCCGCTTCGGCGACGTGCAGGCGGAGGTGCGCTCCCGCCGCGCCGCGGGGGAGTACGGCTTCTACCGGCTGGCCGAGCAGGAAAAGACGATCCGCCAGATCTCCGCCTTCGCGGAGGGCCTCGGGCAGGCGTACGACCACGTCCTGGTGCTCGGCATCGGCGGCTCCGCGCTTGGGACCCGGGCGCTCCTCTCCGCGCTCCGGCCGCCGGCGTGGAACGAGCTCGACGACGAGGCCCGGGAGTTCTTCCCGCGCCTCACCCTGCTCGACAACGTGGACCCGACCTCGGTGGCGGCCGCGCTTCGCCGCATCGACCCCCGGCGCGTCCTGGTCAACGTCATCAGCAAGTCGGGCGGCACCGCCGAGACGCTGGCCCAGTACCTCGTGGTGCGGCGCTGGCTCGACGAGGCGCTGGGCGGGGCCGCCAGCAGGCACCTGGTGTTCACTACCGACCCGGAAAAGGGCGCCCTGCGGGAGCTGGCCGCGCGGGAGGGGATCGCCACCCTGGAGGTGCCGCCGGAAGTGGGCGGGCGCTTCAGCGTCCTCTCGCCGGTGGGGCTCCTCCCCGCCGCGCTCGTCGGGATCGACATCGCGGGGTTGGTGCGGGGCGCGGCCGCCGCGGTAGCGCGCGCCGAGGCCGACGACCTGCTCCGAAACCCGGCCGCCCTCTATGCCGCGCTCCACTGGTCAGCGGACCTCCAGGCCGGCGCACGGCTCCACGTGCTCATGCCGTACAGCGACCGGCTGCGCGACCTCGCGGAGTGGTTCCGCCAGCTCTGGGCCGAGAGCCTCGGGAAGCGGGTGGACCGGGAGGGGAAGGTGGTGCACAGCGGCCCGACGCCGGTCGCGTCGGTGGGCGCCACCGACCAGCACTCGCAGGTGCAGCTCTTCATGGAAGGGCCGTTCGACAAGCTCATCACCTTCGTGACGGTCGGGGACGCCGGGGAGGACGTCCAGATCCCCGTGCTCGAGGGGATGCCGGAGGAGGTCGCCTGCCTCGGCGGACGCTCGCTCGGCGAGCTGCTCGACGCCGAGTATGAGGCGACGGCGGCGGCGCTGGCCCGCATGGGGCGCATGAACTGCACCATCGCGCTCCCCGACCTCCGGCCGGAGTCGGTGGGGGAACTGCTGATGTTCTTCCAGCTCGCCACCGGGTACGCCGGGTGCTGGTACGGGGTGAATCCCTTCGACCAGCCGGGGGTGGAACTGGGGAAGCGGCTGACCTTCGGGGCGCTCGGACGGGTCGGGTACGAGGGGCCGGAACCGGCGCCGGACAACGACGCCGACACCGCCTGAGGGCGTTTGGCGCGGGGGCCGCCGGCGGTCTAGATTTTGCCACCCGGCCCTGTCCCCACTTACGAGGACGCGATTCGTGACTGATCACCTGACTGCCGCCGCCCGCCTCTTCGGCGGCGCCGTTTCCCTGGTCCCGGGCGGCGTCAAGCTCACCGACGCCGCGGCGCTGCGCGGGCCCGCCACCGACCTCCTGGTGCGCCAGGCGGTCTTCGGCGGCGAACCGGAGCGTGAGGCGGCCCGCTGGCTCCTGTGGGAACTGGGGCAAGTCACCGGGGCGCGGCCGGCCTCCATCAACGACCTCTACCTGGCGCGGGGCCGCGGGGAGTGCGGCGGCTTCACCGTTCCGGCCATCAACGTCCGGATGCTGGCCTACGACACCGCCCGGGCGGTCTTCCGGGCGGCGCTGGCGGGCAGGGCGGGGGCCATCATCCTCGAGATCGCCCGCAGCGAGATCGCCTACACCGCCCAGCGGCCCGACGAATATGTGGCGGTCATCATCGGCGCGGCGCTGCGCGAGGGCTACACCCTCCCGCTGTTCATCCAGGGCGACCACTGCCAGGTCAACGCCAAGAAGTACGCCGCCGACCCCGAAGGGGAGGTGGGGGAGGTCAAGAAGCTGATCGCCGAGGAGGTCGCGGCGGGCTTCTACAACATCGACGTGGACACCTCCACGCTGGTGGACCTCTCGCGGCCGACGCTCGAGGAGCAGCAGCGCGACAACTTCGAGCGCTGCGCCGAGATCACGGCGTTCATCCGCGAACGGGAGCCGGAGGGGATCACGGTGTCGGTGGGCGGCGAGATCGGGGAGGTGGGCCACAAGAACAGCACCGTCGAGGAGCTGCACGCCTTCATGCGCGGCTGCCGGAGCACCCTCGACCGCCTCGGCGTGGCCGAGGGGCTGAGCAAGATCTCCGTCCAGACCGGCACCTCGCACGGCGGGGTGGTGCTGCCGGACGGCTCGATCGCGGCGGTCAAGCTCGACCTCGACGCCCTCGCGGCGCTGAGCCGCGCGGCGCGCCAGGAGTACGGGACGGCCGGGGCGGTGCAGCACGGCGCCAGCACGCTGCCGAGCAACGCCTTCGGCAACTTCCCGCGGGTGGAGGCGTGCGAGATCCACCTCGCCACCAACTTCCAGAACATCGTCTTCGACCACCCCAAGCTCCCGGCGGCGCTCCGGGCCCGGATGTACGCCTGGCTCGACGAGAACGCCCAGGGCGAACGGAAGGCCGACGACTCGGTGGAGCAGTTCTACTACAAGGCGCGGAAGAAGGCCATCGGTCCGTTCAAGGAGGAATGCTGGTCGCTGCCCCAGGGCGTCCGCGACGCGATCGCGGCCGACCTCGAGAGCACCTTCCGCTTCCTCTTCGAGCAGCTGAACGTCAACGGGACCGACGCCCTCGTGGACCGGTTCATCCACGCGCCGGTGCAGCATCACGCCTCGCTGGACAAGGTGTCCGTATCAGCCGAGGACGACCCTGACGCAGGAGAGTAAGATGGCGCGACGCGACGACGACGACGAAATCGTGTACGTGCGGGACGAGGGCGGGTCCGGGATCAAGTGGTTCCTGGCCGGCGCGGCGGTGGGCGGGGTGCTCGCGTTGCTGTTCGCGCCGCAGAGCGGCGAGCAGACCCGCCGCCTCATCAAGCGCAAGGCGCGCGACCTCCGCGAGGCGGCGGAGGACGGCCTCGACGACCTGGGCTACCGGTTCGAGGAGGGGAAGGAGCGGGTGCGGGAGGAGGCGGAACGGGTCCGGGACGCCGTCCGCGACCGGGTGGACGACGTGCGGGAGCGCGCCGCCGACGCCCGGGAGGCCGTCCGCGGTGCCGGGCACTCGGCGCGCGAGGAGCTGGAGCGGCGGCTGGCCGACGCCCGGACCCGCCGGCGCGCGGCCGCCATGGCGGACGACGAGGAGCCCGCGATCTGAAACCGAACCGGATCCGCGGCTGGCACCAGTCCTTCCGCGGATTTCTCGGCCGCACGCTGCAGGCAGCCGACGAAAACCACGTCCCCTTCCTGGCGAGCGCGCTGACCTTCGACGCGCTGCTCGCCGCCATTCCCTTCGTCCTCCTGCTCCTCGTCGGCCTCACCCAGGTGGCCCAGCCCTGGGCGGGCCCCGGGGCGGTGGACCTCCCGCACTTCTTCGAGGGCTTCCTCCCGCCGCACGACACCTCCGCGGGCCGCGACCCCTTCTTCCTGCTGGAGGAGGTCCTCGGCCGGATCGCGGAGTACGGCAGCAAGCTCTCGCTCTACGCGGTGCCGGCCTTCCTCTGGTTCAGCACCCGGCTCTTCGCCAGCATCCGCACCGCCCTCAACCAGATGTACGACGTAAGCGTGCGCCCGCCGGTGCGGCGCCACTTCCTCGTCAGCTACCTGCTGAGCAAGCTGCGCGACGTCGTGATGGTCATCATCACCCTCGGCGTCTTCGTCGCGAGCACCGCCATCAGCGCGGCGGTGGGCATCGCCCGGGCCTACGGCGAGGCCGACTCCCCGGTGCTGCGCTTCTTCTTCTCGTCGCTCGGGCGGTGGATCCCCGAGCTGCTCAGCCTCTCGCTCACCTTCACCCTTTTCTTCCTCATCTACCGCTACGCCTCGGTCCGCCGCATCGACACCCGGGCGGCGCTCGTGGCGTCGGCGTTCGGCGCCGTGGCGTGGGACGTGGCGAAGCGGCTGTTCGCGATGTACCTGGGGAAGGTGGCGACGGTGGAGACGGTGACGGTGGACTTCCACCTGACCGCGATGGTCCTCACCGTGCTCTGGGTGTGGTACACAGCGCTGGTGTTCCTGCTCGGCGGGATCGTGGCGGAAACCTGGCAGCTCCGCACCATGCAGCAGGAACAGCGGGCGATCCTTACCTAGGCGCGCTCCGGACCTCCAGCACCAGGTTGCTCAACTGGTCCGGCCGGCCGGGCTCCGCGGTGATGGCCAGCGCCTGCCCCGTGAGCCGCCGCGCCGCCAGGTCCCGCGGGTCCACCTCGAGGGTGTAGCGCCCCGGCTTGACGCCCAGCACGTAGAAGGTGCCGTCCCCGAAGGTGGCGAGCGACGTCCGCTTGCCGCTCGAGGTGTTCGTGAGCACCAGCGTCACGCTCGGCACCGGCGCGCCCTCCTGCACGACCCGGCCCTCGAGCACGGCACCGGTCACCAGCGGCAGGTCGAGCTGGCGGTAGGCGTTGGGCGGCGGCTCCACGCTCGCGGTGCCGAACGCCGGCACGTACAGCGGGTTGTCGAGCGACGTCGAGTCGATCTGCACCAGCACGCGCTCGAACGCGGGGATGTCCCAGACGTGGTAACGCCCGGCGCTGTCGGTCAGCGAGGTGAATGCCCCGACGATCACGCGCACGCCGCCGGCCCCCGGCTCCCCCGGGTCCTTCCGTCCATTCGCGTTCGCGTCCACGAACACCGCCCCCGACACGCCGGATCGCTGCAGGCCGGGGTTCGGGTTGGCCGTCACGCGGCGCTGGCCCTGGTCGTAGATGAGGGCGCCCTGCACCGTCTGCACCACGCCGCCCTCGCCGACCGTGGGCGCGACGGCGGTGGTCGTGGCCTGCAGGGTGGGGAGGTACGACACCAGCGAAAAGGTGAAGGTCGTCCCGGGCACGTCGCGCCGCCAGGCGGCCCCCGCCTCGAGGCGGAGCGCCGGCCCGAAGCTCCGGGCCACGGTGGCCGCGGCCAGGTTCACGCCGTCGTCGGCGCCGCCCGTCTCGAGGTCGCCGCGGAACCAGAGCCCGCCGAGCAGGGCGCCCCACGAGGGGCGGCCGTTCGCGTACGCGGTGAGGCCGAGGAACTGGTTGGTGGTGGCCTCGCCGAGGGTGGGGGTGAACCGCTCGAACCGCACATACGGATAGAGCCGCACGCCGTCGGCCTGCACCGACGCCTGCAGCCGGGCGCGGCTCGCGTCCACGTCCACGCCGTCGTCGAGCTCCGCCGTCCCCTGGAAGTAGAACGACGCGAGGCTGGGGATTGGCCGCACGAAGGCGTCGAAGAGCCACTGCGAGCGGCGCCCCGGCGGCGCGATGACCGACTGCTCGACGGTCTCGTCGAACGCCGTGTAGCCGGCGGCGAGACGGAAGTTGAGCGACGGCTCGAGGCGGACCGCGCCGCGAAGCCAGCCGTTCCCGACCGCCTCGCCCTCCAGGGTGAGCGCGTTGCCCACCAGCCCCGTCACCACGCCGTACGGATGGACGAGGTCGGAGAGGCCGTCGCGCGAGTACCCCTCGACGCCGCCGCGGATCGTGACCCGCCGGGACAGGCCGTAGTGCGCGTCCGCGTTCAGCGCGGCGTTGCACAGGGTCGCGATGCATTCCCCCGCGGCGAGGCCGTACTCGAACTGCCCGGACGGGAGCTGCTCGCTCACCACGCGGTAGGTCTGGTTGAACCGCCGGACCTGCCCCGTGGGGCCGTAGGCGATGAAGTCCACCGGGTTCTCGCCGTAGCCCACCGGCAGGGTGATGGAGTAGTCCCCGCTGGCGCCTATGGAGTCGAACGCGACCAGCTGCGCGCCGGAATACGCCTCGAGCTGCCAGCCCGGATCGAGCCGGCCGTAGTAGTCCAGCTGCCCGACGTAATTGGGGCGGATGTACGGCGAGTTCGTGACCGCGACGCCCCGCACGCCGGCGTAGCGCGGGCCGGTGAGCGTGGTGGTGCCGAGGGTGAGCTGCTTGACGTACTTGTTGTCGATCCAAACGCCCTTCCACGTCGCCGCGAACTCCGTCTCCCCGCTTTCGATCGTGCCGAGGCTGCGCACCCCGATCTCGAGCCCTCCGCCCGCGACCTGCGCCCCCAGGGCCGCCTGGTACGAGGCGCCGTCCACCGCCTGGTCCGAAATCGGGAAGAGCACGCTGTAATCGAGCACCAGCCCGTCCCACTTGGTGCGGGTCGGTCCAAGCGTCGTGTCGGGTTTCGCTCCGTAGCGCTCGGCCAGGAGGGCGCGCATCTGGTCCCGCCACAGCCGGCGGGCCACCGGCAGCGAGTCGGGATTGACGACGGTGACTGTCAGGTCGGGCCAACTCACCTGGAACTGGAGGTCGAGCATCTCCCCTAGCGGATCGGTGGCCATGTAGAGTGCGCCGTCACGCACGAGGACCTCGGCCGGGGTCACCGCGACCCGGCGGTTCCCGATCGTGACGCTGTCGACCCCCGGCGCGACCCGGATGTCCTGCCCGCTCGGCTCCAGCCGCGCCTCGACCGCACCATCCGGCGCCGCCGTGTACCCGATCTCGGCCAGCTCGAAGAACGCGGCGAGCGGGACAAGCGCCACCTCTCCGTCCCGATACCCCGCCACCGTGCGGTTGACCAGGCGGCCCAGCGCCAGGTCCACCAGGACGGCCTCGGGGCCATCGGGGCGAGGCGGCGCGGCAGCGAGGCTGGGTGGCGGTGGGGTGGCCGTGGGTTCCGGTGCGGCGGTGGTGTCGCCGGCGGGCGACGCCGCGGGCACGATTGGTTCGGGTGACGGCGTTGGCTGCGGCGGGGGGAGGGCGTTGCGTCCTGGTGTCGGCGCCGGTGCGGTGCGTGCGGGCTGCGGTTCGATGGCCGGGCGGAGCGCGCCGCGCGTGGGGCGGGGCGAGGCGGCGGGCGCGGGGGACTTCCGCGCGGGCCCCGGCGGCGTGACGACCGCGACGGCCGGCGCGGGCCGTCGTTCCGCCACTCTCGGCGGCGCGGGGGGCTCGATGGCGGTGTGGGGAACGGAGTCCGGCGTGGTGCGGACAGCGGTCGGCGGGCCCGGTCCGCGGAGCTTGTCGAGGACGGACACGAACCGCTCGCCACCGGTGTACACGCCGAAGGCGAGAAGGACGAACAGCAGAGCGGCGACCAGCTTGGCCAGGAGCCCCACCAGCATGCTAGAGGTAGGTGATGGTCAGGATGATCGATCCCTGATAGATGCCCGGGGCCTGCGTGGGTGATGGAGTCACGGTGCCGCCAAGATACACGAAGAAGTAGGGATTCGCATTGCCGCCGAACCGGGCGTTGTTCACGCCCACGGCCGGGTTGAAGATCGTGCCGCCGTTCGGCTGGTCGTTGGTCCGCCGCCAGCGGGCCGAGTTCGCGGCGAAACTGATCGGCAAGTTGATGCCGGGCACCGCCTGGATGTTCGGCAGCTGGGTGGGCAGCGTGAACCGGATCTGGGCGAACGCGTTCGCCGTGCCGGCCACGCGGACCTTTCCGGCGAAGGCGGTGTTCTGGACCACGGTCTTCGGGACGCCGCGGGTCACGGTGGCGAAATTGAGGTTCTGCAGGTTGAGGAAGGTGATCGGGCCCCCGATCACGAGCGCCGTGATCGTCCCGTTGACGGCCGTGCCCTGGGCGGCCGCCGCGCCCGGGGCAAGGCAGAGCAGGAGGGCCAGGCCGAGTCGCCTCATCGGACGGTGAACTCCACGGAGTCGCGCGCCGGCAGGGCCGGCAGCACGGCCTTCGGGGGCAGGTCGCCCCGGTCGGTCGAGAGGGTCACCACGACCTTGTAGGTCCCCGGGGCCAGTGGCCCCACCGGGATGTCCACCCGCGGGTCGAGCGTGTAGTACACGCCGAGCGCCCGTTCGTCCTCGCCCTTGAGGGCGCCCTTGGCGTCCACCACCCGCACCCGCGCCGTCCCGACGTAGGCCGCCGTGCCGGTGCGCGTCATCGGGATGCGCACCGCCACCGTATCGTTGGCGTAGGTCGCCACGGGCGCGGCCAGCGTGACCCCGGTGGAAAGGGCGCCCTTCCGGTAGACGACGGCGATGACCGTGCGCACCTCGAGCGTGAGCCCCACGGTGATGGCGCCCGAGTCGGGGGTGCCGGCCACCGGCACCTTGCCTCCCTTGGCGCTCACGATCAGCCGCGCCCAGTACTCGCCGTCGGCGAGTCCCGCCGGGGGCGAGGCGAGGATCCGGATGGTCTGGCGCTCCTGCTGCCCGATGGTCACGCGGCGCGGGAAGGCCTGCAGCCAGGCGGTGGCCGCGGGTTGGCCGGCCGGCGCCGAGTCGGAGACCTCGACGCTCATCGACCCGGCGGAGTCGGTGGTCGGGTACCCGAAGCCGAAGGAGACGGTCACCTCGACCGGGTCCTCGCCGGGGTTGTAGAGGGTGATCGAGCCCGACCGCGTGGCGTGGTCGATGAACACGGCGTGTGGCGCCACGATGACCCCCTGCGCCAGCGCGGCGGCGGGCGTCAGCGCAAGCAGGGCGGCCAGCATTCGAGTCGTGCGATTCATCGGCCCGTGTCGCTCAGAGGAAGATGACGGTCATGACGATGTTCGCGGTGTAGTTGCCGCTCCGCTGCGTCGGGGTCGGGTTCACCCGCCCGCCGAGCGTGATCGTCGCATTGAACCAGACAGTCTCGTTGTACGGCGTGTTCGGGTTGAACGGCGTGTTGGCCTGGAAGACCGTCGTGAACCCGGCGCTGTTGTTCAGGAACGTGATCGGCATCGTCGCCCCCAGCGGCCCGTTCATGGCCGTCGGCAGGGTGAAGCCGATCGTGACGTTGCGTATGATCACCCCCGCGATCCGGAATTGCCCGCTGCGCACCGCGTCGTTCTGCAGCACGGTCGTCGGCACGCCAGGGATCACGGTGCCGAACGTCAGGTTCCGGATGCCCGTGACCGACTGGGCAGGCAACGCCCGCGGGAGGGCCAGGAGGGCCAGCCCGAGGAGAAGCGTCCGGGTCATCCGGGTCGGCTGCACGGGGCCGGAAGGGCGTGCCGGCGGCGCAGGCCTGTGCCCACGCCGCCGGCATCACCGCCTCACGGTGTCCGGCCTAGAGGCCGGTGTAGACCACGTTCAGGGTAATCGTCCCGCTGTAGGCGCCGGCAGCCTGCGCCACCGTCGGCTGGACCGTCGCGCCGATGAAGAGGAAGCGGTTGCCCGTCGTGGCGTCGAGGGTCGCGAGGGTCGCGGCCGCGCTCGGCGTGAACCCCGTGCCGCCGGTGGTGTTGGTGTTGTTATGCTCGCCGGTCCAGGTGGCGATCGCGAGCGTGCCCGGGCCGGTCAGGTTCGTCGGGAGCGTGAAGGTCATGCTCACCTGGGAGCCGGGGTTGCCGGCGATCGTGAACCGACCGGAGGTCGCGTCCGCGGCGGCCACGGTCTTGTTGATGCCGGGGAAGACGTTCCCGAAGGCGAGGTTCGCCGTGCCGGTCAGCGTCAGGGGCGTCAGCACCGTCGCGGTCGCGGTGATGTTGGCGCTCTGCGCCTGGGCCACGGAGGTCCCGACGAGGGCGAGGGCCAGAACGGCGAGGGACAGCTTTGAGGCGGTGTGCATGGTATGCGGGTCCTTTGTGAAGGAGACTGCCGTGGAACTGCACGCTTCGCGAAACGACAATGGGTCAAGTACACGCGTCCCGGAACCGGGGCGCACCTCAGCGCGGTGGGAAGGGCAAAGGGCGTGCCGATTTCGGCGCACAGTGGTGGCGGCGCCAAAGAAGTTCAAGATTGCCTGAAGGTGGATGAGCCAAGTCCATACCGGACTTGAAGATAGAGCCGAAGTCCGTGTGTCAAGTAATTCGACATTTGACTCCACTTTTCGGTGACTCTGGCGGGCTGGGGTAACCCCTTGTAGCGGAAGCAATTATAACACTTCACCCCCGGGTCGCGCAATCGTTGGCAGTAGGGGTAGGGGGCGGGGACGCGGGGACGCGGGGAAGCGGGACGGTCCGGGCGGGGCAGCGGGGCAGGTGGGCAGCGGGGCAGGAATCGGCGTCGGGCTCCATGCCCTCGGAATGAACCGGTCCTGCTCGAGCAGGGGCCGAGACACCGCATTCTGCGAGGGCACGCTGCCCAGCGGCCCCGCTGCCCCGCCGCCCCGCCGCCCTTGCTGCCCCCGCTGCCCCGCTGCCCCGCTGCCCCCCTGCCCCCCCAGCTGTTATATTCCCCTCGCCCCAGGTCCGAAGGGCGTCGGCGCGCGAACCGCGTCAGGACCTCGCCGGTAGCAGCGCTAAGCGATGTCCGGTGTCGCTTCGGGTCGCCTGGGGCACTTCTCTTTCCTCTCCCGTCCTTCCGCAGGTCGCATCGCCATGGCCATCGCTCTTGCACGCCGGTACCGCCCGCGGCGCTTCGCCGACCTCCTGGTGCAGGACCACGTCGCCGCCGCGCTCCGCGGCGCCATCGCCAGCGGGCGCCTCGGCCACGGCTACCTCCTGACGGGGCCCCGCGGCGTCGGCAAGACCACCGCCGCCCGCATCCTCGCCATGGCGCTCAACTGCGAGCGCCGCGAGACCGTCACCCCCGCCGGCGAGCCCTGCGGCGAGTGCGACAACTGCCTGCGCATCTGGAACGGCTCCGCCAACCTCGACGTGATCGAGATCGACGCCGCGAGCAACCGCGGCGTGGACGACGCGCGCGAGCTGCGCGAGCGCGCCATGTACGCCGCCTCCCAGGAGGGGCACCACAAGGTGTACATCGTGGACGAGGCGCACATGCTGACCCGCGAGGCATGGAACGCCCTCCTCAAGATCCTCGAGGAGCCGCCCCCGGGCGTCGTGTTCGTCTTCGCCACCACCGAGCCGGCCAAGATCTTCAACACCGCGGCGCCGGTGCTCTCGCGGCTGCAGCGCTTCGACTTCCGCCGGATCGGCCCCGCCGCCATCCGGACCCGGCTGGCACAGGTGCTCGCCGCCGAGAAGCTCGCGGCCGACGACGACGCGCTGACGCTCATCGCGCGCCATGCCGACGGCGGCATGCGCGACGCCCTCTCCGTGCTCGACCAGTGCCTCTCGTTCGGCGAGGGCGCCGTCACCGCCGAGCGCGTGCGCGAGGTCCTGGGCCTGGTGGGGGACGAGCAGTACGCCGAGGTCCTGCGCGTCGTGACCGCGCGCGACCCCGCCGGGGTCTTTCCCCTCGTGGCGCGGCTCCTCGACGCCGGCGCCGACCTGGCCGAGTTCCTGAACGGCACCGGGGAAATGCTGCGCTCGCTGATGATGCTGCAGGTGGGCGCGGACCCGGACGAGATCACCGAGTCGCTCCGCGCCTCGCTCGAGGAGTACCGCGGCACGCTGACCGAGGGCGACGTCCTCCGGATGCTTCGCCTCCTGGCCGAGAGCGAGACGTCGGTCCGCCGGAGCGGCAACGCCCGCCTCGCGGTGGAGACGCTGCTGCTCCGCTGGACGATGATGGATCGCACGGTGGACCTCGCCGCAGTCATCGCCGGCGGATCCACCGGCCCCGCTGCCCCGCGGCCCCCCCGCGCGGCCAAGGCCGCGC
>JACDJC010001759.1_pt1 | contig 18524 bp, 12 predicted proteins | sample 7454191 | NCBI WGS metagenome assembly JACDJC01 (sample SAMN14253291, study PRJNA609438) | sludge metagenome | isolation source: sludge after 25d culture with pyrite and EDTA | collected 2018-12-20 | reverse complement strand
GCGGGGGGACAGCTCGACGGTGCCGTCCAGCCACTCGGTGTTGGGCAGCAGGCCGATCTGCACGAACACGCCGTCGACGTCGACGGTGCGGTTCGACTTGGTCGTGCGGTCCTCGACCATGAGCCCGACGACCTGCTCGCCGTCGCCGACGACCTCGGTGGTCAGCGAGCTGACCAGGATGTCGACGTTGTCCATGCTGCGCAGCTTGCGCTGGAGCACCTCGTCGGCGCGCAACTGGTCGTCGAACTCGATCAGGGTGACGTGGGCGACGACGCCGGCCAGGTCGATCGCGGCCTCGACGCCGGAGTTGCCGCCGCCGATGACGGCGACGCGCTTGTTCTTGAACAGCGGCCCGTCGCAGTGCGGGCAGTAGGTGACGCCCTTGTTGCGGTACTCCTGCTCGCCGGGCACGCCCATCGACCGCCAACGGGCACCGGTGGACAGGATGACGGACTTCGATCGCAGCACTGCGCCGTTCTCCAGCTCGACGCCGACCGGTTCGCCGGGGCCGTCGGCGGGGATCAGCCGGACGGCGCGCTGCAGGTCCATCACGTCGACGTCGTAGTCGTGGACGTGCTGCTCCAACGCCGAGGCGAGCTTGGGCCCCTCGGTGTAGGGCACCGAGATGAAGTTCTCGATGGCCATCGTGTCGAGGACCTGGCCTCCGAAGCGCTCGGCGACCACGCCGGTGGCGATGCCCTTCCGCGCCGCGTAGATCGCCGCAGCGGCGCCGGCGGGCCCGCCGCCGACCACGAGCACGTCGAAGGTGTCCTTGTCGGCGAGCTCGGCGGCCCGGCGTTCCGCAGCGCCGGAGTCCAGTCGGGCGACGATCTCGTCGAGCGTCATGCGACCCTGCTCCCACGGTTCACCGTTGAGGAACACCGACGGCACCGCCATCACCCGTCGCTCGTCGACCTCGTCCTGGAACAGCGCGCCGTCGATCGCGGTGTGGGTGATGTTCGGGTTGATCGTGCTGATCAGGTTGAGCGCCTGCACGACGTCGGGGCAGTTCTGGCAGGTGAGCGAGAAGTAGGTCTCGAAGTGCAGCTCGCCGGGTAGCTCCCGGATCTGCTCGATCGTCTCGGGCTTGGCTGTCGACGGGTGGCCGCCGACCTGCAGCAGGGCAAGGACGAGGGAGGTGAACTCGTGGCCCATCGGGATGCCGGCGAAGCGCACCGACACGTCGGTGCCGGCTCTGGTGATCGCGAAGCTCGGTCGGCGCTCGTCGTCGTCGGTGCGCTCGACGGTGATCAGCTCCGACATGGCGGCGATCTCATCGAGCAGCCCGGCGAGCTCTGCGGACTTCGGGCTGTCGTCGAGCGAGCTCCGCAGCACGATCGGCTGGGCGACCTTCTCCAGGTGGGACTTCAGCTGGGCGGCGATGTTGGCGTCGAGCATGGTGGGCTCCGTGGTGAGTTGCCTGGCACCCCGTTCTGCTCTGCAGAACGGGAGGGGGTGGGGAGTTGTGTGGCTGGGGACAACGACGACGGGCCGGGGGCAGATGCCCCCGGCCCGACGTGCAGAGGGTGATCCGGATCAGATCTTGCCGACGAGGTCGAGCGAGGGGGCGAGGGTCTCTTCGCCCTCTTCCCACTTGGCCGGGCAGACCTCGCCCGGGTGGGCGGCGACGTACTGAGCCGCCTTGACCTTGCGGATGAGCTCGGAGGCGTTGCGGCCGATGCCCTCGGCGGTGACCTCCATGAACTGGATGACGCCGTCGGGGTCGACCAGGAACGTGCCGCGGTCAGCGAGGCCCTGGCCGGGGCGGAGGACCTGGAAGTTCTCCGAGAGCTGCCAGGTCGGGTCGCCGATCATCGGGTATTGGATCTTGCCGATCGTGTCGGACGTGTCGTGCCATGCCTTGTGCGTGAAGTGGGTGTCGGTGGACACGCCGTAGACCTCGACGCCGAGCGCCTTGAACGCGTCGTAGTTGTCCGCCATGTCGCCCAGCTCGGTGGGGCAGACGAAGGTGAAGTCGGCCGGGTAGAAGAACACCACGGACCACTTGCCCTTGAAGTCGGCGTCGGACACGTCGACGAACTCGCCGTTGTGGAAGGCGGTGGCGGTGAAGGGGAGGACTTCGGTGTTGACGAGGGACATCCTGTATCGCTCTCTCTGGGTGACGAGATGTGGCATCTCGAGGGTGGATTCGGTCGGATCTCGCACGTCACCGGTGATAGGTGACTGAATGCATCATAGCCACCTTCGATTGAGCTGGTCAATCGAAGGTGGTGATGGCGTCGATTGACGTGATCAATCGTCGATCCGGCTCACTTGGTCAGGACGTCGGCGTTCGGGCGACGACCACGAGTGCGACGTCGTCGCCCGTCGGCCGGTCGCCGAGGCAGCGCCGCAGCAGCTCGTCGGCGACGTGCTCCACGTCCGGCCCGGTCCCGGGCGCAGCGGTCACCACGGCGGCGGTCGCGGTGCGGAGTCGCTCGAGCGACACGTCGATCGGCTCCCGTCGCCGCTCGACGATGCCGTCGGTGTACATGACCAGCAACGAGCCGGGAGCGAAGGCGGCCGCCCCCGGCGTGACCGGTCGGCTCGGCACGCCGAGCATCGGCTGGCGCCCCTGCTCGAGCAGCTCGACGCGTCCGTCGGTCCGAGCGATCACCGGTGGGAGGTGGCCCGCCGACACGTAGCGCAACGTGTCGGCGGCGGTGTCGAACACGGCGATGCAGGAGGTGGCGGTCAGACCGCTCCCCGACAGGTGCAGCAGGGACGCCACCCGCGGGTAGATCTCCTCCAGCGGAGTCGAGCTGCGGAGCAGGGATCCGATGATCGCCCGCAGCTCGACCATGTCGGCCACCGCGTTGATCCCGTGCCCGGCGATGTCGCCGACGACCACAGAGAACCGGTGGTCGTCGATCGGGATCCCCTCGAACCAATCGCCACCCATGCCGACCTGCACCGACGCCGGCAGGTACCGCTCTGCGAACGCCAATCCGTCGACGCCCGGGGCGGGTCGAACCACCCGGTCCTGGAGGCTCAGCACCAGCCGATGCTCCGCTTCGCGCAGCCGCGTCCGCAGGATCGTCTGGCTGCACAGCTCGGTGAGCGTCCCGAGCTTCGCGCTGTTGTCGGCCGACGGCTCCTGCATCCGGTCCCAGCCGACGACCACGGCACCGAGCTCCGTGCCGCCCGATGCGCTGAGCGGTAGCAGCGCCACGTGCGCGATGGCTCCGTCGCGCAGCACCGCCTCCTCGTCGGCGGACAGCGTGGCCGGCGGCGCGTGCTCCCACACCTCGAGCACCTTGCGGCTCCGAAGCATGCTCGCCACCGTGTCGGTGAGCACCGGTGGTCCGGCGCGGTTCGTCCGGATCAGGGGCCAGGGCGAGTCGGGTGCGGCGTGCTCGGGGGACACCGAGCCGTCTTCGCCCAGCAGCACGATGTCGGCGAAGGCGGCGCCGACCGGCGGCGCTGCGCTGTCACGGACGATCCGACAGAGCTCATCGAGGGTCTGGACGTCTGCGAGCAGCCGTGCGAAGTCGGCCATCCGCTGGTTGCGCAGGACGTTCGTTCGCAGCTCGTCGACCAGGTCGGTTCGCTCGAGCGTCTGGCCGACCATGCCGGCGACGGTCGCGAGGGTGTCGCGCACGTCGCCGCGCACCGCGATCGGTCGGTCCCACAGCACGCTGATCACCGCGACGACCCGTCCGTCGCGGTCGCGCACGGGCACCGCGGCCCCGGACTGGACGTCGAGCACGTCCCACACGTCGGTCATGGATGGGTACCGCTGGCGAGCCTCCGCTGGGCTCTCGACGAAGACGATCTGTCCGCTTCTCACGGCGTCGGTTCCGGGTGTCGCTGTCGCGAGGCCGGAGGTCGCGTAGCTCTGACCCAGGTCGGCCAGGCCGGTCTGGGCGAGGCCATCGGAGTAGCGGCGCAGGAGGTGGTCGCCGTCGACGACCCCGACGACGGAGTACGCAGCGCCGAGCGGCGCCAGGACCGATTCGGTGAGGAAGCCCGCGATGTCCGACGCCTCGGAGCGCGCCGCAAGGCCCTGGGCGAGCTCCGACAGGGCCTTGCTGCGAATCGCGTCGGCGGCCTGGGCCTCGATCAGCTGCGCCTGGCGCACCGCCTGGGCCGTCATCTCCGCGACGGTGGTGAGCTCGTCGATCTCGGGATCGTCGAAGGCCAGCGGCCGGTCCCACGCGAACACGATCGAACCGATGACCCGGTCGTCGGAGCGCAACGGCAGCGCGGCGCGCGCTCCGGCTCCGAGGTCCTCACCGATGTCGTCGGTCACGGGGTAGCGAGCGCGGTACGCGGCCAGGTCGGTGCACATCACGGCCCTGCCGGTTCGAGCTGCATCGCTCAGAGCGAGCGGTTCATCGAGCCGGAGCGCCGAGAACTCCTGGGCCCGATCCGACGCGGAGCTGCCGTGGTAGGTCCGCAGCACGTCGTGCTCGTGGTCGACGACGCCGACGGTCGCGGCGGTGGCGCCCACCACGGCGAGGGCCAGATCCGTGACCGTCCGTGCGGTGTCCGCCACAGTGTCCACCCCGGCGAGCTGCTCGGCGAGGGCGGCCAGGCGGGCCGCTCGCTGCGATGCGCGGTCGGTGAGCTCGGCCCGCACCAGGCTCTGCTCGCACAGCTCCCGGACGGTCCCCAGGGTGGCGGTCGTGCGCTCGTCGAAGACCGGCGGATCGCACCAGATGATGCCGATCGTCGCGACCACCACCCTCTGGGGGGTCTGCAGCGGAAGGACGGCCGCAGCGCGTGCGCCGGCGCCGAGCATGCCCTCGGCCACCTCCGCCGGCAGCTCCCGTTCCCAGTCCGTGCTGGTCCGCAACAGGACGGTCGTGCCGGAACCGACTTGCTCCGCGAGCGACGGGATGTCCTCCAGGTGCAGCTCCGACAGTCGCTCGACCAGCGCAGGGTCGACCTCGGGACCGTGGTGGAGTCGGACCAACGACGCGTCGTCGTCGACCTCGCCGAACGACGCCACGTCCGCGCCGAACAGGGGCGGGACCTGCTCGCTGATGACCGCCGCGACCTCTTCCGCCGTGGCGCTACGTGCCAGGCGCTGCGCCAGGTCGGCGGTGCGGGCGAACATCGTGTTCGTCCGGCGGCGCTCCTCGTCGTAGCGGGCGCTGCGCAGACCCAGGGTGCCGGCAGCGGCGACGATCACCGCCATGATCCACAGGAGGAACCAGCTCAGGTCGTGGCTGACGGCTCGGCGGTCCTCGACCTGTGCGGTGAGTCGGAGATCGCCGGCCTGCACGTCGCGCGTCGTTCCGCCGATCGGCATCGGGTCGCTCGACGCCAGGACGGCGTCGTCGGCGGTGATGCTGTACAGCACGTCGCCGGGAACGTCCGCGGCGAGACGTCCGGAGATGTGCTCCGGCGGGTCCACCGTGGCCACCACGCCGGCGAACTCGGGGGTTGCTGCATCGCCGTCGCGCACCCGGTACACCGGCTTGAAGGCGGCCAGTCGGGTGGTGCCGTCGGCGAGGGTGACCTGACCGACCACGGGTTGGCCGCTTCGCTGCGCTGCGCTTGCAGCAGTCGACACCGGTGAGCCCGCCGCCTCGAGGGTGCCGGCGGCCAGATCCGCACCGGAGGGCACCGCTCCGTCCTCGCTCGGCGGAGGCGAAGCCGACACCGCGACCTGCCACCCACCGGCATCGCTCGCTCCGGGAGCAGGGACGAGCCAGGCGAGCGATCGAGGTGACCCCAAGGTGGCCAGGTCGGTCACGAAGCGGTCCATCGAGCTCTGGGACACCGTGCCGTCGGTCGCCACGAGCGCCGATGTCCCGCTCAAGGCGATGATCAGGTCGTCCGCGTCCTTCGCGACGGACTCCACCACGGCGTCGGCGGCTTCGGTCTGGCGGTCCTCGGCGCCCAGCTCGGCCACCCGCCAGACCACCGCGGCGGCCAAGGAACCAGCGACCAGCGCGACGAGCATCACGATCCAGGTCGCCCGACGCGGCGAAGGCGAGCGGTCCGCGGGAACGGAGCGCGACACGTCGGGTGCGGGATCGATCAGGGGCACGGCGCTCGAACGCTAATGGTCCGACCGGGGCACCGGAAGTCCCCCCACGACGTGCTGATCGAGCGTTCGGGCAGGTTTGGGGCACCGGTCGTGCCGGGTAGGCCGCGAACGGCAGGTCGCACGTCCGTGGCTGTCGCCGTCGGCCGTGCAGGAGCGAGCGACGGTGTGCCACGGCAGGCCCCGGGCCAGCTCGGGGCTGGTCGGCCGAGGGGGTTGAACACGGAGGTAGGTCGGCGTGATGGCGAACGAGGCGAAGGCCAAGGAGCTGGGCCCGAGCAGTCGGGCGGGCCCGAGCAGTCGGGCGGGGCCGGTCGCCGGGGTCCTGTCGGGCGATGAGGTGGCGGCGCTGGTCGACGAGTACCGGCGCACCGGCGAGCGTCGTCTGCGCAACCGTGTGGTCGAGGCGCACCTCTGGGTGGCGGATCACCATGTAGCCCGCTTCGCCCGGTCGGTCGGGGTGTCGTCGGAGGACCTCCGCCAGACCGCGTTGCTGGCCATGATCCGAGCCGTGGACCGATTCGACACCTCGCTGGGCGTGACGTTCCGGACGTTCGCCTCCCGGACGATCGAGGGCGAGCTGAAGCGCCACCTGCGCGACCGCGCCTGGACCGTCCGTCCTCCCCGGCGGGCCCAGGAGCTGCACCTGCAGGTTCGGCGTCGATCCGACGAGCTCACGCAGCGGCTCGGCCGCGCTCCGACGGTTCGGGAGGTGGCGGCAGAGATGGGCACGGAGGTCGACCACGTCCTCGACGCCCTGGAGGCGGGTCAGTCCCGCAGCGCCGTCGGGCTCGATGCGCCCGGCCTCGACGGCGAAGCGTCCTCCTCGCTCGTCAGGCTGCTCGGTGGAGTGGACCCGGGCTACGACGAGGTCGACGAGCGGGAGTTCCTGCGCGGCGCGGTCGCGACCCTCGATGAACGCCAGCAGCTCGTCCTGCACCTTCGGTTCGTCGAGGAGCTCAGCCAACCCGAGATCGCCGAGGAGGTCGGGCTGTCGCAATCATACGTGTCGCGCCTGCTGCGCGGCAGCCTCGACCAGATCCGCGCAGAGCTGCTGGCCACCGCCTGAACCTGGATCCACGTGCCCGACAGCCAGAAGGTCGCCGAACGGTCAGGGACCCTGACCGTCGGCGTCAGGTCCTTGCGCCCTCAGCATCGTCTCGAAGCTGCGCCGCAGCAGACGCGAGACGTGCATCTGGGACAGGCCCACGCGCTCGGCGATCTGCTCCTGGCTGAGCTGCTCGTAGAACCTCAGGCGGATGATCTCCTGCTCGCGCGGCTCGAGCGTGGCGAGCAATCGCTCCACCTGGTCGCGGTCCTCGACCAGCGCCGTGCCACCCGGCCGACCGAGGGCGGGTTCGTGGTCGTTTCCGTGCCGGTCATCGGGACCGTCGAGGCTGCCCGTGCGTCGCGCGGAGCCGGCGCCGAGAGCTCCCACGACCTCGTCGACCTCGACGCCGAGGTACTCGGCGAGCTCCCTCACCGTCGGGGACCGGCCGCGCCGCTGCTCGAGCTCCTCGGTCGCCCTGCGGAGCGCGATGTGCAGGTCCTTGACCGAGCGTGGGACGCGGACCGCCCAGGTCTGGTCACGGAAGTGCCGTTTGAGCTCACCGTCGATCGTTCGCCCGGCAAAGGTGCTGAACGCCACGCCGCGGTCAGGGTCGAACCGGTCGAGCGCCTTGACCAGGCCGAGGAGGGCGACCTGATGCAGGTCGTCGTCGTCGCCGGTTCGCTGGTAGCGCGCCGCGAAGTGGTGGGCGAGGCCGATGTGGTCCTCGACGATCTGGTTGCGCAGGGTCCGGTCCCGGGTCCGGGCGAACTCGGCGAACCGCTCGTCGAGCTCGGGGGCCGTGTGGACGTCGGCCTCGCCGTGACCGGGGTCGTGGCGATCGCGGCCGGAGCGGTTCCCGGAGGACATCTGTGACCGTTCCTCGGCGCGGTCAGACCGCGCCGAGGAACTTGCAGGCCTGGAACGCGCCGTCACCGATCTCGTAGTCGTCCACGGTGGCGTCGAGGATCCGTTCCGTGAGCTCGTCCGGGGCGACCGGCGTGGTGGCGCCGCTGCAGCGGCCGGTGACGTTGATCGTCCGCTCGTCGCTCCAGAGCCGGACGACGACGGAGCCGCCGTCGGCCGCCTCGACCAACAGCCCGACGAGCTCGTTCACCGCGACCCGGAGGTCCTCGACCTCGTCGATGACGGGGTCGAGGTCGGCCGCCATGCTCGCCGCGGCGACACGGACGAGCGCCACGAAGCGCGGCTGGGCGGGGATCTCCACCGTCACCGTGTCGCTGGGCCGATCCGGCTCGGACCGGGTGTCGTCGATCACTGCTGTCCCTTCCCACACGCTCGTCGGACCCGGCGGCACGCTAGGTGGCTGCGTCGGCGTGACGACGCTACCGCCGGGCTGGCCCTGTCGGGCCCATAGGCGCTGGTACCCCGATCAGGCCCGTGGCAGAACGTGGGAGGGCGACGCGTCGGTCGAGCCGAACCGGCGGGATCAGCCGATCGGCGGGATCGGCCGGGGGGCCGGCGGCCCGACGTAACGGGCCGACGGGCGGATGATCTTGGGATCCTCAGCCTGCTCCAACACGTTCGCGGTCCAACCGATGATCCGACTCGTGGCGAAGGTCGGTGTGAACATCGAGCGGGGCACGCCGCAGAGGTCCATCACGACGCCGGCGTAGTACTCGACGTTGGTGCGCAGCTCACGACCCGGCCGGTGCGCAGCGAGGAGGGCTACGGCACTCGACTCGACGCTCCGAGCCACCTCCACGCGCTGCGCCGCGTCGGCGGACCGGCTCGCCAGCCCGTCGGCGATCGCCGACAGCAGTGCAGCGCGCGGGTCATCCGTGCGGTACACGGCGTGGCCGAAGCCCATGAGCCGCTCCCCCCTCTCGAGTCGCTCGGCGATCGCGGCGTCGAGCGCTGCGGGATCGGGGTGGAGGGGGGTGAGGGCGTCGAGCAGGTCGAGCGCCCGGCTGGGTGCTCCGCCGTGCAGCGGGCCGGAGAGCGCTCCGATCGCCGCGACCACGCACGCGGCGACGTCCGCACCGGTCGATGCGACGACCCTGGCGGTGAAGGTCGACGCGTTGAAGCCGTGGTCGACGGTCAGGACGAGGTACGCCTCGAGCGCGCTGGCAAGCTGCGGATCTGGCTCCTCGCCCGACAGCATCCACAACAGGTCGGCACCGGGTGAGAGATCCGCTCGTGGCTCGACGGGTTCGGCCCCGAGCGCGCTTCGGTGCAACGCCGCAACCACCGTGGGGGTGACCGCGGCGAGCCGCAGCGCATCTCGTCGACGTCGGGCATGGTCGATGTCGAGAAGCGGTCGCATGCCGGACTCCTGTCCGATCAGCGACAGCACGGTCCGGAGCCCGTCGAGCGTCGAACGGGATCGCGCCACGAGCGGGATCGCCTGCTCGGCCGCGGGCGTGAGGGTCCGGAGCTCCCGCACTTCGTCACGGAACCTGCTCTGCGTCGCGGCGTCGGTCGCCAGATCGCCGTCGATCATCAGCTGCCAGACGTCCTCGAGTCCGACCGAACGGGCGAGGTCCACCGCGGAGTGACCCCGGTAGTGGAAGAAGCCTTCGTCACCGAGGACGTCGCCGATCGCGGTCTCGGTGACGACGACGCCGGCGAGGCCCGATGGGGCGAGGAGGGGGAGGGTTGGTCGGTCGTCCATGCCGCGATCGTGCGACGATCGTCAGAGCTGATCAACGTTGATTATCGTCAAGTCGTGGCCCGCGCCCGACTCGATGCCCAGCAGGCTGCCGATCGCCTCGGCGTGAAGGTGGAGACCCTCTATGCGTACGTGAGCCGGGGCCTCCTCATGAGCGAGCGCTCCCGCGACGGGCGGCGCAGCACGTTCTCCGCGGCCGACGTCGAGCGGCTCGCCCTTCGCGGTCGTCCGCGGCGCTCCACCCGCGGCCCCGCGATCGACGTGTCCATCCGCACCTCCCTGACGAGCATCGACGGGCGGACTCTGAGGTTCCGTGGCCACGATGCCATCGGACTCGTCGGCCGGACCGCGTTCGAACAGGTCGCCGAGCTGCTGTGGAACGGACGACTCCCGTCGCATGTTCCGCACTGGGGTGACGGTCGGGTGCTCCCGTTCCGGCCGCCGGATGCGGCGATGCTCGACCGGCTCCGGCTCGCGGTCGCGCTCGACGCGTGCGGCCACGAGCACGGTGCGACGCTCGACGCCACGGGTGGTGCCGACCTCCTGCACGCCGGCCCGACGCTCATCGCCACGATGGTCGGCGCCCTGCCCGTCCGATCGCGCCGACCCACGCCGCTCCTGCGCACCGACGACGGCCGAGCGACCCGCGGCTCCACGGCGGGGCGGTTGGCGGTGCGACTCGTCGCCGGTCGACCGTCGAGCGCCCTCGTCGCGGCCCTCGACGCCGCGCTCGTGCTCCTCGCGGACCACGAGATGGCAGCATCGACGTTCGCCGCGCGAGTCGCGGCATCGGTGCGAGCGGACGCCCACGCGGTCGTGAGCGCCGGCATGGGGCCGATCGCGGGTGCGCTGCACGGGCAGGCGTCCCGCTCGGTCAGGAGCCTGCTCGACGACGCCGAGGCGACATCGGTCGTCGCCGCGGTGACGCGGGCTGCCGATCGTCCCGGTCCGCTGCCGGGGACCGGCCACGGGTTGTACCCCTACGGCGACCCGAGGGCTCCCGTGCTGATGGAGCGCGTCCGGGTGAGCGGTGGGCGGCCAGAGCGGATGCACACCGTCGACGCCGTCGTCGCGGAGATCGAGCGCAGGGGTCTCGGCCGCCCGAACGTGGACATGGCGCTCGGCGCGCTGGGGCACGTGTGGGCCATGGCCCCCGACGCCGGCGAAGCGCTGTTCGCGGTCGCTCGCACGGTCGGATGGTTGGCCCACGGAGCGGAGGAGTGGGAGCACCGACCGCTGCGGTTCCGCACCCGTGCCACCTACGTAGGTGTTGCGCCCTGATCTCGATGGCGGTGTCGGCAGCGCGACGACCCGCAGACCGGACGCTACGGCTCGGGCGGCGAACGTCGAGGAGCGCTCGCTCAGGAACTGACCCACTGCTCTTGAGCTGGGTGAGCACGCGGCGTTAAGTTCACTTCAACTTAGGTGAACCTAACAACACATCCTGCCGTGATGACCACGGCGCGGACGGGACGCATGCAACCAGGCCCCACCACGATCTCATCCACCACGATCTCGCCCACGACGATCTCGCCCACGACGAGGAGGCCGCGGTGTTCGCGAACTTCCTGATCGGACTCCGTGAGGGTCTCGAGGCAGCGCTGGTCGTCGGCATCCTCGTGGCGTACCTGGTCAGGACCGAGCGGCGCGACCAGCTCCCCAGGGTGTGGGCGGGCGTCGCCATCGCTGTGGTCGTCTCGTTCGCCTTCGGCGCCGCACTCACCTTCGGTCCGAGGGGCCTCACGTTCGAGGCGCAGGAAGCCATCGGCGGCACCCTGTCGATCGTCGCGGTCGCGTTCGTGACCTGGATGGTGTTCTGGATGGCCCGTCAGGCCCGCAACATCAGAGGCGAGCTGGAGGCCAGGGTCGACCACACGATCGGCGGTGCCGGCCTGGTCGTGCTCGCGCTGCTGGCCGTCGGCCGTGAAGGCCTGGAGACGGCGTTGTTCCTCTGGGCTGCGACCCGTGCCACCGGCCAGACCGCCGCACCGCTGCTCGGGGCGCTGCTCGGCCTGTTCGTCGCCGTCGTGCTGGGTGTCGCCGTGTACAAGGGTGCGCTCCGCTTGGACCTGCGCAGGTTCTTCACCTGGACCGGCGGGTTCCTGGTCGTCGTCGCCGCCGGCGTCGTGTCCTACGGGGTGCACGACCTGCAGGAGGCCGGCATCCTGCCGGGCCTGCACAACGTCGCCTTCGACGTGTCGGCGACGATCCCGCCCGGTTCGTGGTACGGGACGCTGCTCAAGGGCACGATCAACTTCAACCCGAAGACCACGTGGCTGCAGGTCGCGTGCTGGCTCCTCTACCTGGTGCCGACGATGACGCTGTTCATCCTGCAGGTGCGACGCCCGCAGTCCGGCTCGCCCACGGCGTCTGAACCTGCCGCCGGATCCGTCGTTGCCGAGCCCGTCGCCGGCAGCGATGCCGTTCGGTCCATCGCCACCACAGCTCGAACCACCACAGCTCGAACCACCACAGAAGGAACCTCCGCATGAAGCTCACCGCTCGCCGCCTGCTGGCGCCGTCTCTCGCCGCCGTCGTGGCCATCGTCGGTGCCTGCACGGACAACTCCAAGGAGACCGCGTCGGACTCCGAGGAAGGCGGCAAGGGCCCCACCACGATCGAGGTCACCGACACCGGCTCGGCGTGCACCCTCTCGGCCACGGAGGCTCCATCGGGCAACATCGTGTTCTCCGTGACCAACGACGGCAGCGAGGTGACCGAGTTCTACCTGCTGGCCGAGGACGGCCTGGCCATCATCGGTGAGGTCGAGAACATCGGCCCGGGCCTGAGTCGCGAACTGGTCGTCCGCGCCGATCCCGGTAGCTACGTCACTGCCTGCGTTCCCGGCATGACCGGTGAGGGCATCCGTGGCGACTTCACGGTGACCGATTCGGGGGAGGCAGAGGCCACCACCGACGAGCTGAAGGAGCTGGAGGCAGCGGCCACCGCTCAGTACAAGGCGTACGTGGAGCAGCAGGTCGCCACACTGGTCACCGAGACCGAGAAGTTCGCCGATGCCTACAAGGCCGGCAACGACGACGAGGCCCGAGCGCTCTACGCGCCGACCCGTGCCTACTGGGAGTCGATCGAACCGGTGGCGGAGAGCTTCGGTGACCTCGACCCTCGACTCGACCTCCGCGAGGCCGACCTGGAGGAGGGCCAGGAGTGGACCGGTTGGCACCAGATCGAGAAGCAGCTGTGGCCGCCGGCGGGCTTCACCGAGGTCGACACCGCCGAGCAGCGCGCCGCGATGGCCGATCAGCTCGTGGCCGACACAGCAGAGCTCGCTGAGCGGGTGCAGGGCATCGAGTTCAAGGCCGATCAGCTCGGCAACGGTGCCAAGGAGCTGCTCGACGAGGTCGCGACCGGCAAGGTCACTGGCGAGGAGGAGGCCTGGAGCCACACCGATCTGTGGGACTTCCAGGCCAACGTCGACGGCGCTCGACTCGCCTACCAGGCTCTGCGTCCGATCGTGCTCATCAAGGACGAGTCGCTCGCCACGCAGCTGGATGACGAGTTCGCGGCCATCCAGACCGAGCTGGACAAGTACAAGACGGCCGACGGCTTCCAGTACTACGACCAGCTCACGCCGGATCAGGTCAAGCAGCTGTCGGACTCGGTCAACGCCCTGAGCGAGCCGCTGAGCCAACTCACCGCGGTGGTGGTGCTGTGACGGAGCCCGGCATCGAACCCGGCGTCACGTCCGAGGGCGAGGCGGCGACAGTCGAGGCCCCCGCGGAAGCAGCGGCGGATTCGGGTGTCTCACGCCGCTGGCTGCTCGGCGCCGGAGCTGTCGGCGCCGTCGCCGCCGGGGTCGCTGCGGGTGCGGCGGTCGCCGCGGCGTCGGACACCGAGCAGGCGGACGTGGGCAGCGAGGCTGCGACCGCGGCGGACGCGGTCGAGTTCCGCGGCACGCACCAGTCGGGCATCGTCACCCCGGCGCAGGACCGGCTGCACTTCGCCGCGTTCGACGTGATCACCGACGACCGGGACAAGCTGGTCGCGCTGCTGCAGAAGTGGACGTCGGCGGCCGACCGCATGACTCGGGGCCACTCCGCCGGGACCACCGGAGCCATGAACGGTCCGCTCGACGCGCCACCCGCCGACACCGGCGAGGCGTACGGGCTGCCGCCGTCGCAGCTGACGATCACGATCGGGTTCGGACCGACGCTGTTCTCCAAGGACGGAGTGGACCGCTTCGGCATCGATGCCCGCCGACCCGCTGCGTTGATCGACCTGCCCCACTTCCCGGCCGACAAGCTCGACCCGGCGCGCAGCGGGGGCGACCTGTGCGTGCAGGCCTGCGCCAACGACCCCCAGGTCGCCGTCCACGCGGTCCGCAACCTGGCCAGGATGGGTTTCGGCGTGGTGTCGGTCCGGTGGTCGCAGCTCGGGTTCGGTCGGACGTCGTCGACGTCGACCACCCAGGCCACGCCGCGCAACCTGTTCGGGTTCAAGGACGGCACCGCCAACCTCAAGGCCGAGGAACCGCAGGAGATCGACGAGTTCGTGTGGGTCGGCGAGGGCGACGACGCCGATGCCGGCTGGATGGTCGGTGGCTCGTACCTGGTGTCGCGCCGCATCAGCATGCACATCGAGACGTGGGACCGGACCTCGATGCGCGAGCAGGAGACGATCATCGGTCGCGACAAGGGCGAAGGCGCCCCGCTGTCGGGTGGCTCCGAGTTCACGCCGGTGGACCTCGATGCGAAGGGCGACGACGGCGTGCCGTTGGTGGGCCTGGCGTCACACGTGCGCCTCGCTCACCCCGACGACAACGACGGCGTTCAGATGCTGCGCCGGGGCTACAACTTCACCGACGGGACCGACGGGCTGGGCCGGCTCGACGCCGGGCTCTTCTTCATCGCCTTCGTCCGAGACCCCCGAACCCAGTACGTCCCGATGCAGACCAAGCTCGCCCGCGACGATGCCCTGTCGGAGTACCTGCTGCACACCGGTTCGGGCATCTTCGCCGTCCCGCCCGGTGTGCCGGAGCCGGGTGACTGGATCGGCAGCACGCTCCTGTCCTGACCAGCCCCGGGAGCTCTGTCGCGAGTGGGGCGGTAGCGTCCGATCCCGACGGGATCCGAGCACCTGGAGCGAATCCGACGATGAGTGACGTCCTCAGCCCCACGATCACCACCGACCCCAGGGGTCTGATCTTCATCACCCCGTCGGCGTTCGCCGACATGGACGCGTGGCACGCCACCGCCGCGGAGCTCCGCGAGGAGTCGCCGATCCTGCGGGTCGAGGCGGACGGTTGGCAGCCGTTCTGGGCCGTGACGAAGCACGCGGACGTGTTCGAGGTCTCGCGTCGCAGCGACGTCTACTTCAACACAGAGAAGTCCGCGCCCGGCCCCGATCTGCAGTACGACATGCTGCAGGCGTTCGGCATCGAGCTGCCCCGCACGCTCGTGCACCTCCACGGCGACGTCCACAGCAAGCTCCGCGCGGTGACCAACGACTGGTTCAAGCCCGCCGCGGTCAAGCACCTGCAGTCGGCGATCGACGACATCGCGGACGAGTTCGTCCAGAAGATGGTCCAGATGGACGGTCGCTGCGACTTCGCCGCGGACGTCGCCGTGCCGTTCACGATCCGGGTGATCATGAGCATCTTCGGCGTGCCCCAGAGCGACGAGGCGCTGATGCTGTCGCTCACGCAGGGCCTGTTCGGGGCTGCTGATCCTGAGTACCTGGGCGACTTCTCGGACCCGCTCGCCGCGATCACGTCCTCGATCAACACGTTCGAGGAGTACTTCGACCGGCTCGCAGCCGATCGCCGTGACCACCCGACCGGCGACCTGGCCACCGTGATCGCCAACGGCCTGGTCGACGGGGCGCCGATGGGGGAGCGCGAGCGGCTCTGGTACTACATCATCGTCGCGACCGCCGGCCACGACACCACGTCGTTCGCCCTGTCGGGTGGCCTGGAGCAGCTGGTGCGCCACCCCGACCAGATGAGGGCCGTGCAGGACGATCCGTCGCTGGTCGGTCCCGCTGCGGAGGAGATGATCCGCTGGACCAGCCCGGTGCGCAGCTTCATGCGCTGGGCGCAGGCCGACACGGTGCTGGGCGGCGTCGACATCGCCGCGGGCGACGCGGTGCTCACCTCGTACCCGTCGGCCAACCGCGACTCGGAGGTCTTCAGGGACCCGATGCGCTTCGACATCGCCCGACCGGATGCGGACAAGCTCCTGAGCTTCGGGCTCGGGATGCACTACTGCCTCGGGGCACAGGTGGCGCGGCGCGAGGTGCGCACGATGCTCGCCAAGGTGCTGGAGCGGGTCGACACGATCGAGCTCGACGGCTCACCGCAGTACTCCGCAGCTCACTTCGTGAGCGGCGTGAAGCACCTGCCGATCCGCTACACCCTGCGTTGACCGCGTCCGCCGCTTGCCGTCTGCCGTCCGCCGGCCAGCAGTAGGTGGTCGACCGAGCCGGCGAGGAGCGACGGGCTCGACACGCGTTCGACTCAGCGGGCCCGGAGCCGGTCCCAGGCCTCGGTGAGCGCCGTGCGCAGGATCTGCTCGATCAGATCGAGCTCGGTGTCGGTCGAGATCAACGGCGGTGACAGCATGACCATCGGATCGGAGCGGTCGTCGGATCGGCACATCAGGCCGAGCTCGAACAACCGGTGCGAGATGAAGCCCTTGAGGAGCCAGGAGCACTCCTCGTCGGTGAACGTCTCGAGGGTGTCGGGGTCGCGGACCAGTTCGACGGTGCGCAGGAAGCCATCACCGCGGACATCGCCCACGATGGGCAGGTCGCGCAGGCCGTCGAGGCGCTCCTCGAACCCGGGCGCGCGTCGGTGCACGTTGCCGAGCAGGTCCTCGCGCTCCATGAGGTCCAGGTTGGCGATCGCGACCGAGCAGCTGACCGGGTGGCCGCCGAACGTGATGCCGTGCAGGAACGTGGAGGCGGACTCCACGAACGGCTGGGCCAGCCGGTCGCTGACCAGCACGCCACCGAGCGGTGAGTACCCGGAGGTGACGCCCTTGGCGAAGGTGATCATGTCGGGTCGGTAGTCGAAGCGGTCCGAGCCGAACCAGTGGCCGAGCCTCCCGAAGGCGCAGATGACCTCGTCGGAGACGAGCAGCACGCCGTGGCGGTCGCAGATCTCACGCACCCGCTGGAAGTAGCCGGGCGGGGGAGGGATCGTGCCGCCGGTGTTCTGGACCGGCTCGAGGAAGACCGCGGCGACGGTGTGCGGTCCCTCCATCAGGATGCGGTCCTCGATGTCGTGGGCGCAGATCTCCGCCCACGCCTCGTCCGCCTCATGGCCGGTGCGGAACGGGTTGGTGTGGCGGACCTTCACCGCCCCGGGAACGAGCGGCTCGAACGGCTCCTTGATCGCCGGCAGTCCCGTGATCGACAGCGCCCCCATCGTCGTGCCGTGGTAGGCGAGGTCACGGGAGATGACCTTGGTGCGCTCGGGCTGGTCGACGGCCTTGAAGTACTGACGGGCGAGCTTCCACGCGGTGTCCACGGCCTCGCTGCCGCCGGTGGTGAAGAACACGCGGTTGAGATCGCCGGGCGCCATGCCCGTGAGCCGCTCCGCGAGCGCCAGGGCCGGCTCGGTGGCATAGGACCAGATCGGGAAGTACGCGAGCGTCGACATCTGCTCGGATGCGGCGGCGGCGAGGTCCCGTCGTCCGTGGCCGACCTGGACGGTGAACAGCCCGGACAACCCATCGAGGTACCGGTGCCCGGAGCGGTCCCAGACGTAGCACCCTTCGCCGCGGACCATGACCGGCAGCTCGTCGTTGCCGAGCGCGGTGAAGTGGCCCCAGAACGGGGACCCGGCGGCGGTGGGACCCGTCGGACCTGCAGGGGCGGTCCGAGGGGACGGGTGGGACGGTTCGGACGGGGATGACACGGGTATCTGTCCTGGTTCGGCGACCGGACGACGCTACGCCCAACCGAGGATCCGGCGCAGCCTCAGCGCTGGATGCCTCAGCGCTCGATGCCTCAGCGGTAGTTGCCGGTGTGGCCGAGGGAGAAGCGTCCAGGTTGAGGGAACACAGCGAGGCCGTGGGGGCCCTTGCCGACTGGGATCGTCGTCACGACCTCGCCGGTCGCGGTGTCGAACACGTAGACGACGTCGTCGTAGCGGCCCGAGAGCCACAGCTTGGTGCCGTCGGCGGACACCCCGCCCATGTCGGGGGAGCCGCCGCCGGGGATGGCCCACGTGTCGATCACCTTCAGGGAGGCGAAGTCGACGACGCTGACCGTGCCCCCGCCGCCGGTCGCTCCGCCCTTGTGGCTCACGTGGCCGCGGTTGGAGACGTAGGCGACCTTCGCGTCCCGTGACGGGTAGATGCCGTGGGCGCCCTCGCCGGTCGGGATGAAGCCGACCTTGCGCAACGTCGGGCCGTCGATCACGTGCACACCGCCGGCCATCATGTCGGCGATGAGGAAGGTCGTCCCGTCGGGAGCGACGCGGGCGTCCTGGGGCATCAGGCTCGGGCTGTCGAGGTCGAGGGTGCCGAGGATGTTGCCGGTGGTCGTCTCGGCCTTGACGAGCCGGCCGGAGAACTCGCAGGTGGCGATGAACCACTGGCCGTCCGCGGACCAGTCGGCGTGGTTGATGCCGCCGGTCGTGGCGCCCTTGCCGTGGCAGGGCACGTCGACGGAGTGCGTGCGTTGCCACGTGGTCGGGTCGTAGTAGTCCATGCGGTTGCGCCGCTCGGCCATGACGATCGCGGAGCCTCCGTCTGGCGTGAAGTCCAGGGTGTAGGGGGCGTCCACGTCGACTGGGGTGCCGGGCTGACCGGTGGCGGGGTCGAAGGGGATCAGCTGGCTGGAGCCCGACGCGTTGGCCCAGAGGATCGTCATGTCGTGGTTCG
>JACDJC010001756.1_pt1 | contig 18550 bp, 15 predicted proteins | sample 7454191 | NCBI WGS metagenome assembly JACDJC01 (sample SAMN14253291, study PRJNA609438) | sludge metagenome | isolation source: sludge after 25d culture with pyrite and EDTA | collected 2018-12-20 | reverse complement strand
CATGGATGAAGTGGAAGCGCTGGCCGCCAATCTACCCGCAGGCTTCGGCATCGAATGGACCGGGCTGTCCTACCAGGAGCGCCAGGCCGGCGCACAGACTCCGTTGCTCTACACGTTGTCGCTGCTGATCGTATTCCTGTGCCTGGCCGCCCTGTACGAGAGCTGGACGATCCCGACCGCCGTCCTGCTGGTGGCGCCACTGGGCATCCTCGGCACGGCCCTGGCCGGGATCCTGTTCGGTATGGATCGAGACATCTACTTCCAGGTGGCCATGCTGACCACCGTCGGCCTGACCAGCAAGAACGCCATCCTGATCGTCGAGTTCGCCAAGGCCAACGTTGAAAATGGCATGGAACTCATCGAGGCGACGATGGCCGCGGTGCACGATCGTCTGCGGCCGATCCTGATGACCTCGCTGGCGTTCGGTCTGGGCGTGCTGCCGCTGGCGCTGTCCAGCGGCGCCGGCTCCGGCGCGCAGCGCGCGATCGGCATCGGCGTGCTCGGCGTCATGATCGCCGGCACCGCGCTGGGCCAGTTTTTCATCCCGTTGTTCTTCGTGGTGGTCGAGAAGCTCTTCGTGCAACGCAAGCACAAGTCCGACCCCGGCGCCGACGCGGTCCTGCCCGATGCGGACACCGCGCTTGGAGAGCGCCCATGAGCAGGGCGCTGATCACCTCGCTCACGCTGTTGACGGCGCTCTTCCTCGCCGGCTGCGTGAACCTGGAACCGCGCGTGCCCGCCGCCGCCCCGGCGATCGCCGCCGAGTGGCCGTTGCCGCCGACGACTGCCGCCACCGCGCCGGCAACGGCGGACCCGTCGGTCGATACATCGTCGCTGCCCCTACCGGCCGCCGACATCGGTTGGCGCGACTTTTTCGTTGACGCGCGCCTGAAGAAACTGATCGCGCGTTCACTCGACAACAACCGCGACCTGCGCGTGGCGGTGCTCAACGTCGAAAGGGCGCGTGCGCAGTACCGCATCCAGCGCGCGGATCGCGTGCCCTCGCTGTCGGCGAACGCCGCGCTGACGCGCACGGGTAGCGATGCACGGGTGAACGAGGCCTACACGGCCGGCGTCGGCATCGCCGATTTCGAACTCGATCTGTTCGGCCGCGTGGGCAATCTCGGCGAGGCGGCGTTGCAGCAGTATCTTGCCACCGAAGAAGCCCGACGCAGCACGCAGCTGGCACTGATCGCCGAGGTGGCCAACACCTGGCTCGCGCTTGCCGCCGACCAGGAATTGCGACGCATCGCTCTGGCCACGCTCGACAGCCAGCAGGCTTCCTACGATCTCACCCGGCAGCGCTTCAAACTCGGCGCGGTATCCGCGCTCGACGTCAGCGAGGCGCGCACCATCGTCGAGATTGCACGCGCGGATGTCGCGCACTTCGCCGGACAGATCGCGCAGGATGGCAACGCCTTGACCCTGCTGGTCGGCGGCCCGATCGCGACGGACCTGCAGCCGGAATCCTTCGTCAGCGAGGTCAGTGGCATCGGTGCGCTGCCTGCGGGCCTGCCCTCGGAGGTGCTGCTTCGCCGGCCCGATGTAATGGCAGCCGAACACCGTTTGCTCGGCGCCAACGCAAACATCGGCGCTGCGCGTGCCGCGTTCTTCCCGTCGATCCGTCTGACCGGTTCGGTGGGTTCCGCCAGTACCGAGTTGTCGGACCTGTTCGCTGGCGGCACCCGCGTGTGGAGCTTCGCCCCGCATGTCACTGTGCCGATCTTCCAGGGCGGCCGCCTGCGTGCAGCCTTGGGCGTGGCCACCGCCGACCGGGACATTGCGCTCGCGCGCTACGAACAATCCATCCAGGCCGGGTTTCGCGAGGTCGCCGACGCGCTCGCCCTGAGCACGACGCTCAGCGACCAGCTCGCCGCGCGACGAGCCCTGCTTGCCGCAGCAACCAGCGCCCACCAACTGGCCCAGGCGCGCTATGACGCCGGCCGCGACAGCTATCTGAACCTGCTCGTTGCCGAGCGGACGTTGTACGCCGCGCAGCAGGGCGTGGTGTCGACGAGACTGGCCGAACAGGCCAACCGGGTGACGCTTTACAAGGTCCTCGGCGGGGGCTGGAACGCGCGCAGCGATGCGCCATAGCGGGATCGACAGCATCCGCAAGCTGACTTCGAGCGCCGCCGGCGCACCCTGATTGCGGTGCATCCTGCCGGAATTCCGTCACCGCCATGCGACATCGCATCGCACGCGGCACGTGTCCGCTCATGCATCGCGCCACCACGCGGCGGAGCCGGTAGGCAAATTCCGCCAACGATGGCTGCTTGCCGTGCCGCCCGGGCCCGCTGTTCGCGGGTGCTTTCCGCTCCGTCACCGATGTCGGAAGCTGCGATGTCAGGCGCTCGGCCCTGGGGCTGAATTGTCGCTACGGCAGTGTCCGATGCTTGCGCAGCTTGCAGAGGAACCGCGCGGGGTCAGGCAGCGTGAACGACCCTGCGGTCGGCAACGGATCATCACTGGGGTGATTGCAGGGCGCCCAGTACAACAAGTGCCCTGCCCGATTCCGGACCGGGGGTGTTCTCTCGCATCGGAGTCAGGCCGCGCCAGCTGCCCACGCGCTCGACGCCATACTCCGCCCAGTGGGTGTGAAAGGCCTGGCGGGTGTAGGTGCCGACCAGGGCCACGTTGCGGTAGTCCAGGATGAACTCGATCTGCTGCCCTTCGCGGGGGAGCCCGTCGGCACTGCGCTGCCAGTCCTGGTACATGTCGCCCTCTCCCTTTGCTTGATCCCGACCCGTGCCGGGATCCATCACTCACGTATGTATCGTTGCACGGTGAGCATCGCCCGGCGCTACCGCCGGGTCTGTGCGTTGGCGTACATTGCGGGCGTCGATATCGGGGATGCGCATTCGTGCAAGCGATGGTTCGCGGCGTTCGTGCGTGCTGCTCGCTCGGTGGTCCCACGAAGCGCCGCACATTCGGCCGTTTTCAGGGGTAGGATGAACCCTGTGTGCGCTGGCGAACACTTGCCGCGCACGAAGCGCACGCTGCGGGTCGGGATCGTGATCATGCAGCGATCCTGGCTGATCACCCGGCAGCGAGGCCTGTCATGACCGAAATGGTCCCTGATCCAAGGCGCAATCACCTGCTGGCGGCAATTCCGCCTGCCGAGTGGACGCGCGTCGCGCCGGATCTCGCGCCCGTGCAGCTTGAGCTCGGCGACGTCATCTACGAACCTGGCCGGGAACAACCGTGGGTCTACTTCCCGGTGGATTCGATTGTTTCGTTGTTGTATGTCCTCAAGAATGGCGCATCGGCCGAGATCGCCATCGTCGGCAATGAAGGTCTGGTCGGCGTCTCCTTGTTCATGGGCGGTGCCACCACGCCCAGCCGGGCGGTGGTGCAGAGCGCGGGGCACGCTTACCGCATGCGCGCCGAGTTCATCCGCGAGGAGTTCATCCTCGCTGGACCGGTGCAGCAGCTGATTCTGCGCTACATCCAGGCCCTGCTCACCCAGATGGCACAGACGGCGGTGTGCAACCGTCACCACGGCATCGATCAGCAATTGTGTCGCTGGCTGCTGATGAGCCTGGATCGACTGGCTTCCAATGAGCTGATCATGACCCAGGAGCTGATCGCCAACATGCTCGGTGTTCGTCGCGAAGGCGTGACCGAGGCCGCCGGCAAGCTGCGACGCGCCGGCGTGATCCGCTACAGCAGGGGGCGCATCCGCGTGCGTGATCGTGCGCGCCTGGAGCAGATGGCCTGCGAATGCTACGAGGTGGTCAGGCAGGAATTCGTGCGCCTGCTGCCCTGGGAAAGCGAACTGTCCCGCAGCATCGGAGATCGCAGCAAGTAACCCGCAATGCACGCATGCCCGCAGCGCTGACTTTCCACTAAGTGCGTTGCCGGACAGACAACCAGCGCACCGGCTGTCACATTCGACCCACTCGGGTCGGGCGGTTGGCAATTCGCCGCAACCGCCGCGCCGGACCCCGCCGGTGACCCTTCCGCTGCCTGGCGGGATTGCGCCCCGCCCTTACCGGAGAATCCATGTCAGCCCCGCTGCCTGCGAACCCGGGCAATCAATTGCTGGCCTTGCTGCCGTCCCGCGACCGCGAGCGCATTTTCGCCGATGGCACGCTGGCCGAACTGACCGCCGGCAGTCTCGTCTGGGAACCCGGTGAACGGACGCGTCATGTCCATTTTCCCATGGCGAGCTTCGTGTCCCAGCTGATCACCGTCGATGGTCACACGCTGGAAGTCGGCATGATCGGCGACGAAGGCATGTGCGGACATTCGCTGGCCCTGGGCATCGACACGGCGCACCTGCGTGCGCTGGTGCAAGGCTCCGGGACCAGCCTGCGGTGCAAGGCTTCGACCTTCCGACAACACCTGGCGACCAGCCCGGCGCTGCGTCAGGTCATGCATCGCTACATCCATGTGATTCTGGTCCAGCTTGCACAGACCGCAGCCTGCATGCGCTTCCATACGGTCGAGGCGCGACTGGCGCGATGGCTGCTGATGATCCAGGACCGCGCGCATGCCGACGCCTTCGACATGACCCAGGAACTGCTCGCCTTGATGCTCGGCGTGCGACGCGTTGGCATCACGGCCGCTGCCCACAGCCTGCGGACGCAAGAGCTGATTGCCTATACGCGCGGGCATATCACGGTCCTCGATCGGGTCGGCCTGGAGGCAGCGGCATGCGTATGCTATCGCAGCGACCTGGACATCCATCGAAGCATGCTCGGCGCGCGCAGGAGGACGCGCGTCTGATTGCCATATCCGCGACAATGCGCACGTGCCGCGCTTGCGCGCCGTGCTGCCTCGGTGCCGCCTTGTCCCGGGCGGCGAATACATAGTGGAGCTGCGCCTTGCGCGCCCTGCACAACAGGAGTCACCGCCATGGCTGTCACCACGGCCCCGGGGTTCCGGGGAGTCATCCACCCGTTGCATGCATTCTTGCTGGCCGGAGCCGTTCCGCTGTTTCTGGGCGCGCTGCTCAGCGACATCGCCTATGCGCGCAGCTACCAGATCCAGTGGAGCAACTTTGCCTCCTGGCTGATCGTCGGTGCGCTGGTGTTCGCAGGCCTGGCGTTGCTGTGGGCGATCGTCGACCTGTTCCGCGCGGATCGCCGCGCCAACCGGGCGCTCGCCTATTTCCTGCTTCTGCTCGCCACCTGGGTACTTGGCTTCATCAATGCGCTGGAACACGCCAAGGATGCCTGGGCGATCATGCCGACCAGCCTCATCCTGTCGGTGATCGTCGCCGTGCTGGCATGCGCGGCGGCCTGGACAGGACTTTCCACTGTCCGCGTGGGAGATGCAGCATGAAACGCCTGTTGACGAGCATTGCGCTGACCACGCTGCTGGTGGCATGCGGCAAAAACGACTCCGACCCCGTCAAGTACGGTGCCGATCCGACGATCCCGGCGCCGCAGCGCGGCTTGCTGCCGAGCATGACCATCGCCAGGCCGGCGGCGTGGGGCGACCAGCGGCCCACGGTACCGGCGGGCTACACGATTGCCGCCATTGCCACCGACCTCAACATCCCGCGCCAGACCCTGGTACTTCCCAATGGCGACATCCTGGTCGCCGAAGGACGCGGCGGCGGGGCACCGGCACTGAAACCGAAGGACGTGATCGCCGGGCGCATCAAGGCCAAGGGCAACACGGCGGTCAAGAGCGGCAACCGCCTGACCTTGCTGCGGGACAGCGCCGGTGACGGGAGCTACCAGGAGCGGACGGTTTTCGCCGAGGATCTCAACGCGCCCTACGGACTGGCGCTGGTCGACGGCAAGCTCTACGTTGCCAATCAGGATGCCCTCGTGCGCTTTGATTACCAGGATGGCCAGACCAAGGCCAGTGGAGCGCCGGTCAAGGTCACCGACCTCCCGTCGGCAATCAACCATCACTGGACCAAGGCGCTGGCCGCGAGCCCGGACGGCCGGTTCCTGTACGTCGGCATCGGCTCCAACAGCAACATCACCGAGCGCGGGATGGATGCGGAGGTCGACCGCGCAATGGTGTGGCAGGTGGATGCCGCGACCGGCGCGCACAAACCCTACGCCACGGGCCTGCGCAATCCCACCGCACTTGCCATCCAGCCGGGGACCGGCGTCCTGTGGGCGGTGGTGAACGAACGTGACGAATTCGGCCCGGACGTTCCGCCCGACTATCTCACTTCCGTCCGCGAGGGAGGCTTCTATGGCTGGCCCTACAGCTACTGGGGCAGGCACGTCGACCCGCGCGTGCGCCCGCAGAACCCTGAAAAGGTGGCCTCCGCCATCACCCCGGATTACAGCCTCGGCGCGCACGTGGCGGCGCTCGGCCTGGCCTTTTCCACCGCAGCGATGGGTGAGACGTTCGCCGAAGGCGCGTTCGTCGGCGAGCACGGCAGCTGGAACCGCAAGGACCCGGTGGGCTACAAGGTGGTGTTCGTGCCGTTCTTCGGCGGCCGGCCGGCCGGACCGCCGGTCGACTTCGTGAGCGGATTCCGCGGCACCGACGGCAAGACCCGTGGCCGCCCGGTCGGGGTCTCGGTGGACCCGCGTGGCGCCCTGATCGTGGCCGATGACCTTTCCAACACCGTCTGGCGCGTCAGTCCGCGGCGCTGACCGGCAGACGCGTGCCACCGCGGCCCGGCCGTCACGCGCGGCAGCGTCTGCATGGATCGCCCGGCGTGCGGCGACCGTTGCCGACGGCAATCCCTGGCCGCGCTGCCCGGTGGACACACGCGACTGGAGTTGCAACGCTGCCGTTGCGCCGGAGCGCGCGCGCCTGTCCTGGCCAGCGCGTCCTTGCGACGCAGGGCGCATCCGAGCGAGGAGTTCTGACGATGCGGGAACTTCTGGATACCTGGGGCCGGGTCGACGATCATCGTTTCGGCACAGTCTTCCAACGACCCGCGCGGAGCGCACCCGGATGAACATGCCAGCGGCTACGCGCCGCGGAGCCGAGCCTGGACGACCGGCATGCCAGCGGCGTGCGTACCGTCCCGCCTGCGTGACCGATGGATTCGTTTTCGTTGCCGCTGCCTTGTCGGGCGCAGCCCATGGCGCCGTGCGGCCACCGCGTGCAACACGGCCGCGCGCGACACCAGCGGCCAAATGCGACGCGCTTGCGACGCGCCGGGCCGGGCAATCGATCTTCACCAGGCCGACCTCATGACCTGGCCCCAGGGCATGATCTTCGCCATCCTGGCGGCCACCCTGGCGCTGTTCCTGTGGGGCCGGTTGCGCCACGATGTCGTGGCGCTGGCGGCACTCCTGGCCTGCGTGATCGCCGGGCTGATCCCGAGCGCAGACGCCTTTGCAGGATTTGGCCATCCGGCCGTCATCACGGTGGCCTGCGTGCTGATCCTCAGCCACGGGCTGCAACACACCGGCGCGGTGGACTGGCTGGCGCGCAGCGTCTTGCCGCGCAATGCCGGACGGCTGACCAGCATGCTTGCGCTGATGGGGCTGGGCATGGCCCTGTCGGGGTTCATGAACAATGTCGGTGCGATGGCGCTGTTGATGCCGATCGCGATCCAGCTGGCAAACCGGCTGGACCTGACGCACGGGCAGGTGCTGATGCCACTGGCCTTTGCCACCATCCTTGGCGGCATGACCACGATCATCGGCACGCCGCCCAACCTGATCGTCTCGGGTTTCCGGGCCGAGGCCGGGCTGGGGCAGTTCGCCATGTTCGACTTTGCCCCCGTGGGCGTGGCAGTCGCGGTGGCGGGGGTGATCTTTCTCGCCCTCCTCGGCTGGCGGCTGGTGCCGGCGCGCAAGCCTTCGACCGGCGAAGGATTCGACACGGGATCGTATTTCACGGAGTTGCGCGTACCGGAAGGCAGCAAGGCCGTGGGCATGACCTTGCGCGCCTTCGAAAGCGAGATCGAAGACAAGGACGCGCAGATCATCGGCCTGGTCCGCAACAAGGTGCGCATGACCGTGCCGCATGGCGGGCGGCGCATTCGCGCCGAGGACATCCTGGTGCTGCAGGCCGATGTCGAGGCGCTGGCCGAAACGCTTTCGGTCTTCGGCATCAAGCTGGAAGAGCATGTCCTCGTCCCGCCCGCTGCCGACGCGCCCACCACCCCCGCGCAAAAGGGGGAAGGTTCCAGCGCGGGGAAGGACGCGGCCGATGAAGGTGATGACGAGCAGAGCCGCAAGCGTAGCGAAGACATCGTGCTGCGCGAACTGGTGGTCCTGCCCGGTTCGACCATCGTCGGGCGATCGGCCCGCGACCTGCAGCTTCGCACCCGCTATGGCCTCAACCTGCTGGCCGTATCGCGCGAGGGGTATCCGCCGCGCGGCAGATTGAGAACGCTCAAGTTGAACTCCGGGGATCTCCTGCTTGTACAGGGCGCGTCGGAGGCTGTCAGCGCGTTCATGGGCGACAGCGGCTGCGTGCCGCTGGGCGAGCGCAAATTGCGCATCCCGGACAAGCGCCGGGCGATCATCGCCGGCCTGATCATGCTGGCCACCATCGGCATCGTCACCCTGGGCCTGCTGCCGGTGGCGCCTGCATTTGCGCTGGGCGTGCTGGCCTCGATGGTGCTCAAGACGGTGCCGCTGCGGCAAATCTATACCGCCATCGACTGGCCGGTGATCGTCCTGCTGGCGGCCCTTCTCCCGGTCGCCGACGCGATGCAGGGTACCGGCGCGGCCGGCCTGCTGGCGCGGTTTCTGGTCGATACCATCGCGCAGGGACATGCCGTCGTTGCGCTGGCCGTGGTCCTGGTCACCACCATGTTCCTGTCCGACGTGATGAACAACGCCGCCACCGCCGCGGTGTTGTGCCCGATCGCACTCGGCATCTCGGCAACCCTGGGCGTGAATCCCGACAGCTTCCTGATGGCGGTCGCGATTGGTGCCTCCTGCGCCTTCCTGACCCCGATCGGCCACCAGAACAACACCCTGATCATGGGGCCCGGCGGATTCCGCTTCGGTGATTACTGGAAACTGGGCCTGCCGCTCGAGGTGCTGGTAGTCGCCATCGGCATGCCGTTGCTGCTGCTCGTGTGGCCGTTGTGAATGCTGTTCCGCCCGGTTCCGCAACGGATTCTTCCTTCATGGAAAACTCCTCTTTCGAACTTGACGAAGTATCGAACGGGCGTCAGGGATGCTCCGCAAACGGCGCAGTGCAAGCTGTCCGGCGCACATCCATCACCCGGGTCGATCCATGCGATCCGTGCGTCCCGGCCCTTGCATCGTGCCCGCTCTCCATCTTCTTTCTACGCTTCGAGGTATCCCCATGTCTTCCCTGTTGCCAGGTCGCCCGGTCCACCCGGCGCGGCGCCCCATCGCGCTCGGTTCCGCGTTGCTGCTGGCTGCCGCCGGTGTCGCGAGCAGCTTCGTTGCCCCCGCCCACGCGACCGGCTGGAAGGTCAGCGGTGATCTGCGTGGCGGCTACTTCGCCAGCGAAGTGACTGCTCGCGACGGCACCGAATTCGCCCGGGACGCGTTCAACGCACGCGCCCGGCTGGCCTTCGAACGGGGCTTTGGCGAAGGCTGGACCTTCCGCACTCGGGTGGCGGGCCGCTTCAGCACTGCGCAGAACGGCATCGACGTGTACCTGCGAAGCTACGCGCCCACGCGCGTGGGCGCCAGATTCGGCGACATCACCCTGGATGAAGCCTATTTTGGCTACCGGGCTCCGGAAGACGGGTTGCGGCTGCGCGTGGGGCGGTTCCAGTCAGCGTTCACGGTACCCGGGGTGGCGTCCAAGGGTCTGGACCGCAACGACAGCCCCAACACCGACATCAACTGGACCGACGGCGTGCATCTGGATGTGCCCGTCGCGGGCGGCTGGCGGGGCCATGTGGTCGGCCAGTACCGGGACCGCAAGGGCAGCGGCGGTGTCGCTTATGCGCCGCTGGACTTCAGCGCTGGCAACAGCCGTGCAACGCTGTTTTTCGGATTGGAAAACAAGCAGCGCTGGGGTCCGGTCACACAGCGGATGCTGTCGCTGACCTGGATGCCGGACAGCCTGGCCCAGGATGGCATACACCACCCGGCGCGCGAAAACTACGTCACGATCGATGCGCGGATCGCGGCGGAATGGCCGCTCGGCAGCAACGGGCCCAGGCTGGTCACCGGTGCCGAGATCGGCCATGCCGTGCAGACTCCGCGAGCGGCAGTCACCGGAACCGGCGGCACCGGCGACGCGGGCGGGCTGGCGTGGCAGGTGCAGATCAGCGTGTACGATTTCGCCCCCAGGCAAAATATCGGCGTGGCCATCGGCCGTGCCGAGGCTGGCTGGCTGATCTCGCCCGACTATCGCCCCAACGACAAGGCCCTGGAAATCAGGTACCAGTGGCAGTTCCTGGAAAAGACTTCGATGGAAGCACGGGTGCGCGAACGCCGCGAACTGGCGTACCCCGCAGACACCCGCGCGCGGGTCGCCCGCGACCTGTATGTGCGCCTGACGCACAAGTTCTGAAAACCGGGGTCAGGCCCGACTTTTGGCACCGAGCGAATGCTGTCCGAGGCGACCTAGAAAGGTCGACTCTGACCCCGGTCTTGCGGCGCGTCGAAGTCCAGGATGGGCCCGATCGACACGATGCCGTGCGGATTGATCGTCGGGTGGCTGCGAAAATAATGCTGGCGGATGTGATCCATGTGCACGGTTTCGGCGACGCCTGGCATCTGGTAGATGTCGCGCAGCAGGCCGTCGAGGTTCGGATAGTCCACGATGCGCTTCCGGTCGCACTTGAAGTGCGTCACGTACACCGCATCGAAGCGCACCAGCGTCGTCCATAGCCGCAGATCGGCTTCGGTCAGGGTGTTGCCGAGCAGGTAGCGGCTTTCGCCCAGGCGCCGCTCCAGATCCTCCAGCGTCTCGAACAAGGCTGTCGCCGCCTCGTCATAGGCGGCCTGGCTGGTGCAGAACCCCGCCTTGTAGACGCCGTTGTTGACGTGCTCGTAGATCGTTTCGTTGATGGCGTCGATCTGGGCGCGCAGATCGTCGGGGCAGTAGTCGCCGGGCTGCGCGCCGACTTCGTCGAAGGCGCGGTTGAACATGCGGATGATTTCGGACGACTCGTTGCTGACGATGGTCTCGCGCTGCCTGTCCCACAGCGTCGGCACGGTGACCCGCCCGCTGTAGTGGGGATCGGCCTTGAGGTAAAGCTGGTAGAGCTTGTCGAAGCCGTACAGCGGATCACCGGTCGCGCCGTCGAAATCGGTCCGCAGCTCCCAGCCGTTTTCCAGCATCAGCGGGTGCACCACGGAGACGCCGATGTGCTGCTCCAGGCCTTTCCATGCGCGCATCACCAGCGTCCGGTGTGCCCAGGGACAGGCGTAGGACACATACAGGTGATAGCGGCCGCTCTCCGCCCTGAACCCGTCCCCGCCGCTCGGCCCGGCCGTGCCGTCGGCCGTGATCCAGTTGCGGAACTGGCTGCGGGATCGCTCGAAGCGGCCGTCCGTGTCGCTGGTGTCGTACCACTCGTCTTTCCATTTGCCGTCGACCAGGAGTCCCATGATGTGCGCATCGTCATTGTCGGGAGGGCTCACAGTAGCGGGTTGCTCGTGAAGGCGCGGAAAATGCTCGAGGTGATTCCGTGGCGTGCTGCCGCAACAGGAGGCGGCACAGGTCCGCCGCGGACCGTTTCGGCTCGCACGGTCACGGCAAGGCCGCGCCACTTGCCCGGCATGCGCGGGCGTGGGTGTGCCTGCGGACTTGCGTTCGTGTGGGCAACAGTGGACTACTGGGCGCATGGACGCGAACCCGCAACCCCAGTCGGTGCCCTGCCATGGCCGGCAGCGTTCCGCGCTGCTGATCACGCTGCTGTGCCCGCTCCTCATGGCGCCGACCGGCCAGCCGCCGCAGGAGCCGCAGACCCTGCCCCGCGTGTCGGTCACGGCCACGCGCACGCAGCATGACCCGTTCGACGTCCCGGCCTCCATCGATGTGGTGGCCGTGCCGTCCAGCGGGAGCCTGGGCGTCAATCTTTCCGAACTGCTGCGCGGCGTTCCGGGAATCCTCGCGCGTGACCGCCAGAACCACGCCCAGGACGAGCAGATCTCGATCCGCGGCTTCGGCGCGCGCTCGACCTTCGGCATCCGCGGCGTGCGCCTGTACACCGACGGCATTCCCGCGACCATGCCCGATGGCCAGGGCCAGGTCTCGCATTTCAACCTCGATTCGGCCGCGCGCGTCGAAGTGCTGCGCGGGCCGTTCTCGGCGCTGTACGGCAACGCCGCCGGCGGCGTGGTGCAGGTATTCACCGCCGATGGCAGCGATCCACCGCAGGCGCGCCTGGGACTGGCCGGGGGCAGTGACGGACTGCTGCGTTCGGCCATCAACGCGCGCGGGATCCGCGGAGCATTCGACTACAACCTCGACTTCAGCCACTTCCGGACCGACGGCTACCGCGACCACAGCCGCGCCCGCACCGAGTCCGGCAATGCCAAGCTCGGTTGGCAGCTCGATGATGATCGCAGGTTGACCTTCGTCGCCAATACCTACGATGTACCCGAAGCGCTGGATCCGCAGGGCCTGACCCCGGACCAATACCGCCAGAATCCGCGCCAGAGTTCGGCCGCGGCAATCCTCTACAACACCCGCAAGAGTGTCTCCCAGCAGCAGGGCGGTCTGATCTACGAGGAGGGCCTTGGCGCACACCAGACGCTGCGCCTGATGGGCTACGCCGGGCAACGCGACGTCGAGCAGTTCCTGTCGGTCCCGGCCGCCGCCCAGGCGAGTCCGCTGTCCCAGGGCGGCGTGATTGCCCTGGACAACGGCTATGGCGGCATCGATGCACGCTGGACCTGGTCCGGCGAGCTTGCGCACTGGCCGTTCGAACTGGTCGCCGGCATCAACTACGACAACCAGAATCAACACCGAACCGCCTACGAGAACTTCATCGGCGACACCCTCGGCGTCAAGGGACGGCTGCGCCGCGACGAGGACGATCGCGTCTACAACGTGGACCAGTTCGCCCAGGCGACCTGGCGGGTGGGCGAGCGCTGGACGCTGATGGGCGGCGCGCGCCACAGTCGCGTGCAGTTCCGCTCGACCGATCACTACATCACCGCCGCCAACCCGGATGACAGCGGCACCGCACGCTACACCGCCACCACCCCGGTGGCGGGCGTGATGTTCCGAGTGTCGCCGCGCGCACATCTGTATGCCGCTTCGGGGCAGGGCTTCGAGACGCCGACCTTCTCCGAGCTCGGCTATCGCAACGACGGCCTGACGGGACTGGCGCTGTACCTGCAGCCGGCGCGCTCGCACAGTGCCGAAATCGGGTTGAAGCTCGAGCCGACGGCTTCCAGTCGCCTGGACATGGCCGTGTTCCGTGCCGATACCCGCGACGAACTCGCGGTGGCCAGCAGTCTGGGCGGGCGCACCACCTACCAGAACATTCCCCGTGCGCGGCGCCAGGGCGCAGAACTGTCCCTGCATGGACGCTTCGCCGAAACCTGGCGCGTGGATGTCGCCGCCACCTGGCTGGACGCGACCTTCCGTTCGCCCTACCGGACCTGCGTGGGCGCCGGCTGCGCCATCGCCGACACGCCGGTAGCGGCCGGTACCCGCATTCCCGGGGTGCCGCGCAGCGATGTGTACGCCGCCCTGCACAGGGGCGCCGACCAGGGCTGGCAGTTCGAACTCGACGCTCGCTACATGGGCGCCGTGCCGGCCGACGATCTCGACAGCGTGCGCGCGCCGGCCTACGCCGTGTTCGGCGTCGGCGGCGGCCATGTCACGCGGCGCGGTGCCTGGCGCGTGCACCTGTTCGCACGTATCGACAACGTGTTCGATCGACGCCATGTCGGCTCGGTGATCGTCAATGACGGCAACGGCCGCTACTTCGAGCCCGCCCCGGGGCGCACCGTGCTGCTCGGCGCCGATGTGCGGTGGCAGGGCAGATAGGAGAGCACGCTCGGCCCCGGAACCCGCACGCGCCGCGGCAGGTACAGGGCCGAGGGCCGCATCCGGCGCCAAGCCCCACGGCGACCATGCGCTGCGCCCGCGGACCCTGGGGCCTGTCGGATGGTCGCCGCTCTTCGGCAACCTGTGGACGACCATGATGCGGAAGAAGTGGCCGGGGCCCTCGCGGCAGGCTTCCTGCTGAAATCAGTACGCAGCGTCTTCCTCGTGGGCGATCAGCGCGTACAGCCGCTCGGTGCGAGTGACGCCGATCATCGAGCTCCGCTGCTCACCTTCAGGACCGGCTTGATGGTGACACCACTTGCCGAGTCATCGAACGCCTGGTTGATCTGCTCAAATGTGTAGAACCTGACCAGTTTGTCGAACGGAAACTGGCCCGCCCTGTAATAGGCGATCAGCTGCGGAATGAACACGCGAGGAATGGAATCCCCTTCGATCACGCCGATCATGCTCTTGCCCTCAGCCATCAGATCGTTGTGAATGTCCAGATTCACCTCGGGCGTGATACCCACGATCGCAACCGTACCCAACGGCCTCAAGGCATTGAGTGACTGCTTGACAACCTGGGGCGCACCTGTGGTTTCAACGGCATAATGGCTGCCGCCGCCGGTCAGCTTCTTGACTTCCGCCACGACATCCACGTCCTTGCCATTGAGAACATGGGTGGCGCCAAGCTCTCCGGCCAGCACGAGACGGCTCTCGTGCACATCAACGGCAATGATGTGCTGACAACCGATGATGCGGGCGGCCATGACCGCGCTGAGGCCCACGGCCCCGGCGCCATAGACCACCACGCTGGAACCAAATTCCGGTTGAAGTCGGTTGAGAATCGTGCCCGCCCCGGTCTGGATACCACACCCCAGCGGCCCCAGCAGCGCCAGGTCGACGCCAGGATCCACTTTCACCGCGTTCCGGGATTTGGCAATCGCGTAGGTGGCAAATGACGATTGGCCAAAGAAAGTCGCCAGCGACTGTTCGCCCAGGGAAAGCCGACGGCTGCCATCGTCCATGGCGCCACCAAAGTTGAGGTCGTTGAACGTATCGCAAACGGTCGGGTGGCCGGTCAGACAATGCGTACAATTGCCACAATGTGCAAACGAAAGCACCACGTGATCACCAACATGCAGGTCAGTTACGCCCGCGCCAACGGCATCCACCACGCCCGATCCTTCATGACCGAGCACGATCGGGAATGGCACTATGCCCGTATCCCGCGCAACGACATCCGTATGGCAGACCCCGACGGCGACGATCCCGACGCGTATCTCGTCAAACTCGGGATCAGCAAGCCGCACGGATTCCAGCGTGAAGCCTTCACCCTGACCATGGGTTACCGCTGCTGTAATGTCCATAAAGTTCACCTCTTCAATGGATCCGTCCGCCCGTCATCCCGCGGACCCCGAATCCTTTCACTCCGCGAGAATAATCAGAACGGATACTGCCTGGGCGTCCGCTGCACACTCACCCACTGCACGGTCGAGAACGCTTCGATCGCCCAGTCGCCATTGAAGCGGCCCAGCCCCGAGTTCTTTTCACCGCCAAATGGCAGGTGTGCTTCATCATTCACCGGCATATCGTTGACGTGGGTCATGCCGGCCCTGATCTTGCGGGCAAATGCCAGGCCTCTGCCCGGAGCGCCGGAGAATACCGCGCTGGACAGCCCAAATTCCGTACCATTGGCCAGCTCCAGGGCGTGCTGTTCATCCCGGGCCTTCTGGATACCCACCAACGGGCCGAAGATTTCCTCGCGGCTGATTTCCATGTCGGGCGTCACCTCGCCAAATACATGCGGCGGCACCATCTGCCCGTGAATCTCGCCCTCCAGGAGCACCTTCGCGCCCTGCTGTTTGGCCTTGGCAATTTTCTGTTGCAGACCTTCGAGCTGGGCTTTGTTGATGATCGGGCCGATAACGGTTTCCATTGCCGATGGATCGCCGACCTTCAATTTGCTGGCATGGGCGACAAAGCCTTCCACAAAAGCGTCATACAGGCGTTGATCGACGATAATCCGGTTGATGGCCATGCAGATCTGTCCCTGATGCAGGAATGTGCCAAATATCGCCGCCTTGACAGCCTGCCCGACATCCGCATCATCGAGCACCACAAACGGGCTGTTGCCGCCCAGCTCCAGTGCGACCTTCTTGAGGTAACGACCGCTCGTCGCGATCTTGCCGATGTTCTTGCCAACCGGCGTCGATCCGGTAAAGGAGATCATGGCGGGAATGGCATGGGCTACAAAATCGTCACCGATCACCGACCCCGGACCAATCACCACGCTCAACACACCCGCTGGCAGGCCCGCTTCCTCGAAGATGCGTCCCAGCAACAAGCCACCGCTGACAGGCGTATCGCTCGCCGGCTTGATCGCCACCGCATTCCCCAGCGCGAGCGCTGGTGCCACGGAACGTTGCGACAGATGCAGCGGGAAGTTCCAGGGGCTGATGACCCCCACAACGCCCAGCGGCTGGCGATAGACCAGGTTTTCCTTCCCCGCAATATCGCTGCTCATGGTGGCGCCTTGCGCTCTGCCGGGCATGCTGGCCGCCTCCAGGGTAATCGTACGAGCCAGACCCCATTCGATGGTGGCTTTCAGGCGTGTGCTGCCAGCCTCGCGGACCAGCCAGTCAATTATTTCCTGTTTGCGGGCATCGAAGATCGACACCACACGCAGCATCAGTGCTGCCCGCTCCGCCGGCGGTGTTTCGGCCCAGGCTAGCTGCGCTTCGGCGGCGCTTCGGTAATTCGCATCCAGGTCATCGGAGGTAGCCGCACGGATCGAGGCCAAGGTCGCACCAGAGTAGGGGTTGATCACGGGAAGGGATTCCTCGCCGCTGCCTTCGCGCCACTCTCCCGCCAGCAGTTGCAGATGAATATCCCGGTAGTCTTCAGTCACGGTTCCACCCTCGCTTCATGGCGCATGTTTGTCGCCGGTGTCTTCGTTCATGGGAAACGGACTGCCGAACCGGGAACTTCACTGCGCGCATAAGACATGAGTATCAACAAGAGGCGCTCTGGCGACCACCCTCTTTCATCGCGCAGAACGATCAGGCCTTTTTGTAGCTGTCCAGATCGATGCCCGAGCGACCCGGCGCCAGGATGTTGTTCGGATCCAGTGCACGTTTGATCGCGTGCTCCACGTCCCGCTTGACCGGGCCATAGCTTCGTGCAACGCGTTCCTGGAAGCGTGTGTTCACGCGATACACCGCATAACCTTCCTTCTCGAACTCGTCGAGCAGCTCGTTGAAGCAGGCATCGGCGCGCCGGCTTTCCTCTTCATTGGTGCGGTCGAAGAGGACATCGATGACGTGGTGCATGTCGCGTGGCGCGACGATGAACTCGCCCACATAATCCAGGCCGTGCTTGTGCAGGATGCGCTTGGCCAATGCCGCCTGCTTGCGGCACTCGCTGCCACGGGCCTCGCTGACCGGTGCGAACCACATCGAGCCCCCGCCACCGCGCCAGTTGTAGAGGCCAAACTCCTGCAGGTTCGGTACGCCGGACATGAGCTCGGCACGGTATTTGAACGGCTGGGTATTGCCCGCTTCTTCCTGGGTGACGATGCGCCCCTTGCCGTGCTTCTTGAACACATCGGAAACGATCTTCCAGTTCACATCGACCTGTTCCTGGGTGCCATACAGTGCGGCGTAGAGGTTCCAGGCACCCATCCCGGTATCCTTCTGTATCTGTTTCAGGATGGCCTCGGGGGTGTGGCCGGGCTCGCGGGTATAGGCCGAGCGGCCCACATTGCCACTGCCGGCTTCCCACAGGATGTTCGCGATGACCACCGAGTTGGGAATGGTCCCGGACATCCGCAGCGGACGCAACAGATCGACGATCTCGACGATGTCCTCCTCGTTCTCGAAGATGACTTCGAACGGCTTGAACACCGGGGGCTTGGGCATCAGCCAGAACCCCATCTTGGTGGCAATGCCGTAGTTGGCCTGGGTAAACATGCCATCCAGCGTCGGGCCGTAGCCCCACTTGAAGATCTGCCAGGTGTTGCTGCCCGCAACGCCGCCCATGCCGGTACGGTAGATATCACCGTTGGCCAATACGACCTCCATGCCGCACTGCATCATGAAGTGTTCACCATAGGGTGTGTAGCCCACCCCGCGGTCCATGGTGTTGCCCAGCGGTCCGGCAATGGCCGATGGCGCCGAGAACGACAGCATCAACGGCAGGTCGTGCTCCTGGATATAGTCATACAGTTGGCCGTAGGTGACGCCGGGCTCGACCAGTGCCGTGCACATCACCGGATCGATATTGATGATCCTGTTCATCTTCTTGAGGTCGAGGATGACCTGGCCACGTGCAACCGGCGCAGCGGAACCGTAACCGTAATTGCGGCCAGTGGAGATGGTCCAGATCGGAATCCTGTGCTCATTGCAGATCTTGACCACGCCCTGCACCTGTTCGACGGTGGTCGCGGTCAGGGCGGCCGAGGGAGCGTGGGCGGCGTTCTCCACCGGCATCATGATCTTGTTGTACGGTGCCAGCTGGTCGGCCTTGACCAGTACGTTGTCTTCGCCCAACAAGGCCCGGAACTTTCCGATCGCCTTGTCGAACTCCTTTTGGACCACCCCTTTGGGCAGCACCGCGTTGTTTTGCTCAGCCATTGATCGGACTCCTTCAGGACTCGATCGAAAAGGAAACGAAGCTGCCGGTGCTTGGCACGCTCGTTGCGGGCACCCGGGGGGCAGCCGTT
>JACDJC010001751.1_pt1 | contig 18594 bp, 14 predicted proteins | sample 7454191 | NCBI WGS metagenome assembly JACDJC01 (sample SAMN14253291, study PRJNA609438) | sludge metagenome | isolation source: sludge after 25d culture with pyrite and EDTA | collected 2018-12-20 | reverse complement strand
TCTTCATGAATCATAACCCAAAAACAACTTTTCCAATCAGATAAGATATGTTTGTCGCTCAATCCATTAATTCTTGCCGGATACAAAAATATCAGTTTACCGGTTATCCCCCATAAACTTCTCCATGGTGGCCTGGCCTTGTTGGCTGATTCCTTCGCTTTTGAACACTTTGGCGATGGTCATGAACAGGATTTTGAGATCAAGTGCGAAGGTCAGGTGATCGACGTACCAGATATCGTGTTCAAACTTCTTTTGCCAGCCAAGGGCGTTGCGGCCATTTACCTGTGCCCATCCGGTAATGCCTGGTCGAACCTCATGACGGCGCGACTGCTCCGGACTGTATAATGGCAGGTACTCGACAAGCAAGGGGCGCGGACCAATCAGGCTCATGTCGCCCATTAGCACGTTAATTAACTGAGGTATCTCATCGAGTGAAGTCTTGCGAACGAAACTTCCGATGGGTGTCAGTCGTTGGGCGTCGGGAAGCAGTTTGCCCGATGCATCGCACCGGTCATTCATGGTCTTGAACTTCACGATCTTGAAGATTCGGCCGTGCTTACCCGGGCGCAACTGGAAGAAAAAAGGTTTTCCATGGTTGGCGATGGCCAATAGAATGGTTACCAGCAAAAAAACCGGAGAGGCGATCAATAAACCACCCAGGCTGAGAATGATATCTATGAATCGTTTAAAGAAAACCCTATACATTATCAAAATTGATTACCCAACAAGTTTCATTACCTGACCACCTCTTTCAAGTATTCCAGATACCTCAATGCCAGCTTAGTTCGGTCAAAATGGGCTTTGGCAAATTTGTAGCCATTTTCACCCTGCTGTTGTAACAATTCAGGATTGTGTAGATAGATCCGGATTTTTTCGGCTATATCGGCCGGACGTTCAGGTTCGGCAAACACTCCACAGTTGGCTTCCTCGACCAATTCACGGGAAACACCGTCGATGACCAGCAGGATGGGCCTTTTACAGGCCATATAGTCGAAGGATTTATTACTATATATGGTTTTAAAGGTATCGACCCGTTTCAGTACTGATGTGCCCATTTCAGAGGCAATGATGTATTTGAATACCTCCTTTTTGGGTACCGAATCCACAAACCTGACATTCTGCAAGCCCTTACGATCCCTTTCTTCGATCAGCATTTTTTTCTGCATCCCCTCACCGATCAACTGAAACAACACATTCGTATCCTTGAGCAATTCAGCCGTATCCAGGATCTGAATCAGGTGATTGGCCACCCCATGGGCTCCAACATAGGTAATGACGAATTTGTCATCGATCCCTTCCTTCTTTCTGAAGTCATCCCTGTCAAAAGTCTCAAGAATTTCATCCGACAAGCTGAAGTCGGCTGCATTGGGAATAAAGATGACCTTATCGGCAGGTACCTGTTTTTTCTCAATTAACGTATTGCGAAATGCCGGGGTCAGGACATTGATCAGTTTGGCCTTTCGGTATATGAAAGCTTCAAACCAATAGGCAAACCGGATAATCAGTCGATTGGTGACAACCCCGGTATCGATAGCCGATTCGGGCCATAAATCACGGATCTCAAACACAAAAGGAATCCGTTTCAGCTTCGAGAGTACATACGCCGTAATTCCCACAAACAGAGGTGGCGAAGTAACCAGGATCAGGTCGTACTTACCCTTGGTTTTGAACAACCCAGCCCAGATGGAGCTGAACACAAAAGAGAAATAGCCCCACAGCCTTCCCAGAAAATTCTTGTTATAAGACTCCGAAACATGGCAACGCCAAACCGATACTGCATCGTGTTGCTTGTGGACAAAATACTTCCCTTTATACTCCGGTCGCTTTTCCGACTTGTTGGCATGCATCATTCCAGAGAGCACGGTTATATCGTGCCCTTGTTCTGACCACGTACGGGTCATTTCGTTAAAGCGTGATCCCCCTGGATCATCCTGTTCCAGAAAGTATTGGTGAATCAGTAAAATTCTCATGTAGGAAAACAATCAGCTTATGAATTTGCAGGGTCGGACAACTCGATGACAGTCACGTTAGTGCCAGGTTTTTCAATGATTATCTCAAATCTGCCGATTTCATGAAATTCCTGATAGTATGTAGATGTGACCGATTTTCTTAGCCTTAATTTTTGTCCACCTTGTGCCCTCACCGAAAATCCCGGTGCGACAACCACATTATCCTTGAGGGTATATTCTGTAGTGTTAAGGTTAAATCCAATGACAGCTTCATGGAAGTTGCCTGAAAGCGTATCCGTAATGATCCACTTTTTATCCGAAAAAGAAACTTCACGTATATGTCGGTTGCCTAAAGAATCAATATAACTACCCATCCACGAACTACCCTTTTGGTCTGGCTTCCGGTAAATTCCTTCCGTTTCCGGTTTTAGCCAATTAGCCAGAAGGAACCGGCTCAGCTTAGGCATCTGGTCGTAACCGTCAAAACTCACCGTATTGTGAAAATGGACTGATTTAGGATCAATTTTGGAATCAATTCCCGGGTTGTAGGAGTAGGTACCCGAATCACAGATGATATTCTTTCCCTTGTGCCATATATCGACATGAAGGGCATCGTTGTGTGATGGACGAAACTTATAATAAGGCCACTTAATCATAGCCCAGGAGTCGGCACCATGTAAAGTAGCATATCCATGTGAGGAAAATTCCTGTTTGTCGGGTGACTGCACCGTTTCTTTGGACTGGAGGTTAAACCAATATAACGGCTCGTTATAAACCCCTTCATCAAACCAGAGTTTGTCAGCGAACAACATATACGCCAATTGTAAGGATGGCCTGAAATCGCGGTAATCACAACCATGGGTATTTAAAAATAAGGCACCATCGTTGGATCCGAGGTTCGGGGCATCACCCGACTGTAAATCCGTCAATTGGAAAAGCCAGTTGGTCGCTTTTTTTGTTTTCGCATAAAAGTGACTTGAAAAGGACAGTTCATTCCACACTCGTCGCCAGAATTCAACAAATGAGAGGGTATCGAGTGCCACGCGATGATAGGTAACAGAATGTTGCGAAAAACTACCACTCTCCGTAAAAAGCCTCTGTACCCTGTTCTCTAGCCAATGACGCCCTGCAGAGGCATATCTCTCCCCTTCTTTAGCTTTACTATTGTCAACATGCTGCAACCACCAACCGCCGATCAGCAAGCCGGCAGCCTCACTGGTGCCATGGTTATTGTCCTGGGCAATGGCATATCTGATGTTCCTGGCGATACGATCCAGGGAAGCCTCGACCAACTCCATCAGGGCAGGAGTTGGATTGTTATGTTGGTTTAAAATGAAGGCGGCATTGATCAGGTTAAAAAGCCTGATACTCGCTTCCTGGCCGCACTTCCAATGTGGGCCTGTATTCAGTGGATTATTATCTATCCAATCCCGAAGCCACCCATTGAGTGTTTCCCTGTATTTTTCATCACTGGTAACGGCATACGCCCTCGCAAGGGTAACCACCCAACCAAACCGGCTGGCCTCCCATACATTCTTGATATCACCGGCTGCAGGATGAAAGTCAGGCAACAGGGTCCAATGTTTCTGGACATCCGGATAATGGGTTCCGGTAAATGGATTGAGAAACCAATCGGGGGGATTTCCAACCTGTTCGCTGTGAAAAGAATAATAAGAAAGCTGTCCGTTTAGCAACTGTTCAGCTTCAGCCAATATTTTATTCTTCCATTCATCCGGGAAATCCAGTCTGGCCTTCGTTGCAGAAAAAAAATCACCGTTTTCAACAAACTTCCTTTGCTGAAAACGGCGTTTCCGAAGACCCGTTCTGAGAGTAAAACGATACCAGGCAACATAGGCTACATTCCCTATCCCCAGCTTGATGATGGTCTCGAATATGACGATGAACTTTATCATTTAAAAAGACGAAGCATTATATCGACAATCCGCTGAGCCGTATGACCATCCCAAAGTTCAGGGATACCGCCCTTTTTCCAATTGCCCGAAAAGAGTTTTTCCATGGCAGGTTTTATGGCCTTTGGATTGGTGCCAATCAATTCATTGGTCCCGATGGTAATGGTTTCAGGGCGTTCCGTATTATCCCGCAGGGTCAGACAAGGAATGCCCATGACGGTGGTTTCCTCGGTAATGCCACCCGAATCGGTGATGACCGCGAAAGCGCGTTCCACCAGGTAATTGAATTCGAGATAGCCCAAAGGTTCGACCATGTGCAACCTTTCATGGGCTATACCCAGGTTATGGAGGATTTTGGCGGTACGGGGATGCACGGGAAATACCAATGGAAGATCTTGCGAATGCAGAATGATCTCATCCAGCAACTCCTTAAGTTTGGATTCCTCGTCGACGTTCGCCGGACGATGTAATGTCATGACCAAGTATTTTCCCCTTACCAGTCCCAGCTCATCCCAAACAGCAGGTTTCTGGAACCGGGGCCTGTGCTTCAGCAGTGTATCAATCATGGTATTGCCCACCCTGAAAATACGATCAGCAGAAACACCCGATTTCAACAGATTGTCATCGGCTATATGGGTCGTGGTAAAAAAATAGTTGGTGATGCTGTCGGTGACCATGCGATTGATCTCCTCCGGCATGCTCCAGTCGCCCGAACGGATTCCCCCTTCAACATGGGCTACCTTCACATGCAACTTTTGGGCCGCAATGGAACATGCCATGGTTGAAGTAACATCACCTACCACCAGACAAAGATCCGGTTTCTCTTGTAACAACAATTTCTCGTATCCCACCATGATTGCGGCTGTTTGTTCAGCCTGTGTTCCCCCACCGGCACCCAAGTTGACATCCGGCTCGGGAATACCCAACTGTTCAAAGAAATTACCGCTCATATTGCGGTCATAATGTTGACCGGTATGCACCAGCCGGAAAGAAATATCATGACCTTCCGATTGGGCCATTTTTATGGCATCAATAATGGGTGCCACCTTCATGAAATTCGGCCGGGCACCGGCTATTAAATCAATTTTCATTCTTGTTCTTTATGAAATATTTACCCAGCGACCCTCTTTCAGGCTCTGGATCGCGGCGAAACTTGCCTGAGTGGTATTTACGATTTCATCGAAAGGGATCAACGCAGAACCACCCAGGCTGACTTGTTTGGCAAGCAATTTAAATTGGGCATTGTGTCCCTTATCCAGGCTTGATTTCATCCCCGAGAAATTCTTAAAGCCATAACCTGTCAACCTTTTCCAGTTTTCAAGGATTAAGGTGCGTTCCTGCGAATAGACCTCCACCCTCTCCTTGTCATAGGCTTTACTGCCATTCGAGAAGTAATTGATCACCCCATTTGACCCATTTGCGTACTTCAATAAAATAGAAGCGTTGTCGGTATTCTCCTCCGGATTGGTTCCCAAGGCATTCATACACACCGATACCACCTTGCTGCCAGTCAGGAAAGTGATTAAATCAATGAAATGACAGGCCTCCCCGACAATTCGTCCACCACCCACTTTCAAGTCATGAACCCATACATTGGCAGGAATCATACCAACATTCATGGTAGCCACCACATGGACAGGTGTTCCGGTTGTTCCCAGCAATTGTTTCATCTTCGCCGCAAAGGGAGAAAAGCGACGGTTAAAACCCACCGTTATTGCAGGACCGTCCTTTGTTGTTACAGCCGGATGGGATACAATCTTATCCAGTTCTTCCTGAGTCAGGCATAAAGGCTTTTCAACGAAAACATTCTTCCCTGCATCCAACGCCTCGAGTGTCATAGAAGCATGGAGATTATGACGGGTAGTGATCAGTACGGTACTTACATCAGGATCAGACAGTACATCCAGGTAATTAGTGGAGCTTTTGGCAATTCCATATTTTTTGGCCAAAGCGGTACCAGAGACACCTCCCGAACTTACAATAGAAGTTATGTTTGCAGATGTTTTCACCAAGGCAGGCAGGAGTGTCATCTTCGTGAAATTCCCAGCACCAATGATGGCCATGCCCTTGGACGCAGCTACATTTCTGCCGGTGGAAATCACGATCGTATGTTGCAAAGGCGTGTTGGATGCAGGATATTTGATCAATGAGGCAATGGACCCGGGATTACGCATATCCCCATAGATCTTCAAGTAATCATCCAAGTCGACCACTTCGGTAATGAGAGATTTGACATCAAGTTGTCCGGAGGCTATGGTCTGCAATACAGCCTCAAAGTTGCGCTTCTCGGTCCACCTCACATATCCAATGGGATAGTCATTCCCCTTTTGTTCATACTGGTCATCATAACGCCCCGGACCGTACGAACAGGAAACCTGAAAAGAAAGTTCCTTTTCGTAAAAATCGGCACGGCTGATGTCGAGTCCTATGACCCCCACCAGCACAATACGGCCCCTTTTGCGACTCATTTTGGCAGCCTGGGAGATTACGTCATTACTCTTGGTTGAAGCGGTTATAATAACCCCATCAGCCCCTATATCGTCCGTCAGCTGCAAAACCGTCCTGACAGGATCATCGCCTTGGGCAGGATTGATGGTATGTATTCCCCAATATTTGGCCAGGTCAAGTTTCGACTGGTCGAAATCGACACCGATCACACGGCAACCGTTTGCCCTCAGCAACTGTGCAGAGAGCAGGCCAATCAATCCCATGCCGATAACTACCACCGTCTCACCCAATGTAGGCTGCAGCAAGCGAATTCCCTGAAGTCCAATACTGCCAATGACAGTGAAGGCAGCTTCCTCATCGGTCACTCCCTCCGGTACCTTCACCGCCAAATTTTTGGGCACACAAACCACCTCGGCATGTTGGCCATTGGAAGCCACCCTGTCACCGACGCGGAACTCACTTACGCCTTCACCCACCGCGATAACTTCACCCACATTGCAATAACCCAATGGCAAAGGCTCGCCCAATTTATTAAATACGGCTTCCAGAGTAGGGATTAATCCATCCGTCTTGATTTTATCCAACACCTGCTTCACCTTCTCCGGTTGCTGGCGTGCTTTCTGTAAAAGATTGGATTTCCCGAACTCTACCAGCATCCGCTCGGTTCCTAAAGACACCAGGGTACGCGTGGTTCGGATAAGAATAGTACCCGGTTTCACCACAGGAGCCGGGACCTCCTCCAGAATTGTTTCACCTGTTTTAAAGGATTGTATGATTTGCTTCATAAACCTAATAATTCATTCGAAATCAAAAACATTAGCATATCTAATCAATTTTTAACATCAGAAATTACAAATTTGAATTTTCCGGATTTTGTTCTTGATATTTGATTTTGATATTCAAAGTTTATTGAAATGTCTGAACCTAGTCTTTCTCGACATTCCTTTAATATTTTGCTTTCATGTATCTTCTTATTGTATAATACCCCAGGCACAATCTTCAATATTATTTTATCGATTGATGGTTGATAAATTTGTGCTTCCTTCACATATGTTGCATTCTTAAAAATATGATCTAGGCGACCTAATTTGATGCCATTTGGCAATGTAATATAGTCCTCATTTCTCCCATCAATATTTTGAATTCTTAATTTATCAACACCATATTTTTTTATTCTAACATAATCACCAGTATCATACCTAATTAAGGGGAAAGCATTATTTGAGTAATTTGTACCTATTATTTTAAAAACTTCTGAACTGAAATCCGTCTCTATAAATTCGACATAAGCAAAATCTTGATCTACTTGAAACTCACCATCAGATAATTGGCTAATATTTGCAACACCTTCTGCCAAGCCGTAATGCTGAATTGGAGTTACTCCAAACATTTCTTGTATTATTTCAATTTGATGAATTAACAAGTTTTCTGCTCCAAGGGTTATAAATTGCAACTTCAGTGGATGTAAAAACCGTTCTTTCATGAGAGAGGCAAAATATGCAATTTGGGATGGGTAACCATGCAACCATTTTAAATTCCTTCTTATAATTTCATCATAATAGTAAATAACTGTATTAACATTAAGATGATGAAGGCTAAACAATATTTGTTTACCAAAAAAATTTACCCGCCAGTAAGGTGGATTTCTATCATTAACATTTATTATCGATCTACCTCCAAACCAACCTTGCCACATATTTAGATCAATCCCATGTCTCCTTCTAAATCGCCACCATATTGCCCATTGTTTATTTACCATTATTTTTGTTTGTATAAAAACTAAGCCAGATCCTGTAGTACCACTTGTATTAACTGAATAAATTTTGCTCTTACATTTTTTGTTTTTTATATCTTCAATATTATTCTTTACTTCAGCTTTTGTAATAATAGGAAGTTTTGAAATTTCAGAAATTGGATCAAAGGAATATATATCAACACCATAATCCGAGAATCTTCTCTTCCAAAAAGGGCTGTCACTAGATTTAAGTAAAAAATTACGTAAACAATCGACATTTACATTGTTTGGATCACTTCTTTCAAATTTCTCTAACTCCTTCTTAAATACTTTATTGAAACGCCGATTTTTTAAAATGTATCCATGAATGCTTATTGCAACATTCTGAATAAATACTGGTAATTTATAATACAAGGATATCAATTTGATCATTAAAAATAGAATTAATTTGAAATCTTAAACATGCAACTTCCTTTCCAAGTGTACAAAATCATTTATACTCATTGTAAATAAATCTTCAACTTGCGGAATATTAATATTTGCTGTACATCAAAATTTGAATTCACATTCCATCTAAAGGTGTTATAAACATTTTCACCAATAATAGAATCTTTTATAATTATTGCATTAGAAATATATTTTGCATTATATCCAAATACCTTTCTTCTGGCCTTGCTCCGGAGGTTAATTCGCCAAGTCTTCTTTTACCATTCTTAACTAATTCATATCTCATTGTCGAATCTTCCATAAGCTCGATTATAGAATGTGCAATTGAAATAGCATTTTGAGGATCAATATAAAATGCAGCATCCTGACAGCAATAATGTGCAAATGGCAAATCTGAAGTTATAATCGGTGTGCCTGTCTGCATAGCTTCGGTGTATGAGGCTGAAAATGATTCTAACAATGTTGGAAGAAACATAGCATCCGCATTTTGATAAAGCTCAATACAATCTTGAATTTTCATTGGACCCAAATTAAGCCACTCAGGATAAACTTCATCCTGTGTCAATTGTTTAAAATCCTTTTCCTTTAAGGTAGTCAAGAATCTAATGTTAAACTTAGAATTCAACTTCCTTATTTCTTTTATTACAAGAGGAAAAATTTCAAAATTTTTATGAGGGTAATATGCAGAAATAGTAAGTAAAGTGAATGATTCTTTTAATTCATATGATTTTTCAAGTTTAAAATGATCAAATAATTGATGATTTCTGGGACTAACTGTAAGCACTTTACTTTGTTTTATTCTTAATAATTTAGCTAATCTTTCGCTAACATCATCTGATTCAGTCCAATAATAATCAGAATTCCTTCGAAAGAGAATCATCTTTGTTTTACTTCTTAAAAAATGCATAAACTTCTTCTTGAGATTTTGCCTATGAAAGTAAGGCGACTCAGGGTATACATAATGAGGTATCGCGAATCCAGTTAAATGAAGCCCTTTAGGGCGCCATAAAGATGGTCCAAAAAGGGTGAATACAAAATCAGGCTTAAAATCCTTTTCGATATCTGACAGTTCCTTTGTAGCTTTAAAATATTCACTAAAACTGTATAAATCGCTATTTAATCCTTTAAACTTTAATCTAATGTATTTACCACGATTGAAAAAGTCTTGTTTGGAAGTAACCACTAAAAAATCATACTCATTAATTAACGTATCAAGATAAATTAAGAGAGCTTCTAATTTTACCAAACCTCCGCCTACCTTAATTGGTAATGTGTTAATTAATATTTTCATAAGTCTAATAGATAAGATAAAGCATGTTGAAACTCATATAACCACTGCTGAGGATCTAATTTTGTAGTATAATATTTAAAAGCATTACTACCTTTCTTTTTTGTCGCATTTGAATCTTCACATAATTCATTCAGCACCATAGATAGATTTTGAATAGAACCATCATAAAAAAATGTATTTTCGTTATTACAGTAGTTGAATTCAGGACCATGCTTTCTATTGATAGCAGCAAGAAGCGGCACACCATAAGCAAAAGCATGCACTGCACCTAATCCTACTGTTCCGGGAATGACCGAACAAATTGCACGCTTATAAAATGTCCTCAAAATTCTTTCATTATAAATTGACCCAACCATTTGCACAAAAGATGACAAATTATTACTAAGGATATAATTTTGTATTTCTTGGCGCTTTTCACCTTCTCCAATAATTACTAAATTGTATTTTGCTCTTATATCTATATTTAATGACATGTAAGCCTGGACAAGATCGATTGTTCTTTTATTTCCGTTTAATCGCCCAATACATAGAATAATATCTTTTCCTGAAAATTCACTATAGTCATGTCTTTCGTGAATAACTAATGTATTTGGTACAACAAATGATTTGGAAAGTAGCTGTCCTTTATTACAAAATATATCTCGTCTTATTACGTCATAAAACAATAGGGCATTAGCTTGATTTGCAATTAATCTGCGAAATATTAATCCAATAGGATTATTCTTATTCGAAATTCCCTGACCCCAAAGAACTAATCTAGCATTACCTTTTAACAACAATAAAGGAAAGAGCGAAATCCAATGTATATCATTTAGTAAAATGTTAATATCGTGCTTTTTGACAAGATTTCTCACTCCAGGGCTAAGCCAAAAATTCCTTCCTATCGTTATTTCTGGAAGAATAAAGTTTGTAAATTCATAGTTTCCTTCAGCATTTTTTACCGAATAAACCACAATTTCCATATTAGAAAGATTTCTAACAAGGAAATTGAACAATTCAGTTCGATAAAATGGTACTTGATACTGAAAAAATGCTACCCGTAATTTATTTGCTTGCATATAAGTTTAAAATCAGATTTTAATATAATTCTCAAAATCTGAATCTTTTATTAAACTGCATTGAATAAAAAATTCATATAAGACCAAACTAAAAACTATCTGTAATGAATTATATTTTGGCAAACTTTGCATTAATACTATTTTAACAAATTGATAACATCGCTAATTGTTTTAATAACGATTGCCATTTTAACGATCATTACCTTTTACTATGTTCTTCCCTTGAAGACTTTGCCTTTTCAAAACCAACATTTTATACAAATACTCTCTACTAAACTTAAGTTTATAGTTTATACTTATAAGTGCCCCAGCTGATGTCCAAAGCCAAACAGCACTCCAAATAGCGCCAGTAACCATATTTTGCATAAATGATATTCCAAAAATTACTAATACCCAATCAAACCGATGTGAATTCTTAGCTATTTTAAAGAATAAAAACCACAAATATGATAGAATGATTAGAAAAGGAATTCCTCCTAAAATCCCCATCGACATAAAGGCTTCAATAATAATATTATGCGGATGGTGGCCAATTCCTCGATTCTCAATTAAATCACCCCAAATTGGGCTTGAATTGAAATTATTGATTGCAGTTTTCCAAAGAAATGGTCTATCTGTTTCAAAATATTCACCTGATTGAATTTCAAGATAAGTATTAACAACCCTTGGCAACAGATTACTTCCAAAACTAACCGAAAGTTCGTACATTACTGGAAAGGACAACAAAATAATAAATATAATAAGCGTCAATCTTGACATATATCCTTTTGCAATAAACAATAACAGTAACACAACTAAATAACCAAGAATCGAACCACGAGATGAACCCAATAAAATTCCAGGAATTGATCCCAACAATCCTGCTGCAAGAATGAATATATTCTCCTTAATTACATTTTTAACTAATCGAAAAGTAAAATAAGTCAATGCAATTAATGAAGTATATGATATCGCAAGAGGTGAAATTGAAACATATTCATCCGTAATTCCTCGAATTCGACCAAATTCAGAAAATACATCCCGGTATAAAAAAAATCCCAACAATGAAACGGCGACTGATCCCCACAATACCCATTTTTTGGAATTATCCCAAGCATTTATACTAAAATTAACACTCATCACTATCGGAGGAAAGATAAAGCTTGTAAGAACATACATGTAATAATTTACATCTGACATAAAGAACTCAAAGTTGACAATGTTCAAATCATAAACTACTCTCAATGAATAAAAAGCCATTGTCCAAATCCAAATAATAGTGACAAACCCATCATGAAAGAAATATGATTTTCTTATTTGCAAATAATACAATGCAAAAATTACAGGCAATACACGAGCCGGAACAGTCATTAACCTAGTTTGCATAATACCAGCCTCTAACATAACTACCATAAGTAGATAATATCCAGAAGTAGATAAAAACCAGATAAGCGGAAGCACCTTGTCTGGAAAACTATTGGCTTTTACCACTTGAGTTCATTTTTGAAGTAAAAATTTCGATATGCTTCTCGATTATACTTTCACTAGAGTAGCCATGAATAATACTTTTTCTGCTCTCTTTTGAAAATTGACTCCTAATTTCATCATTATCAATAATATCCTTTAATATCCTAGCCAAAGTTGAAGGAGTACCGTCAGTATAACGGCCATTAATTCCATCATTAATAAGATCCACAGATCCTGAAATTGGTGTAACAATGCATGGAACACCACTTGACATTGCTTCAAGTAATGAGTTTGACATTCCTTCCTGTTTAGAATTAAGAATAAAAACATCTGAAATTTGCAAAAACAATTCTGGTTGATTTGTATGTTCAATTAAATGAACAATGTCTTCCAAACGATACCTTCCAATATATTCCAAAATGCTGTTCTTGATAATTCCATCACTTCTATCCGGACCAACCAATAAAAGTTGGAATTTTAAATTCCTTTCTGTCTTCGAGAGTGAGTTAATTGCTTCAACAATTTGTATTACTCTTTTATTCTCAGTTAAACCGCCGATATAAGATATAGTAAATATATTTTTCACATTAAGTTCAATGCAGATTTCTGCTCTTCTTTCAATAGAGACAGGCTTAAATCGAAACGTATCAACTCCATTAGGGATATTAAAAATTCGTTCAGACTCTATTCCACAATTTAGTAAATTCTTCTTAATTGACTCACTTAATGCTATATAGCCATCAATCCTATTCGCATTAATCTTACGTGAATATGAAATGCCCAAAATCCTACTCAAAAAACTATTTTGACCAAAACCACCAAAATTACCAGTTAATTTTATAAAAACAGGTTTTCCAAATTTTTTGAAGTATAAAGCTGGTCGAAATGTGTATTCAAACGCTGAAATTCCGTGAAATACATCAAACTTTTGATGATTCTTTTTTATCCACAAATACGATAATACAAAATATCGAATCTTGCTAAATAAATTACTCCTTCCTAAATCAGAGATCTGAATTTGATCAACATATACTTCCGGATAAAGTTTTTGATCTGAGTTCGAATGAACTAAAATTACTGTGTGCTTCGTTTTATCTAAATGTTTATATAATCGGAAGGCACTTGTACCTGGGCCCCAATAATGTTCACCCGCGCCAAAAGGAGCCCACAATAAAATTCTCATTTAATAATTTCAATACTTATTATTTTTTTAAACTAATATTTTGAGAATACCCTTCACTTAGTCAAGATTTTGTCGCATACAAAAATTGAAGATATAATATTATTTTACCTTACGAATTATTAATTGATAAACACCTTAATCCTCACTAATTATGGATTAATCTCATTTGTCAATTATACAACATTATAAAACTCCGATTAGAGAGTCTTTCGAAAGAGCTGAGACAACTGATGATTTGGCTGAAATTGGACATGTACAATTAAGCTTTAATTTTTAGTGAACACTAGTGATACTGAGTAATAAGTACCTAATGATTTGGAAAATTCCATTACCTGTAGTTCTCATGAACATTTTTGTGCTACAATAAAGAGAATAGAACTACTATATAGATTTTTTTTTGATAAAATTCTCAATAAATATTTGTTTTATATAGATATAGTCTCTAATCTTCACGATTTCACAAATTCCAAAAAAAAGCACTATACCGAATATTATCTGGATTATCAATTTAGCCAAAAAACTGTAAGGCAAATATACTCCAGCAAAATATACAGGAATGGCTATGCTAACTGCCAAAATAAATGTTGGAATTATATCTTTTATTTGTTCTCTAAAAGAATATCCAATTAACAGCCCACTCCAATAACTATTAAGATAATATGCAATTATTGAATTAAATATCAATCCAACAATCATTATCTTAATTCCCATAAAAACACCAAGTATTATGGTTGGTACCGCAAGTATTTTTTTTATTACTTCTAACCTCAAGAATAGATCAGATCGCCCCTGTACTTGCAACACATTCATATTCAGTGAATTAATAGGATACATCATTCCCACAAAACAAAGCATTTGAAGATAGATTATCGAAGGTCGCCATTTCTCACCAATAAGTGTGATAACCATTGGTTCTGCCACAGCTGCCATACCAAGCATAAGAACCAATGTTACCAACATTGTTGATCGGATTAGCCTTTGATAGTTGCTTTTTAGTCTAGACTTATCTTCCTGTATACTAGATAGAACCGGGTAACTCACCCTTCCTATAATCAAGTTTAGGTTTTGTGATGGTATTCGTTTAAATTCATCTGCACGAGTATAATATCCCAGTTCCTGGGCTGAAAAAAACTTTCCAATCACAAGATAATAAATATTTCTATAAAGAGCATCAATCAAACCGCTAATCAATAATTTGCTTCCAAATCCAAATAATTCACCGAAGGATTTTTTGCTAAAAACACTTAAAGGTCGCCAACGATTCCATATCCACAATAAGTATGAGTTGATTCCTTGTTTAGATATTCTTTGTGCAACCAAACTCCAGACACCAAATTCAGCAAATGCTAAAGAGACGGCGATAATTCCAGATACGACAGAAGCAATGATGGATATACGTGCCTGTAATTTAAAGTCAACCCTTTTGGTTAGTATGGTCCGCTGTATTAAAGACAACGAATCAATAATCAACACAACGCTGAGCACTTGCACGATTGCTTTCAATTGAGGTTCATTAAAAAACTTAGCAATTGCAGATGCACTGAAAAAGAGAATATTAAAAAATAATATACCAACAACTAGATTAAAATAAAAGACAGTTGAATAATCAGTATCCGTACAATCTTTTTTTCGAATTAGTGCACTACTAAATCCACTGTTTATAAAAGATTCCGAAACTGCAATAAATACAGTTATCATCCCAATTAATCCGAACTCCGAAGGAGAAAGCAATCGCGCTAAGATGATACTTGCAATAAACGTGATTCCGATATAGGCAAACTGGTCTATAAAACTCCAGAGTAATCCGTCAACTGTTTTCTGCTTTAATGACACTTTGGAAATATTTTTCAGATTTACTCAAAAGATTTACTATTATCAAGACTCGTATCGAAACTTCGGATCAATGTGAAAAAGTTAATTGTCATTGGGTCAGTACAGGAATATAATCATAGAGTCTTAGAATTAATCTAATTCACTTGAATTATTTAATATTACATCAAATTGCGACATAAAATCTTTTTCAATCACCTCTGAAAATAGATCCGCACCAAAAATATTCAGATGTCCTTCATCGTAATACATTAGAGTATCATTATCAGTAGTGTCCACCAAAAATATCTCAACAACGCTGCATAAATCACATTATAAGCATATTACATATAAAATTGCAACGTGTCGATTTGAAAATGAAAAAGTAATTTATTGGCATTGCCTCTTTTGCAAATAGTTGATATATAATATTATACAAATTGAGGATGGAGTTATTTTTATTATACTAAATTTTTAGTGGACACTACTGATATGATTTAAATAATCTAATCATTATTCCTCTAATTAAAAACATTCACTAACAATATTTCATTTGCAAATTTAATGGATCTCTAACACATATCTATAGTCGTCCATCAACAACATCTCTCCCCAGCACCCCCTTCACATCATAAATCACCGTGCCATGCTGGCGGTGTTCCTCCACGTTGATGGTATTGAAAGCCTGGTGGGCAACTGCCAGGATAATGGCACTGTAGCCATTGCTTTCGGGGTATTGGGTGACGATGGGGATGTTATATTCGTGATGCACTTCCTCAGGATCGGCCCAGGGGTCGTACACTTCGACATCGACGCCATACTCCTTCAGTTCGTGGTAGATGTCGATGGCCCGGGTGTTGCGGATATCCGGACAGTTCTCCTTGAAGGTGATGCCCAGCATCAGGGCTTTGGCTCCCTTTACGGGCAGTTCCTTTTTGATCATCAGCTTCACCACTTCAGAGGCCACATATTTGCCCATCTCGTCGTTCATGCGGCGTCCGGCAAGAATAATCTCAGGGTGGTATCCGTGTTCCTGGGCTTTCTGGGCCAGGTAGTAGGGATCGACCCCTATGCAGTGTCCGCCTACCAAACCGGGCTTAAACGGTAGGAAATTCCACTTGGTGCCGGCTGCCTCGAGTACATCGTGGGTGTCGATGCCCATCTTGTTGAAAATCTTCGCCAGCTCGTTCACAAACGCGATGTTGATGTCGCGCTGCGAATTCTCGATCACTTTGGCGGCTTCGGCCACCCGGATGGTGGGTGCCAGATGGGTGCCTGCCACAATCACCGATTTGTAAAGGTCGTCCACAATCTTCCCCACTTCGGGCGTGGACCCGGAGGTCACTTTCTTGATCTTCTCGACGGTATGTTCCTTGTCGCCCGGATTGATCCGCTCGGGTGAATATCCCGCATAGAAATTGGTGTTATATTTCAGTCCGGAGGTGCGTTCCACCACCGGGATGCAATCTTCCTCGGTGGCCCCGGGATATACGGTGCTCTCATAGATCACGATATCGCCCTTGCCGATCACCTTGCCCACCGTCTCGGATGCCTTCACTAAGGGCGTCAGGTCGGGACGGTTGTTCCGGTCGACCGGTGTCGGCACCGTCACCACATAGATGTTGCAGTCGCGGATCTGGTCAAGGTCGGTGGTACAGTATAAACCAGTCTCCTGGCCACTTATCACTGGATTCTCTTGCATAAGAACCAATTGCAGTACTTCGGGTTCTACCTCGAGAGTGCTATCATGTCCACTCATCAATTCCGCCACTCGGGCTTTATTGATATCGAAACCGACTACTGGATATCTGGTAGCAAAAAGGCGGGCCAGTGGGAGGCCGACGTAGCCGAGGCCGATGACGGCGATTTTTGGTTTGATATTCATTGTTGTATTTTATTGTGTCACCCCTACAGGGTTCTTTTGCCAATGCTTTCGCATTGGTTATAATCCTGTCACCCCTACGGGGTTTTTGTCTTTCCTTACGTTCGTGTTGTTATAATCATGTCACCCCTACAGGGTGCGGGCATTATTCATCCGCCGTAGGCGGGGGAATAATGCCTTCGTGCCAATCCGTAATATGGTATCAAATTTTTTCGTGTTCATTCGTGTAATTCGTGGGCAACCTTTTATTTTAGATTTTGCCAGTACCATTCGCAGGCGAGTTCAAATCCTTGTTGGGCACTGTACTGTGGGTTGTAGCCGATCAGCTTCCGGGCTTTGTCGATGGAAGCCAGGGAATGGGGGATGTCGCCGGCACGGTAGGGACCATACACCGGTTCGAGGGTGGCAATGGCCGGATTGAACCGGGACAGGTTGCTCTTTAAGGTCTCAAACAACGCAATCAGGGTGGTGTTGCCGCCATAGGCGACATTGAACACCTGGCTGATGAACCCGTCGTTGTTCCTGAGTTTTTCCCTGTCGGCCAGCATGGCCTTTTCGTTGGCCTCGACCACATTGGCCACATAGGTAAAGTCGCGCGAGTATTCTCCCTGTCCGTTGATGAACGGTCGTTCGAGCTCGATCATTTGCTTTACCCACAGCGGTATTACGGCCGCATAGGCCCCGAAGGGGTCCTGACGTTTGCCGAACACGTTAAAGTATCGCAGTCCCACGCACTCCATGCCATACACCCTGGCAAAGACACTCGCATAAAGCTCGTTCACGTATTTGGTGATGGCATAGGGCGACAAAGGTTTTCCGATGACTTCTTCCACCTTGGGCAATGTTTCGGAATCGCCATAGGTGGACGAGCTGGCGGCATAGATAAACCGTTTCACGCCTGCATCGCGGGCTGCCACCAGCATGTTCACAAACCCGCCCACGTTTACCTCGTTGGTGGTAACGGGGTCCTTGATCGAACGCGGTACGCTTCCCAGGGCCGCCTGATGCAGGACATAGTCGCAACCCTCCACGGCATCCCGACAGGTCTCAGGGTTCCTTATATCGCCCTCAATGAGCCTGAAACGGGGATCCCGCAGGGCATCCGCCAGGTTTTCGCGCTTGCCTGTCGAGAAATTATCGAGGCCAATCACCTGATGTCCCTTCGCCAGGAAGTGATCCACCAGATTGGACCCAATAAAACCGGCGGAGCCGGTGATGAGTATTTTCATTAAATGGTTAATGGGATTGTTTGAAATCGACGCGATAAATCGCGTCGCCACAATTCTTTTTTCAAAGGGAATGTCATAAACATGCTGCCCTGTAGTTATGCTTTTGCTTTTTCATTTGCTCAACACTCTGATCAGGGGCTTTTGGGTCGAGCACTTCATATCGTGAATTGTTCGACACAAACTTGGGCAGGATCTCCTTCATGCGGC
>JACDJC010001744.1_pt1 | contig 18709 bp, 30 predicted proteins | sample 7454191 | NCBI WGS metagenome assembly JACDJC01 (sample SAMN14253291, study PRJNA609438) | sludge metagenome | isolation source: sludge after 25d culture with pyrite and EDTA | collected 2018-12-20 | reverse complement strand
GTCACCCTCGCCCCGGGTTTCTGGCGGGGATGGCATTTCACCAACTGTCCGGCGGCGAAAATCTTCACCAACACCTTGTCAGCCCGAACATCGACGGTGGTGCCGATCAGGTCGCCGGGAACCGAGTAGAGCGACTTGCCGACCGAGATGTGGTGGTCCCGGGCGACTTTCGCGGTCCGGTAGATCGGCAGGTCGTAACGCTCCTCCGGTGCTGGGAGGAGTGCTGGTGCTTCGATGTCGGCGAACATCACCGCCGGCTGCGCCTGGGTGGTCCCGTGGGTGCGGAGCCCCGCCCGAGAGGCACACCACAGCTCTGCTGCGGTCTGCGCTTCGGCCAAACAGCCGAAGTCTTCACCCGCCCAAAACGAGGTCTGCACGAACTGGACCGCCCGCTCCACACGCCCTTTGTCCTGCGGTGCGCGCACCCTCGCCGGGTCGATCAGGAACCCCCGCGACTGGGCGTATTCGACGAACGCCACGTTCAACACAGGGTCGAGCGCGTCGGCTTTCGTCACCACCGTCGCCATGTTGTCGGGGACCAGCACCTTGAACACCCCGCCGAAGAACGTCCATGCTGCTTCGCACCCGTCGATCACCGTTGCCAGGTTCTGGTTGAACGACAACCACACAAACGTGTGACGCGACAGACCGGCGGTGAACACCAGCGCCCACACCCGCCTTCTTTTGCCGGTCTCCTCGTCGAACATGGCGCCCAACTCGCCGAAGTCGACCTGCAACTCGACCCCGGGCTCACCATCAACAACCGGGACCGTCGACCGGACCGGTGACCCGAACTCGGCGGCCAGGAACCGGTTCAACGTCCGCTCCGGGACGACCACCCCCTGCCGGGCCAACAGCTCGACCATCTTCTTCGCTGGCACCCTGCTGTCACGCCAGCCCTTCAGCTTGTCGCGATGCTCGGCGAGCGCCGCCCACGACTCGCCGTGACGATCCGGCCGGGCCGGCGCCAACTCGACCATCACCGCACCCACAAAATCGTCGGTCAAACGCTCCGGGCTGTCGGTGCGGACCAGCCCCAGGGCCTCCGCGATCCTCACCATCTTGGTGACCGTTTTCCGGTCACACCGGACCATCTCTGCGATCCGGCGGAACCCGATTAGGGACAGCCACAACCTCAACACTTCACGAACCTCAAACACAGGAACCTCCCGGTATGCCATAGACGCGCCGCCTTTCGGGTCGTGGACGCAACGACGGCAGTTCAGCGTCTACGACACCGACCCCGGAAGACCCCCCACCAAGTGGTCCCTTTCAGCTGGCGCAAGGTGGTCCCTACCAGGTGGCGCAACCCCCCAAAACTGGTCCCTACCAACTGGCGCACGACAACTAATCCACCGCGCTCGTGGCGAGGGCCACGAAGCGCACCCAGCGCCTCCCCCACCCCGGCGATGCCGGGGGTGGGGGAGGCAGAGTCGGCGTGGGAGCCGGACTCTTGGGGGGTGGGCTTGGCTGGGGTCACATCTCTTCTTCGATGCCACCCTCGACCCCGGATCACCAGTTAGGTGTGACGCTGGACACATCTCACCTCGGGCGAGACCACCCCGAACACGGGAGCCCAAACGACCGCCAGACCGCGCCCTGGGCTCCCCACTTGCGAGAACCCTGCCGGTGCCTTCCGAACCCGGGAGCCCAAACGACCGCCAGACCGCGCTCTGGGCTCCCCACTTGCGGGACATCACTTTGGGTGCAGACGCGGCGACGCCACCCGGGCGGGTGGCGTCGTCGGGACTCTTCGGTTGTGGGCTGGATCAGCTGAATTCGCCGACGGCGACCGGGTCGTGGTCCGAGGTCACCACTCCACCCTCGGTTTCAACGGATATCGCCAACGCCTTGGCGTCGGTGGCGGTCTGAAAAGCGCTGACCATCGGTCGCCGGCCGAGCACCCCGACCGAGACGACATTGTCGTCGCGGGCGGCCCACAGCTGGTACGTCTGGCCGGCCGGCAGCTCGGGTAGATCCTCGGCGAACAGATAACCGGTGCCGTCCTCGGTGACGGCGGCCCGGACGTTGACCTTCAGGTCACCGCCGGTCAGATCGACCAACTCCGAGGAGGGATCGGCCAGGGCCTGTTGGGCGGAGCGCTCGATGCCACCCGACGCCATCTCGGACGAGAGGTTGTCGATGCGGGTTCCCTGTCGCACGACCAGACCGCCGAGCATCAGGACGGCCACGACGGCCGCTGCTGCCGCAGCGAGCGCCCAGCCCCGCACGCCGCCAACCCGGGTCGCCCGCCGACCTGGGTCGCCGGCGACCGCACCGGAACGAGCCGAACGACGTTGGGCGAGCTCGTCCACCGGGGTTGGCTCACGCCTGACGTCGACCATCTCGTCCCGCGCGGCATCTAATGCCCCATCGGCATCGGCGGAGACCTGGTCACGGCCCCCATCGGAGGCTTCGTCCGTCCGGCGATCGGACGACCGCACACCGGGTGGGATGCTGAGCGCGCCGTCGGGGAAGAGCGCGTCGACCGATGGCGCCGAGCCCGTGCCGCTCTCAGCACCGGTTTCAGCGAGGCGGTCGCGCAGCCGGTCCCACGTCCCGATCGGTGGGGCCGAAGCGGCCTCGGCCGCCAACGCATCGACGGCGACCTGCATGGTGGCCAGTTCTGCCCGTGCGCTGGGGGAACGCTCGAGCAACATGTCGACCTGGAGACGTTCGTCCCCGGACACGGCGTCAAGGGCGTAGGCCCCCAAGAGGCTCTCGATCGAGTCGTCGGCGCCGGCACCGTCTGGTGCACCGCCGCCGAAGTTGCCAGTCATGTCTGCACTCCTAGTCCAGCCGCTTCCAGGTGGGAGGCGAGCTTGGCGAGGCCGAGGCGGATACGGCTTTTGGCCGTTCCCTCGGGGATGGACAATTGGGTGGCGACCTCCCGGTAGGTGCGGCCGCCGAAGTAAGCGAGCACGATCGCGTCGCGCTCAGATACGGAAAGCTCTTCGAGGGCGTTACGGATGTTGTCGGACCGGATCATCTCCCACGCCTCCCGTTCAATATCGGCGGGCGGCCTGGTGGTGGCCAGGTCCACCTCGTGGCGCTCTTCCCGATCGCGCCGGGCCTGCTCGCTCCGGATCCGGTCGACCGAACGGCTGTGGGTCATGCGAAGCAGGTAGGTGCGCAGCGTGCCCCGCTCGGGGTCAAAGCGTTCGGGCGAGTTCCACAGCCGAACAAAGGTGTCTTGAAGCACCTCTTCGGCGATATGGCGGTCGCAGATCACCCGGTTTGCCAGGCCGAACACCGCGTCGCCGTGTCGGCGGTACAACTCGCGCAGCGCCGCCTCGTCGTATCGGCCGACTGCGACCACAAGGGCGGCGTCGGAAAGAGCTGCGAGTTCCGGGTCCATCTGCTCGTACTCCGAGCCTGCGTGGCCTCGTGGATCACTCATCAGGAACTTTCTTTCTCATCGCCGACCGCCCCTTGCGCTCGCGACGCCCGAACCGCTGAGATTCGAGCGTCGATCGTCTGACGGTTTGGAGACGGGTTGATGCGGCGATTCTATGAGGCGACGCCCATCGGATGGGCGTCATCCGTAACCGGCCTGCCACAGCGTCAATCCCTCCGCCGGCGCCACCGGACCACACTGCTGGCGGTCCAGCGACTCGAGCGCCCGGGCTACCGAGTCCACGCTACGCCGCCCCTCCCCCACTTGAACGAGCGTGCCGACCATCGAGCGCACCTGGTGATGACAGAACGAGCTGGCCAGAACCCAGAAGTCCAACCGGTGCGGCCCGTCACACCGGACGTCGAACTCGTGCAGGTTTCTCACACGTGAGCGTTCCACCTGACCGGGAGCCGGAGGGGTCCGGCGACAGAACGTCGAAAAGTCATGACGGCCGACGAAGGCCTGGGCCGCCGTGGCCATCGGGGACGGATCGAGTTCGCCCTCCCGGTGCCAGACGAAGCGCGCCACCTGCGGGTCGACCCAAACCGAAGTGACCACCGAATAGCGGTAGCGACGCCACGTTGCCGAGAAGCGGGCGTCGAACGTCGTCGGCACGATCTGGGCATCGGTGACGGCGATTTCCGGCGCGAGCATACGGTTGAGCGATCGCATCAGGCGGGCCGCTTCGAGGCCCTCCTTGTCGGTGTCGAAGTGCACCACCTGACCACGGGCGTGGACGCCGGCGTCGGTGCGACCAGCGCAGGTGACCGTCACATCGTGCCCGCACATGCGGCCCAGGGCGGCATTGAGCTCGCCGGCGACGCTGCGGATGCCGATGTTGACCGCAAAGCCCCGAAACCCTGAACCGTCATAGGCAACGTCAAGCCGCCACCGAGTCATGGCCAGCCTCCCAAAACGTCCACGACGGGTTCAGCAAACGGACCCTGAGACGCGAGAAAGCCGCCGAGGCGTGTGGTGAGTGCCATCCCAGGACATAGCGGAGCGGTCCTGGGGTGGTACTTGCCACAGGTCTCGGCGACCATCAACGCTCGCGAGAGCTAGACCAGTTCGATGATCGCCATCGGCGCGTTGTCACCCTTGCGCTTGTCATCCAGCTTGAGGATGCGGGTGTAACCGCCCGGACGGTCGGCGTAGCGCGGACCGATATCTTCCATCAGCGTGTCGGCGATCTCGGTGTCGTTGAGGAAGGCGAGGATCTGGCGGTGATTGTGCAGGCCACCCTTGGCGGCCTTGGTGATCACCTTCTCGGCCACCGGGCGCAGCGCCTTGGCCTTGGCCTCCGTGGTGACGATGCGCTCGGCCGCCATCAGCGACGACACGAGGTTGGCCAGCATCAGTCGCTGGTGCTTGGCAGAGCCGCCAAGCCGCTTGCCTTTGGTTGGCGTGCCCTTCATCCGAGCTCCCGGGAGTTGAGGGACAGGCCCCGCTCGTCGAGCTTCACAAGAACCTCGTCGAGGGACTTCTGTCCGAAGTTGGTAATGGCCAGCAGATCATCGGGGGTCTTCGACAGCAGCTCGCCTACCGTGTTGACCTGAGCGCGCTTGAGGCAGTTGCGGGGTCGCTCGGACAGCTCGAGATCTTCGATCGGCAACTCGAGGTCGGGCGACACGCCGGCCGCCGGGGCCAGGTCGCCCAGCTCCAAGCCTTCCGGCTCGTCGGTCAACTCGGCGACCAGCTGAACCAGACCGGTCAGCGTGGCGCCGGCCGAGGCCAGGGCGTCGCGGGGCGACAGCGAGCCGTCGGTCTCGACGTCGAGCACCAGGCGGTCGAAGTTGGTCGACTGCTCCACCCGGGTGGGCTCGACGATGAACGACACGCGGCGCACCGGCGAAAAGATCGCATCGATCGGGATGGCCCCGATCGTGGTGTTGCCCTTGGTCGAGTCGGCGGGCGAATAGCCGCGGCCGCGTTCGATGGTGAGCTCCATCGCCAGCTGGCCGTCCTCGTTGATCGTGGCCAGCGGCAGTTCGCCGTTGAGTACCACGACCTCGTCGGTGGTGCGGATGTTGCCGGCGGTCACCGTGGTGGGACCGGCCACATCGAGGCGCACGACCACCGGGGCGTCCGACTCGGAGCTGACGACGACATCTTTGAGGTTCAAGATGATGTCGGTGACGTCCTCGGCGACGCCTCGAATCGTGTCGAACTCGTGCAGTGCGTCATCGAAGCGGACCGACGTGACGGCCGCTCCGGGGATCGACGACAGCAGGGTGCGGCGAAGCGAGTTGCCCAACGTGTGCCCGAAGCCGGGTTCAAGGGGGCCGATGGCAAATTGCTGCCGGGTGTCGTCGCCCTCGTCGAGGGCTTCGACCGTGGGTCGTTGGATCACGAGCATGGTGGTCGCAACCTTCCTGGGGGGTGATCGTGGCTGAATGAACTTCTTTGGGAACGCCGTCGCCGTCGGCGACGGCGTTCCCGAGAATTACTTGGAGTAGAGCTCGACGATGAGCTGCTCGCGCACCGGCACGTCGATCTGCTCGCGCACCGGCAGCTCGCGCACGGTGATCGAGTTGTGGTTTTCGCCACGCTCAAGCCATGCGGGAGCGGCGCGGTCGAGGGTGTCCTTGTTCCAGGTGATCGTGATCATCTCACGGCTCTTTTCCCGGAGCGTCACGACGTCACCCTTGCGGAGGCGGTAGCTGGGCGTGTGCACCCGGCGACCGTTCACCTCGAAGTGACCGTGGCTGACCAGCTGGCGGGCCTGGGGGCGGGTGGCCGCCAAGCCGGAGCGGTACACGACGTTGTCGACGCGCAGCTCGCAATAGACCAACAGCGTTTCGCCGGTCACGCCGGGGCGGCCGGAGGCCTCCTCGTAGAGCCGGCGGAACTGCTTCTCGGTCATGCCGTAAGTGAAGCGAGCCTTCTGCTTCTCCTGAAGCTGAAGCAAGTACTCCGAGACGTTGCCTCGGCGACGGGTTCGCCCGTGCTGGCCTGGGGGGTAGGGGCGCTTCTCCATGGCGAGAACCTCGCCCTTGGTTCCCCAGATGTTGGTGCCGAGTCGGCGAGAGACGCGCGCTCGGGGTCCTGTGTAGCGGGACATGTCCTAATTCCTTCCTGCTACTGACGGCGCCGCTTGGGCAGCTTGCAACCGTTGTGGGGTACGGGGGTGACATCCTTGATACCGATAACTTCGATGCCGAGGGTTTGGATGGACCGGATGGCGGTTTCGCGGCCGGAGCCGGGGCCCTTCACCATCACGTCCACGCGGCGAACGCCGTGCTCCATCGCCTTGCGGCCGGCCTGTTCGGCGGCCATCTGAGCGGCATACGGGGTGGACTTGCGGGAGCCCTTGAAGCCCACGTTTCCGCCCGACGCCCACGAGAGGATGTTGCCCTCCTGGTCGGAGATGGCGATGATCGTGTTGTTGAATGATGACTTGATGTGCACGATGCCGTGAGTGACGTTCTTGCGCTCACGACGGCGGGGTCTCCGTGCGCCGGCTTGTGGCTTGGCCATTCGCATTCCTCAGCTTGGTTCGGGTGATCGTGGGGTGGTGGAACAGGTACCGAAATCGTCGCCCCGGTCGAGCGATGAGTCTCGGTGTCGGGGTGACTACTTGCGGACCTTCTTCTTACCGGCCACGGTCTTCTTCGGACCCTTGCGGGTGCGAGCGTTGGTGTGGGTGCGCTGGCCCCGGACCGGCAGGCCCCGCCGATGGCGCAGGCCCTGGTAGGAGCCGATCTCCATCTTGCGCTTGATGTTCTGCTGCACCTCACGGCGCAGGTCGCCTTCCACCTTCAGGTTGGCCTCGATGTAGGTGCGGAGCTGGCTGACCTCGGCCTCGGTGAGGTCCCGCACGCGGGTGTCCTCGGGAAGGCCGATGGCCTCCAGGATCGCGGAAGCCTGGTTGGGCCCGACCCCGTAGATATAAGTGAGTGAGATCACCAACCGCTTCTCGCGGGGAATGTCCACTCCAGCAATGCGTGCCATTTCTTAGCGCTCCTCGATCATCTGGATCTCAACCATTCGGGCCGTCTCAGCCTTGCCGCTGCTTGTGACGCGGGTTCTCGCAGATCACGCGCACGGTGCCACCTCGACGGATGACCGTGCACTTCTCACACATGCGCTTCACGCTGGTTTGAACCTTCATGATTGCCTCTCGCGTTTTGCCCGGAGACGGTTCCGGGCCGACTACTTGTAGCGGTACGTGATACGACCCCGGGTGAGGTCGTAAGGGGTGAGTTCGACCTGCACCTTGTCCCCGGGCAGGATGCGGATGTAGTGCATACGCATCTTTCCGGAGATGTGAGCCAACACTTCGTGCCCGTTTTCCAACTCGACGCGAAACATCGCATTGGGCAGCGATTCGTTGACGGTGCCTTCCATGACGATGGCGTCTTCTTTGGACTTCGGCAGGGTGACTCCTCAGTTGCGGACGGACGAATGCCGGCTGGTTGGGCCGGCGACCGTGGCTGGACGAACGAAAGGTTGAAGGCTTGGGTGGAAGCGATCAACCGGGGCGTCGCACACGCTGAGCGCATGCGGGCACGCGGCGGCACGACTTGCCAACAAGTCGGCAGAGAAGCTTACCCCGCCGGGGACCGGAGACAAAACCAGCGGCCGGATCATCGGGCCAACCCGTCGTTGATCCCCGTGACGACGCGACCTGCGACGTCGGCGACAGCGCCGGCTCCGTCGACGGTCACCAGGCGGTTCGACTCGCCGTAGCGGGCGAGGAGCGGCTCGGTCTGCTCGGCGTAGACCTCCAGGCGGTGACGCACTGCGGACTCGGTGTCGTCATCGCGCTGGACGACGGCGCTGCCGTCGACCTCACAGATGCCCGAACGGGCGGACGGATCGTTCGCCGTGTAAATGTGGCCCTCGGCCTTGCACACCCGCCGCGAGCTGATGCGCTCGACGACGACGTCTTCGGGAACCTCGAGGTTGATCGCCAGGTCGAGCGGCGGGTCGGCGATCTGGTCGAGGTCGTCGGCTTGGGTGGGCGTGCGGGGGAAGCCGTCGAGCAGCCACCCGTCGGCGGCGTCGCTCTGAGCAAGCCGTTCGGCGACGATGCCGCGCAGCACGTCGTCGGGTACCAGGTCGCCGCGGTCCATGATCGCTTTCGCAGCCAGGCCGATTTCGGTTCCCGCCGAAATCGCAGCCCGAAAGATGTCGCCGGTGGAGATGTGTGGCACGCCGAAATACTCGGCGAGCAGCTTGGACTGGGTTCCCTTACCGGCACCCTGTCGACCGAAGATCACCAACCTCATGACACACCCGCCCTTTCAGCCATCAGCGCTTCTCCGGCTTGTTCGACAGGAAGCCCTCGTAGTTGCGCAGCATCAGCTGGCCATCGATCTGCTTCATCAGCTCGAGGGCCACGCCGACGGCGATGAGCAGCGAGGCGCCACCGATCGAGAAGGCAATGCCCGAGTTGGCCCGTCCCACGATCATGACGACGATGATGGTCGGCGCCAGCGCCAGGAAGGCGATGAACAGCGCTCCGGGGAAGGTGATCCGGTTGAGCACCTTGGCGAGGTAGCGCTCGGTCTGGGGGCCGGGTCGGATGCCGGGGATGAAGCCACCCTGCTTGCGCAGGTTGTCGGCCTGTTGCACGGGGTCGAAAGCGATCGACGTGTAGAAGTAGCTGAAACCGAAGATCAGCAGCCCGAAGATGCCCAGGTAGACCGGCGAGGCCGCCTGCACCAGGTTGCCGTCGATCCAGCGGCGCACCGCATCGCCCCACCCACTCTTGGGCAGGACGTTGACCAAGAGGACGGGCATCTGCAGGAAAGCGGAAGCAAAGATGATCGGGATCACGCCCGCCTGGTTGACCTTCAGGGGGATGTAGGTGCTCTGGCCCCCGTACATGCGGCGACCCACCTGACGCTTGGCGAACTGCACCGGAATCTTCCGGACACCGTTCTCGATGTAGATGATGAAGATCAGCAGCAACACGGCCACGCCGGACACCAGCAGCACGGCGAACCATCCGTTGGAGGCCCGCAGGCTGGCGCCGACCGATGGAAAGGCCGAGACGACCGAGCTGAAGATGATCAGCGACATGCCGTTGCCAATCCCCCGCTGGGTGATCAGCTCGCCCATCCACATCAGCAGGGCGGTGCCGGCGGTGAACGTCAAGACGATCAGCGACAGGGTGCCCAGATTGAAGTTGGTGACGAGGGAGATGTTCTCGTTCGACGTCAGCCCGCCGCCACCGTTCTGGAACAGATAGACGAAGCCCGTGCTCTGCAGCACGGCGATGCCGATCGTGACATAGCGGGTCCACTGCGTGATCTTGCGTTGCCCGACCGCCCCCTGCTGTTGCCACTCCTCCAGCTTGGGGATGACCACGCCGAGGATCTGCAGGATGATCGACGCTGTGATGTACGGCATGATGCCCAAAGCGAAGATGGCAAACTGCGTCAACGCGTTACCCGAAAACAGCTGGAGATAGCTGAGCACCCCACCCTGTTCGGCCTGCGACTTGATCGCTGCGACGGCCGACTGATCGATACCGGGCGCGGGGATGTATGAACCCAGCCGATAGAGCGCCAAAATGAACAAGGTGAAGAAAATCTTGTTCCGGAGCTCCGGTATCTTGAAGAGGTTGCGCAGCGAGGAAAACACAGGGAGCTCCAGTTACCGCTTAGCGGTTGGTGTGGGCCGATCCGTGGAACGCAGGGCGCACGGCATGGGGCAGGTCGAGTCGCTCGACGCTGCCGCCCGCAGCGGTGATCGCAGCCTCGGCGGAGGCGGAGAAAGCATGAGCCTTCACCGTGACGGCGCGATCGATCTCGCCACGTCCCAGCACCTTGACCAGTGAGCCCTTGCCAACCAGCCCGATGCCGAGCAGGGTTTCGGGGCTGACCTCGTCGAGGCCGCACTCGGCGATCGTGTCGAGGTTGATCGGCTGATACTCAACCCGGAACGGGTTGTTGAAGCCGCGCAGCTTGGGCAGGCGCTGGAACAAGGGCAGCTGACCGCCCTCGAAGGCGACCGGCACGGTGTTGCGAGCGTGCTGGCCCTTGGTACCGCGGCCGGCGGTCTTGCCGCCCTTGCCACCGATACCTCGGCCGACACGCTTGGAGCGACGCTTGGCTCCGGGTGACGGTTGCAGATCGTGGATCTTCACGATGCATCCTCCTCGACGCTGATCAGGTGGGGGACCTTATTGATCTGGCCCCGCATGTCGGGGGTGTCCTCGAGCACGTTGGTCTTGCCGATGCGGCCGAGGCCTAAGGCGCGGAGGGATCCGCGCTGCTTGGGCTTGCTCCCGATCGCAGATCGGGTCTGTGTGACTCTCACTTTGGCCATCATCGAACCTCGGTCGGTTCGGGGGCCGGACCGCGCTCGGACTCCTGCCACGCACGCCACAGGGCGGGGGGCATGAACTCCTCGGGATCGAGACCGCGAAGGCGAGCCATCTCGTCGGGGCGGCGCAGGCCGCTCAGCCCGGCCATGGTGGCCCGCGCGACGTTGATGTAGTTGGGCGAGCCCAGGGACTTGCACAGGACGTCGCCGATGCCGGCCTCTTCGAGGATGGCGCGGGCGGCGCCGCCGGCGATCACGCCGGTACCGGGGGCGGCAGGCTTGAGCATGACCCGGCCGGCGCCCAGTTCACCGATGATCGGGTGAACGATGGTGGAACCGGCCATCGGGACCTTGATCAGGGAGCGCTTGGCCTCTTCGGTGCCCTTCTGGATCGCCAGGGGCACCTCCTTGGCCTTGCCGTAGCCGAGGCCAACGCGACCGGCGCCGTCGCCGATCACGACCAGCGCGGTGAAGGAGAACCGACGTCCGCCCTTGACGACCTTGGCCACCCGGTTGATGTTGATCACGCGCTGTTCGCGCAGTGACATGTCGTCGCCGCGGGAGTTGCCGCGGTTGCTGTGTGGTGCCATCTCTAGAACTCCAGTCCGCCGGAACGGGCGGCATCGGCCAATGCGGCTACCCGACCGTGGAAGCGGAAACCGCCCCGGTCGAAGACCACCGTGGTCACTCCGGCGGCCTTGGCACGCTCGGCGATGCGCTCGCCGACCGCTGCGGCCGCCTCCTTGTTGGACGTCGCTCCACCCGACAGGTCGGATTCCTGGGTCGACGCCGCAGCCAGGGTGACCCCGGCGGTGTCGTCGATCACCTGGGCCATCACGTGTCGGTTGGACCGATACACGGAAAGGCGGGGGCGTTGTGTGGTCCCGCTGACCGTCGCACGCACACGGGCGTGGCGACGGATGCGGGATCGGCGCTTGGCGTTGGTCTTGTTGGTCATCTCATGCTCCTGGCCCGGCTCACTTGCCGGCCTTACCGGCCTTGCGCTTCACGTGCTCGTTGGCATAGCGGACGCCCTTGCCCTTGTAGGGCTCCGGCGAACGCAGCGCTCGAATGTTGGCGGCCACCTGACCGACGACCTGCTTATCGATGCCGGTGATCTCGATGTAGGTGTTACGAGGAAGCGTGAAGGTGATGCCCTTCGGCGCCTCGACCGTGATCGAGTGGGAGTAACCGAGCTGGAGCTCCAGGGCATTGGACCCCTTGGCCGCCGCTCGATAACCCGTACCGACGATCTCCAAGTCCTTCTGGAACCCGGTGGAAACGCCGACGACCATGTTGTTCACCAGCGAACGCGACAGGCCGTGCAACGAGCGAGTTTCGCGCTCGTCGTCGCCCCGGCTGACGTTGACTTCACCGTCGTTGACCGCCACTGCAATGGCGCCCGGGATGTCCTGGCTGAGTTCGCCCTTGGGGCCCTTGACGGTCACGGCGCTGCCGTCGACCGACACGGTGACCCCGGCGGGGATGGTGATCGGCTGTTCTCCGATTCGTGACATGTGAACTCCTACCAGACGTTGCAGAGGATCTCGCCACCGACCCGGCGGCGACGTGCCTCCCGGTCGGTGATCAGCCCCTGGCTGGTGGACAGCACCGAAATCCCGAGGCCGCCCAGAACGCGGGGCACCTCGTTGGATTTGCGGTAGATGCGAAGGCCGGGCTTGGACACCCGCTGCAGGCCGGAGATCACGCGTTGGCGCTCCGGGGAGTACTTCATGGTGATCGTCAGGGTGTTGCCCGGGCCGTTGGGCGCAGGGTTCACCTCGTACGGACCGATGTAGCCCTCACGACGGAGGATCTCGGCGAGAGCCAGCTTTTGCTTGGATGAAGGCATGCGCACCTGGTCGTGCATCGCGATATTCGCGTTGCGAATCCGGGTGAGCATGTCGGCGATGGGATCAGTCATTGACATTTTTCAGACTCCTCTCACCAGCTCGCCTTGCGGACCCCGGGAATTTCTCCCGCGTGGACCATCTCTCTCAGACAAATACGACACAGTCCAAACTTCCGGTAGACGGCACGTGGACGGCCACAGCGCTTGCAGCGGGTGTAGCCACGGACCTTGTACTTCGGCTTGCGGTTGGCCTTCTCAACGAGTGCCTTCTTCGCCATTACTGCTGCCCTTCACGTTTGAACGGAAAGCTGAAGGCGTCGAGCAGGGCCTTGCCTTCAGCGTCGGTACGAGCGGTCGTGACCAGCGTGATGTCCATACCCCGAGAGGCGTCGATCTGGTCGTAGTCAATTTCGGGGAAGATCAACTGCTCGGTCACCCCGAAGGTGTAGTTACCCCGGCCGTCGAAGCTCTTCGGCGACAGGCCACGGAAGTCGCGGATGCGGGGGATGGCGAGGTTGACCAACCGGTCGAAGAACTCCCACATGCGGTCACCCCGCAGGGTGACCTTGACACCGATGGCGTTACCCTCACGCAGCTTGAAGCCAGCGATCGACTTCTTGGCCTTGGTGACGATCGGCTTCTGGCCGGTGATGATCGTCAGGTCGCCGATCACCCGCTCGATGAGCGCCTTCTGATCGATGGCGGCGCCGGCGCCCACGTTGACCACGATCTTGGTGAGGCGGGGCACCTCCATGACGTTTTCCAGCCCGAGTGCGGTCTGGATCTGGTCACGCAGCTCGGCGTTGTAGCGCAGCTTCAGGCGAGGCCCGGGGGCCACACCGTCGTAGTCGCCCACGCTGATCACCGGCTCGGACTCGGCTTCTTCGGCCTCGACGCCGGTCGTTTTGGCAGATTTGGTCGCGTTGCTCACAGCTCACCTCCGCTCTTGCGGGAGATTCGGGTTTTGATGCCGTCGTCGGACACCCTGTAACCGACCCGGGTTGGCGTGCCGCCCTCGACCAGCGCCACATTGGACACATGGATGGGGCCCTCGGCCTCGCGAATGCCGCCAGGTTGACCCTGCTGGCGTGGCTTCTCGTGATGCTTCTGGACGTTGACGCCCTCGACGAGAAGCTTCTGGGCCTTCGGCATGGCCTTGATCACCACGCCCTCGGTGCCGCGGTCCTTGCCCCGCAACACGACTACCCGGTCGCCTTCACGGACCTTCATTTTGGCGGGCGCTTTGGCCTGCTTCGTGCGTGACATCACAGCACCTCCGGGGCGAGTGAGACGATGCGCATGAACTTGGCGTCGCGGAGTTCACGGCCGACCGGACCGAAGATGCGGGTGCCACGGGGCGCCCGATCCTCACGGATCAAGACCGCTGCGTTCTCATCGAAACGGATGTAGGAACCGTCGCTGCGACGCCGCTCCTTTTTGGTGCGCACGATCACGCAGCGCACGACCTCGCCCTTCTTGACGGCTGCACCGGGGAGGGCGTCCTTCACCGTGGCCACGACGATGTCGCCGATCGAGGCATAGCGGCGGCGAGAGCCTCCGAGCACCTTGATCACCAATACCTCGCGGGCACCGGAGTTGTCCGCAACCCGCATGCGGGTTTCCACTTGGATCATCGGGCACGCTCCAGGATCTCGAGCAGGCGCCAGCGCTTATTCTTGGACAGTGGACGGGTCTCGACAACCCGCACCCGGTCGCCGACGTTGAGGGTGTTCTCCTCGTCGTGGACGTAGAGGCGCTTGGTGCGTCGGACCGCCTTGTCGTAGGCCCGATGCCGGACCTGCTGGGTGAAGCTGACGGTGACGGTCTTGTCCATGCCGCTCGAGGTGACGATGCCCTCGCGCACCTTGCGGGAAGGACGGGTCTCGGCGGTGGTGTCGTCCGCGTTGATGCTGGTCTCGGCCATTTACGCGTTCTCTCTCTCGGCGGCGGCAATCTCGCGCTCGCGCAGCTCGGTCAGGATTCGGGCGATCATCCGCTTCACCTCGCCCAGTCGGGCGGAGTTGTCGAGCTGGCCGGTGACCAGCTGGAACCGAAGGTTGAACAACTCTTCGCGTCGTTCGGCCAACTGGGTCAGCAGCTCGCCATCGGCGATATCTCGAATGGGGGTGTCGTTACGGGCCATCAGATGCCCTCCTCCCGGGTGACGATGCGCGCCTTGATCGGCAGCTTCTGGATCGCCCGATCGAGCGCACCGCGTGCGACTGCTTCGTCGGGGTAGCTCAGCTCGAACATGATGCGGCCCGGCTTCACCGGGGCCACCCAGCGCTCCGGGTTGCCCTTGCCGGATCCCATGCGGGTCTCGGCCGGCTTGGCGGTGATCGGCTTGTCGGGGAAGACGGTGATCCACACCTTGCCACCGCGCTTGATGTGGCGCGTCATGGCGATACGAGCTGCCTCGATCTGCCGGGCGGAGATCCAACCCGGCTCGAGCGCCTGCACGCCGTACTGGCCGAAGCTGACCTCGGTTCCGCCCTTGGCGGTGCCCTTGAGGCGTCCTCGCTGGTGCTTGCGGTGTCGAACCTTACGTGGCATCAACATGGGATCACTCTCCCTCGTTCGGCCGGAAATGCTCCGGTCCCTTGGACCGGGACTGGGCCTGACGCTCGATCTCTTCTTCCTCGGTCAGCAGCTTCTCGAACTCCGGATCCGCTTCCTTGAGGAGGGGCGCAGGCTCGGCTACCTCGGCCGGGGCAGCATCGTCGTCGCCGGCGCCGGCGGCCACCGGCGGAGCGGGACGGGACGACACCACACGTGAGGTGGGTTCCTGGCCGGTGGACTCGCCCACCGCCATCGCAGCCTCTTTGGAGGCCTTGTCCTCGCCCTGGGGCTTGTAGGGCAGGATGTCGCCCTTGTAGAGCCACACCTTGACGCCGACGCGGCCGGTGCTGGTGGCGGCCTCGCGCAGGCCGTAATCGATGTCGGCCCGCAGGGTATGGAGCGGCACCCGACCTTCGCGGTACCACTCGGAGCGGCTCATCTCGGCACCGCCCAAACGGCCACCGCACTGAACCCGGATGCCGAGGGCGCCGGCCTTCATGGCGTTCTGGACCGCTCGCTTCATCGCACGACGGAACGCCATGCGGTTGGCCAGCTGGTCGGCGACACCCTGAGCGATCAGGGCAGCATCGAGCTCGGGCTGCTTGATCTCTTGAATGTTGAGCTGCACCTTGGGGTTGCTCGTGATCCGGGCCAGCTCCTGGCGGAGCTCGTCGGCCATGGCGCCGCGGCGCCCGATCACGATGCCCGGACGGGCGGTGTGCAGATCGATGCGCACCCGATCGCGGGTTCGCTCCACCTCGATGCGGCTGATGGCTGCGTTGGCCATGCGGCCCATCAGATAGCGGCGGATTTCCCAATCCTCGACCACGTAGTCGACGTACTGCTCACGGCTGGCGTACCACCTGGACTTCCAGTCGGTGGTGATTCCCAGGCGAAAGCCGTACGGGTTGACCTTCTGTCCCATCAGGCGTCGTCCTTATCGTCGGCTGCGTGCACAGTGTCGTCGGCTGCATCCGCAGCGTCAGTGTCGTCTGCGTCGGTGTCGTCTGCGTCGGCCTCGGCGGCTTGGGCGGTGGCTTCCGCCTCCTGCTCGGCCGTGGCCTCGTCGGTGGGCGTGTCGTCCACCATCTCCGGGTTGACCGCTGCGGTGGCCGGTTCAACGACCTCTGCCTCGTCCGCCACCGACTCGTCGGCGGTGTTGGCGTCATCACCCCGGCTCGCCGCAACGCGACGAGCTCGGGCGGCGGCGGCGTCTGCGGGGGCTCCACCACGCTCGCGTCGATCGCTGAGCTCCTCGGCCGACAACCGTCCGACGATCACCGTAATGTGGGTGGTCCGCTTGTTGATGCGAGTGGCTCGGCCTCGGGCACGGGGCCGAAAGCGCCGCATCGTCGGGCCTTCATCGGCATAGCAGGCGGCGACGAACAGTTCGTCGGCGGGCAGGCCGTCGTTGGCGCCAGCGTTGGCGACCGCCGAGGCGACCAGCTTGGCGATCGGCCGACCGGCGTCGCGGTCGCAGCGGTTGAGCTCGTCCATCGCATCGGCGACCGGCAGGCCCCGGATCAGGTTGAGCACTTCGCGAGCCTTGTAGGCCGAGAAGCGAGCATGGCGCAAGACGGCGCGGGTGCCCGGACGTTCGTTGGTCTTCGTTCCGTTCTGGGCCATCGTTACCGCCCGCCTCGCGCCGTGCGCTCCTGGCCGGCGTGAAACTTGAAGGTGCGGGTCGGGGCGAACTCGCCCAGCTTGTGACCGACCATCGACTCGGTGACGTACACGGGAACGTGCTTGCGGCCGTCGTGCACTGCGATCGTGTGACCGACCATGTCGGGGATGATCGTCGAGCGTCGCGACCAGGTCTTGATGACCGTCTTCTGGCTCTTGTCGTTAAGCGCATCCACCTTCTTCAGAAGGTGGTCGTCGACGAAAGGGCCCTTCTTCAGACTGCGGGGCATATCAGGACTTCCTCGGGTTGCAGATGTGGTGACACCAGAACGCCGGTGTCGAATGGCGCGAGGTGCTCGTCGGCACCGCGATGGGCTCGGCCGGGTTCATCGGCGAGACCCGCGGGTCCGACGACGACGCACGATCAGCTTCTCGGACGGCTTGGTCCGATCGCGGGTGCGGCCCTCGGGCTTGCCCCACGGCGACACCGGGTGGCGACCACCGGAGGTCTTGCCCTCACCGCCACCGTGCGGGTGGTCCACCGGGTTCATCGCAACGCCACGGGTCTGGGGGCGCTTGCCCTTCCAGCGGTTGCGTCCGGCCTTGCCGATCTGGATCAGCTCGTGCTCGACGTTGCCCACCTGGCCGATCGTCGCTCGGCAATCGATCGGCACACGACGGCGTTCGGTGGAGGGCAGCCGCAGGGTGGCGTAGCCACCTTCCTTGGCGACCAACTGCACCGATGCGCCGGCGGAGCGGGCCATCTTGGCTCCACCGCCGGGCTGCAGTTCGATGTTGTGGAGCGTCGTGCCGACGGGGATGTAGCGCAGCGGCATGGCATTGCCGGTGCGAATCTCGGCGCCCTGACCCGACTGCACCTCGTCACCAACGCTCAGGCCCCTCGGGGCAACGATGTAACGCTTCTCGCCATCCAGGTAGTGCAACAGAGCGATGCGGCAGGTGCGGTTGGGGTCGTACTCGATCGTGGCGACCTTGGCGGGGACACCGTCCTTGGTGCGACGGAAATCAATGACGCGGTAGCGCTGCTTGTGCCCACCTCCGCGATGCCGCGAGGTCTTGCGACCCTTGTTGTTGCGACCACCGGTCTTGGTCTTCTGGGTGACCAGCGACCGCTCGGGGCTGGTCGCAGTGACATCGGAGAAGTCCGAAACGGTCTGGAATCGACGTGCCGGACTGGTCGGCTTGCGCTTTCTGAGGCCCATGAGTCTCCCTCTCAGCGAACTTCGAAGAGTTCGATCGCGTCACCCTCGACGAGGGTGACCATGGCCCGCTTGGTGTCGGAGCGGGATCCGTACGTCATGCGCTTGCGCTGACGGATGCGCTTGCCGGGCCGGTTGAGCGTGTTGACCTTGACGACCGAGACGCCCCAGATGGTCTCGACCGCTTGGCGGATCTCAACCTTGTTGGCATCCGGGGCCACGATGAAGGTGTAGACACCCTCATCGATGAGGCCATAGGACTTTTCCGACACCACCGGTCGGATGATGACCTCGCGTGCGTCTCTCATGAGTCGTCTCCTGAAGCGGCAACTGCCGGGGCCGCACCGGGCAGCGAATCACGGGTATAGATGATGAAGTCGTTGACCAACACGTCGTAGGTCGTGACCTGACCGGCGTGGAGCAGCGTGACCTCGGGGAGGTTGCGCATGCTGCGGGCAGCGAGTTCGTCGTCACGGGTGAGCACGACGAGGATGCGTCCGGTGGCACCCAACGCAGTCAGTGCGGCCTTGGCCGCCTTGGTGCTCGCGGTGTCGAAGTTCCACTCGGAGAGCACGATGAGCTTGTTGTCGGCCAGGCGATCCGAGAGCGCCGAGGCCAGCGCCAGACGCTTCATCTTCTTCGGGGTGCGCTGCGCGTAGCTGCGGGGCTTCGGGCCATGGGCCACGCCGCCGCCACGCCAGTGTGGTGCACGGATCGAGCCCTGCCGAGCGTTGCCGGTGCCCTTCTGGCGCCACGGCTTGCGACCGCCACCACGCACCTCGG
>JACDJC010001742.1_pt1 | contig 18730 bp, 22 predicted proteins | sample 7454191 | NCBI WGS metagenome assembly JACDJC01 (sample SAMN14253291, study PRJNA609438) | sludge metagenome | isolation source: sludge after 25d culture with pyrite and EDTA | collected 2018-12-20 | reverse complement strand
GCCTCGAGCAACTGCCGCTTGTCGGCCAGGTCGGCGACGGTGGCGCCCAGCGCCTGGTGGTCTTCGGTGATGGCGATGGCCATGGTGCGTGCTCCAAAGGGGTCAGATACAGCGACGACGGGGCCCAGACTCTACGCCGGGGAACCGGTTCCCTGCGATGTCCGGAGGACCTTCACTCTCCGCCAAATGAGAGAATTCACCAATCCCTCATTGGGTATAGGATGGCTCCATGGCCGATGACGAGTCTGCTTCGGTACCCCTGGGCAAGGGGGAGCAGACTCGGTTGGATATCCTCCACGCCGCCATTGTCCGCTTCGGGCGGGACGGGTTCAGGGGCACGTCGGTGGCCGACATCGCCCGCGACGCCGGGGTGAGCGGCACCGCCGCCTACGCCTACTTCGACAACAAGAAGGCCCTCTTTCTGGCCGCCCTCGACGAGGACGCCGCTTCGGCGATCTCGGAGGGCATGGCGATTGTGTTCGACGAGTCCGTCGGTCATCGCTGGCGCCAGGGCCTGCTGGTGAGCCTCGTCGAGGCGGTGAGCCGCCATCCGCTCGCCCGTCGTGTGCTGGCCAACCACGAGCCTGACGTTCTGGACCGGGTGGTCGATCTGCCGGCGCTGGCCGAGCTGCGCAAGGCGGTGGCGGCCCGGCTGACCGCCGAGCAGTTCGATGGGCAGATCCGCGCCGACATCGACCCTGCGGTCGTCGGCGCCGGCATCGTGTCGATCATCCTCTCCCTGCTGATGACCCTCACCCAGCTGGGCGAGCATGCACCCACCGACCAGGCGGCTGACGTGGTGGCCGTGTTCGAGGCGGCGCTCGACCCACCCCGCTGAACTGCTTCGACGTGGCCAGGTCGTCGGGGGTGGCCACCTGCTGGATCGAGGCGGCCGCCGAACTCCAGCCCCGAACTGGCCTTGCCTACCAGGCGAGTTCGTCGCATCCCTCGTGGTCGCTCGGCTCCACCTGCAGGGTGGCGTGGCCGATGTCGTAGCGCTCCTGGAGCAGGCTCCTCGCCTGGTCGAGCACCCCGTGCGAGCGATCCATCGTGTCGACCACCAGGTGGACCGAGGCGTTCTCCATCTCGGAGGTCAGCGTCCACACGTGCAGGTCGTGCACGTCAATCACGCCAGGGATCGCCGCCAGCGACCTCCTGACCTCCTCGAGGTCGATCTCCGGTGGCGCCGCTTGGAGGAGGATCCGCACCGCCTGGTTGCCGAGGCGCCAGGTGCGAGGCAGAATCCACAGCCCGATCGCCGCCCCGATCACCGGGTCGACCCACGTCCAGCCGAACACCTGCAACAGGACGGCGGCCACGATCACCCCGACCGACCCGATCGTGTCGGCCACCACCTCGAGGTAGGCGCCTTCCACGTTGAGGCTTTCCGAAGCGCCCTCGCGCAGCAACGCGAAGGCGATCAGGTTGACGACCAGGCCGATGCTTGCGACGACCAGCATGGGCACGCCGAGCACCTCGGACGTGCCGGTGATGCGCTTGATCGCCTCGATCAGCACGTAGATGGCGACGCCGAAGAGCAGCAGTGCGTTGACGAACGCCGCCAGGATCTCCAGGCGATACAAACCGAAGGAGTGCTGGCCTGCGCTGGCCTTCTTCGCGTGACGGTTGGCCAGCTGGATGGCGGCCAGTGCCATGCCGAGGCCGATGACGTCGGTCAGCATGTGTCCGGCATCGGAGAGCAGCGCCAGGGAGTTGGTGAGCAGTCCACCGATCGCTTCGATGACGAAGTAGCCGGCGATCAGGACGAAAGCGATCAGCAGGCGCTTCTGGTGCCGGGCCCCGGCCCGGAGCGCGCCGCCTCCGTGGTTGTGGTCCCCGCTCATGGGGTCGCCTCGCCCACGGTGCGGGCGTGAGCGCCCCACTGACCGACGGTGTCGTGGGCGCTGTGCGCTCGAGACAGCTGAAGCGTCATGGCCACGACTGGCACGTCTTCACAGATGTGAGGATGACCCAGCACTCGGCGGTGGTCAACTACCCGGCGGTGCTCACCCGTCGGCTGCCGGGTGCTCCTCGCCGGGAAACACGTCGGTTTCGGACTGGTGCCATACCGGATGGTCGCCCGCTGTCTCGACGTTGAATCCGTACTCGAACACCAACGATCCGCCGAAGGTGGCGCCCAGCGACACCAGCAGTGCGATCACGACCGAGAGCACGGCGATGGCGACCGGGGTGGCGGCAGCGACGTTGAACTGCGACAGCCGCCAGGCCAGGTTGATCAGCGCCAGCACCGTGACGGTGACCATGATCGCAGCGTGCGTGTTGATCGTGCGCCTGGCCTGGGTGCCGGCCTCGGAGGAATCCCGGGCGTCCGCCAAGCCGGTGAGAGCGGCGAACACCGAGACGATGACGCCGGCGATGAACAGGTAGGTGCCCGCGTGCCACAGTTCGTCCGCCCAGGCTCGACCATCGCCGGCGATCGTCGAGATCACGTCGAACACGGCGGCGATCAGGTAGGCAGCGATGGGCACATCGGTCAGGGGTGGGTGCGACGGCTTGCCCGATAATCCGCGCGGTCCCTTGAACGTGCGGCCCTTCATGGTCAATGTCGGACGGACCGAGAACTTGCGCATGTGACGCTCCTCGCTTGGTTGGTTCGTGAACTGGTCCTCGTGGGCGATGGTCGGTGTGGTCGGGCGCTCCTGAGGAGCGTGACCCCCGTCATTCAAACTACGGCGGTCTAACGTCAATGTAAAGCCATTTTAGAAGTCAGGGGGCCGGATGCGTTGGCTCGGACGCTCTACCGTGGGGCAGCAAACGATCGGGCGAGCGATGACGGGGCAGCATGGTTGAGCGCAGTCAATGGGTGGAGATCACAGACGAGGACCCGACCCACTCCCAGCGATACATCGAGCGCTTTCGCACGATGGCGGAGGCGGGCCGGGATCTGGCCGGGGAGGCCAGGCTGATCGATGCGATGGCGCCGCGCTCGGCTCGCATCCTCGATGCCGGGTGCGGGCCCGGTCGGGTGGGGTCGACGTTGGCGGAGTTGGGTCACGAGGTCGTCGGTGTCGATGTCGATCCGGTGCTGATCGCCGAGGCTCAACGGGAACACCCGGGTGCAACCTGGCTGGTGGGCGACCTGGCCGAACTCGATCTGCCCGCCGTCGGCGTCGCGGCCGACTTCGACGTGATCGTCTGCGCCGGCAACGTGATGACGTTCCTGGCGCCGAGCACCCGCAGCCTCGTGGTGTCACGCCTCGGCGCCCACCTGGCCGACGGCGGCCGACTCGTCGTCGGCTTCGGCGCCGAGCGCGGCTACCCCTTCGACGAGTTCCGTGACAATGCCGAGGCCGCTGGCCTGGTCCTCGACCTCGAGGTGAGCACCTGGGATCTACGCCCCTTCGGCGAGGAGTCCGAGTTTCTCATTTCGGTCCTCAGTCGGCCGGCCTCCTCCGATTGAGGCGGTGGGGGAGAGCGGGCTCTCAGGGCGGCGGCAACCAACCCATTTAATGAGGTGTTGGCTAGAATATTGTGATGACCTCCTCAGCGCCGTCGATGTCCCGCCCTGGCACGGTCACCCAGGAGTTGCCCGCCGCTTGGCGCAGCGGGATCGCCTTCGTCGCCGTGGGGAGCGCCGCAATCGTCGTCGGTGGGCTGGTGGCCGCTGTCACGCGACCCACCGGCTTCGATGAGGGTCCTTGGGTGGCCGCCTTCCTCGTGCTAGTCGGCGGTGTGGCCCAGATTTTGGTCGGGGGCGGCCAGGCAGCGCTGGTCGCCGACGCTCCGTCGAGGGCGACGCTGTCGGTCGAGCTGGCCACCTGGAACCTCGCCTGCGCCGCCACCGTGATCGGCACCCTGATCGCCAGCCCGCAGCTCACCACGCTGGGCGGTGTGGCGCTGATCGCGTCGCTCGTCGTCTTCTTGGCAGCGGTGCTCAAGCACGGGGCGCGCCCCGGCTGGGTGAGAACCGTGTACGTCGCGGTCGTCGGGTTTGTGCTGCTGAGCACGCCGGTGGGGTTGATACTGGCCTGGGTTCGCCACGGTTGAGCGGTGCGGCATCTCGGCGGGAGCAGGAAAGCGCCCATCCGGGCCGTATCCTGGCGGATCGACCACGCCCGTCACCCTGAAGCCACCTGGACTCACATGCTCGACTTCTCACACATCCCCGTCGTCGAGCTCGGCGGCCTCCAGGGCAACCCATCCACGCGGCGGGCGCTCGCCGGCCGGCTGCGGGAGATCTGCCACGAGATCGGATTTCTCGTCATCACCGATTTTGGGGTCGACCCCTCGGTGACCGGTGACGTCTTCGACCTGATGGACGCCTTCTTCGCGCTGCCGGAGGCGGACAAGGCGCTGATCGACAAGGCGCGCTCGCCGCACTTTCGCGGCTGGGAGGCGGTCGGCGCCGAGCAGACGAACAACCGGGTGGACGTCCGCGAGCAGATCGACCTGTGGTCGGAGTGGCCGGTCGACGCCGGCGGCGGGGCCGCGTACCTCCAACTGCTCGGTCCCAACCAGTGGATGCCCGACGAGCTGCTTCCCGGCGGCCGAGCGGTGATGCAGCGGTGGTTCGCCGAACTCGGTGCGGTGGCCGACCGCCTGCTCAGGTTGATGTCGGTCGGGCTGGGCCTGGCCGAGGATCACCTCGTGACCTACTTCGGCGACCAGCCGATGTCGCTCACCAAGCTGATCAACTATCCGCCCACCCCGGCGGGTCAGGCCGGCGTCAACGCCCACCACGACACCGGCTTTCTCACGCTGCTCGCCACCGGGCCGGTGCCGGGCCTGCAAGTGCAGAACCCGTCCGGGGAGTGGATCGACGTCCCGCCTCGCCCGGACGGGCTGGTCGTCAACCTGGGCGAGTTGCTCCAGGCGATGACCGGCAACTACCTCGTCGCCACCAAGCACCGGGTGATCACCGACCGGCGGCGCCGCTCGGCCGCCTACTTCCACGGTCCGTCGCTGGATGCCCGGCTCGATGTCCTACCCCTCGACGCATCGTTTCGGGAGGCGGTCGCCGCCAGCGACCGCCATGTCGGCGCCGGGTTCATGGCCCAGCGCGCCGAGACCGAGGCCGGGGTGGCCGACATGGCGAGCGATCACCGCCCCGACACCTATGGCGAGCAGCTCTGGAACTACTTCGCCCGTAGCTATCCCGAGCTGATGGAGCGCCACTACCCGGCCGCCGATCGCTGATCTTCTATCCCGATCATGTCGGCGGCGGAACGACCAGTGGATCGGCCCAGCGGGACCCGAACGTGGCCGGCGTCGCGTTCGGGCAGCGAGGCCGGAGCATCGATAGCGTGGCGATCTGCGTTGAGGAACGAGGGGGAGCGAAGCAATGAGTGATCCGATGAGCAACCGACTGGCCCAGCCTGATTTCTGGAATCGGCAGCTGGCCGAACGCATGGCGGAGATGGCCGAGATTCGGGCCGCCGGTCCGTTTGCCCGCACCTCCTTCATCAACCCGCTCACCGGTGAGACCGAACAGTTCTACGGGGTCACCCGCTACGCCGACGTCGTCGAGATCTCCAAGCGACCCCACGACTTCTGTTCGGGCAAGGGCGCCGTCTCCGTCCCCGACATGCCCGAGGAAGCGCTGAACTTCTTTGGCTCGTTCATCAACATGGACGACCCTCGCCACGCCCGCCAGCGCGGCATCGTCGCCCGGTCGTTTACGCCCCGTCAGCTGCAGGGCGTGTTGGATTCGGTCGAGACGATCTGTACCGAGGTGATCGACGGATTCTGCGCCGACGGCGAGGCCGATCTGGTCACGGCGTTCGCCCAGCCGTTTCCGTTGCTGGTGATCTGCGACATGATGGGGATCCCCCGCAGCGAGTTCGACACCGTGTTGACGGCGACCAACGTGATCCTGGGCGGTGGCGACCCGGAGTTCATGGGCGACGGCGATCCGCTGGAGGCGCTGTTCACCGCCGGCCTGGCGTTGACCGGCCTGATGAACGAGCTGGCCGAGGATCGCCGGGCCAACCCAACCGATGACCTCACCTCCAAGCTGGTGCACAACGATGTCGGGGAGGACATGTTGGACCCGAGCGAGATCGCTCCGTTCTTCATCCTGTTGGCGGTGGCGGGCAACGACACCACCCGCACGGCGATCAGCCACGGTATGAACCTGCTTGCTCTCAACCCGGACCAACGCCGGGCGTGGCAGGACGACCTCGACGCCGTCAGCCCCACGGCGGTGGAGGAGATCGTTCGGGTGGCCTCCCCGGTCACCTACATGCGGCGCACGGCCACCCGCGACATATCGCTGTCAGGCCAGGACTTCGTCGAGGGCGACAAGCTGGTCATGCTCTACGGCTCGGCCAACCGCGACGAGCGGGTGTTTGCCGACCCCGAGCGCTTCGACGTCCGGCGTGATCCCAACCCGCATCTGGGCTTCGGCGGGCCCGGCCCCCACTTCTGCCTGGGCGCCCACTTGGCCAGGCGCGAGGTGTCGGTGGCGTTCCGCCAGCTGCTCACCCGGCTGCCCGACATCGAGGTCGACAGCCCCCCGGTGCCGCTGCAGGGGATGGGCATGCCGCTCGTCGGTGGCATCAAATCGCTGCCGGTGTCGTTCACGCCGAGCGACCCGCTCGGCTCGCACTAAAGGCACCCATGCCCGAACTGGGTGGCTTTACTGGAAGCCATCCGAGCGGCCGCCGTCCACCGGGACCGCTGCTCCGGTGAGGTAACCGGCCTGCTCGGAGCACAAGAAGGCGGCGATCTGACCGAAGTCGGCCGCGTCGCCCACCCGCCCCATCGGCACGTCGGCAGCCGCCCGGTCCATGTTGTCGCCGTACAGGCTGCGTAAACGATCGGTGGCGTGCAGGCCGGGTTGGATCGAGTTGACCGTCACCCCGTCAACGGCGATCTCCAGCGCCAGCGATTTGAGAAACCCGGTGGCGCCGGCCCGGGCCATCGTCGACAGCATCAGGGCGGGTGTCGGCTGGCGCACCGAGGCGGACGTGATCGCCAGCACCCGTCCCCAGCCCGCCTCGCGCATCGACGGCACGGCGGCCTCGCACATCCCCACGGTGGACAGCGCATTCAGCTCGAACGCCTTGGCGTACTCCTCGCCGGCGGTCGAGTCGAAGCCCCCGGCGGGTGGACCGCCGGCGTTGGCGACCAGGATGTCGACGCCACCCAGCCGCTCGACCGCCTCGACGACAAAGCGCCGGCCGCCCTCCAGGCCCGTCACATCGCATCGGATCCCGACGACGTCGCCGCCGTCGGCCCGCAACGACGCGACCGCGCCATCGAGTCGCTGCTGATCGCGCCCGCAGATCGCCACCCGCACGCCGTCGGCCGCCAACGCTGCAGCCGTCTCGTAGCCGAGGCCTGACGACGCTGCCGCTACTGCGGCGCCACGGCCGCTGATTCCAAGGTTCATCAGTTCAGGGTAGCGACGGTGGCTCGGACTCACTCCGTCCAGGGAAGGTCGGCCGGGTCGAAGCGAAGCATCGAGGCCGATTGGCTGGCGGTGGCGAGCAGGGTGCCCGACTCACTCCAGATATGAGCCGAGCCGTGCCCGTAGTCGCCGACCGCCAGGTGGGGTCGCAAGTCGACCAGCACCCACTCGGTCTCCTCAAAGGCGCCGATGCGGATCGAGTTGTCCAGGCTGATGCCGCCGGCCATCACCCCGCAGGCGTGGGCAACGGACAGTGGCACCATGTCGGCCAAATACGCAGCGATCGCCGGCGTGATCGCCACCCGGTCCCGTCGGCGCACCCACACGCACATCCGACCGGGTCCGGGGTCGGGGTGGGCAACGATCGTGGGCTCGCGGAAGTCGAGTGCAGCGTTGAAGCCGAGCTCCCAGAGCTGTTCGGGGAATTTGGCGGTGATGCCGGCGTTACGGGCCATGCCAACGAACGGGCTGGACCAGCGTTCGGAATCCTCTGGTGACGACACGGTGGGCGACCGCTCGAACGTGCCGGCCAGCCCATGGTCCTTGTAGTGACCGGTGGCCCCCAGCGAGGCGAACATGATGTCGCCGGCGGCGTTGGTGCCGGTGACCCGCACTTGGTTGGTGCGGCGTCCCGGGGCGAGCACCTCGGCGTGTACCGAGATCTCCTCGTTCGCCGGTGCGGTGGCGATGAACTGGGTGGTCATCCACAACGCCGTGCGGTCGGACACCGCCTCGGCGGTGGCGATGGACACTGCGATCGCGGTGCCGCCGTAGAGCCGTCCGTCGAGCCGGGCCAGGTGGTTCTGGACGGTGAAGTGGAAGCGGCCGTCGCCCGTGCCGGGCAACAGGCCGAGGAAGTCCTCGTCGGTGGTCATCGGCGCACCGTACCGGGGGCGCCATCGCCCGGACGAACAGCCCCGTCGGGCATCGGCGCTTCGATATCGCCGACGGCCGGCTCGCTAGGCGCAGCGACGCAATACGCTGCGGAGATGAGCAGTTCAGTGGATCCTCCTGACCCCGGGGCCCGTCGGTGAATCCCGGCCGCCCTCAGCCCGGGTCACCGCTCGACCCGCCGGCAGGCTGGGCTCGCTCCCCCGAGGTGGTGCTGGTGCGCCACGGCGAAACCGAGTGGAGCAAGAGCGGTCGACACACCGGGCGAACGGACGTGCCGCTCACCGAGCACGGGCGTCAGGAGGCTCGGCACCTGGGTGTGGCGCTGGACGGTCGGTCGTTTGCGCACGCATGGTGCAGCCCCCTGAGCCGTGCAAGCGACACCTTCGAGTTGTCGGGGGTCGACGCGCCGGTGGAGATACTCGACGATCTGCTCGAGTGGGACTACGGCGACTACGAGGGCGTGTCCACCGCCGAGGTGCGGCGCACGATTTCAGACTGGTCGGTGTGGACCCACCCGGTCACCGGAGGCGAGTCGGTCGAGGCGGTGGGGGAGCGGGCCGATGGTGTGATCGCCCGGCTACTCGAGGTCGGGGGCGACACGGTGCTGTTCGCTCACGGCCAGTACCTGCGGATCCTGGCCGCTCGGTGGATCGGGCTACCCGCCGAGGCCGGCCGGCTGCTCAGCCTCGACACCGCCGCTGTCTCGGTGCTCGGCTACGAGCGGGAGACGAGGGTGATCCGCCGCTGGAACCAGAGTGGATACGCCGGCGAGAGCAATCACAGACGGTGACGCTGCTCTCGACACCACCCTCCCTGTCAAGGCCCGGGTTGTCGCTGCCAGGGGCTTGGTTACTGCTTCCAGGGGTTTGGCTAGTGCTGACAGGGGCTGGGTTGCTGCTGCCACGGGTCGGGCTAGTGCTGCCATGGGCAGTGCCGACACTGGTTGCCGCAGCAGGGTCGGGCGGCCAGCGTTGTCGCCGTCATGACGAACAGGCCGGTGGCCGGGTCGAGGTAGCCGTCGTCACCCGCTTGTGAGGCGGCATCGTGGGCTGCCATCGCCGCCTCGAAATCTCGATCCTGAGGGCCGAACCGCTCGAACGACGGCCGCTTCCAATCGGCCCGGAGCCGTTCCGGGGAGGCGCCGGGCATCAGGACCTTTGGGGTGCTGGGCAGGTCGTGTCGGTCGCTGTCATCGGCCGATGGCGGTTGCCAGGCCTTTGGGGTCGGCGACGCTGACCCACAGCGCCGAGTGGTTCTTGAGCCCGATCACCTTGCGGATCGGCTTCTTGAACGCGACGCACAGGCCGGAGGTGTGGTTGGTGCCGAAGGTCAGGCCGTCGTCGGCAAAGCTCAGACGAGGGCCGACGGCCGTGTACCAACGGTGGGGCCCGGTGATTTCGGTGTGGTCGATGTTGTCGAGCGGGGTCTCGACGGAGAAGTACCCGTACTTGGCTCGGAACATCCCGTCTTCGGTCAGGTCCACCCCATCGGTGTCCCTGACGCCGAGCACGACGAACATCGGCTTCCACCGGTTGTCGAGCCGATATGGAAATGTCGCTGGTGTCGCCATCGGTGCAGCTTGCCAGAACCGCATGACAACGCCGAGGCGCCCGGACCCGAATACTCCGGTACGGTGACAGAGTGAAGAAGATCATCGCCCGCATCGCGCTCTTCCTCGGGCGTTACAAGCTGGTCAACCGTCCCCCGGACGAACCGGTGATGCTCCTCATCGCAGCACCGCATACCTCCAATTGGGATTTTATGCTGATGCTGTTCATGGCGTGGGCCAGTGACCTGTCGCCTCGCTGGCTGGGCAAGCGTGAGATGTTCGACGGCATGCTCGGCCCGGTCTTCAAGCGTCTCGGCGGTGTGTCGGTCGACCGCGACAACCCCGGCAACCTGGTCGATGACCTGGTGGCCGAGGCCCGCACCACGTCGTCGCTAGCGCTGGTCGTGCCGGTGGAGGGCACACGAGAGAAGGGCGACTACTGGAAGTCGGGCTTCTACCGCATTGCCTCCGAGGCCGACATTCCCATCGTGCCCTCCTTCCTCGATGGCCCCACCCGCACGGGTGGCTACGGCCCGACCGTCATTCCGTCGGGTGATCTCTCGGCTGACATGGACAAGTTCCGTGCGTTCTATGCCGACAAGCGCGGCGTGAAGCCGAAGAACAAGACCACTCCGCGTCTACGCGAGGAAGACTCGGCGATCGCCTGACAGGCGCGGCGGCGCACCCATTTCGGGCTCACGCCGTGTAGCTCCTGGTTAGTATCGAATCCGTGAGCGACTACGTGATTCCCGATCCGGAGCCCAAGGAGATCGACGAACAGTTGTCGATCGAATTGCGCCACCTCGCCGACAACGCCGTCCTGAAGGCCAAGCCCCAGGGCGATGAGCGCTGCGACAACTGCCTGTACTACTTGGAGAACACCGCCGAGATCTCCTACTGCTGGCATCAGAAGCTGCGCATCCTGGTTGGCGGCGAGTGGTGGTGTCAGTGGTGGGAGGAGATCGCTGAGTAAGGACCGCACTGCCCCGTCGGACCCGCCGTCGTATTGGAACGGCGTCGACACCTCAGCCAACGACCGCGCCCACGTGTTCCACTCGTGGTCGGCCCAGGCGTTGATCAACCCGCTGGCGATCGCCGGCGGCGAGGGCAGCTGGGTGTGGGACTTCGACGACAACCGATACCTGGACTTCAGCTCCCAGCTGATGAACGTCAACCTCGGGCACCGTCACCCCAAGCTGGTGGCGGCGATCCAGGAGGCGGCCGGACGTCTGGCGACGATCTCTCCGGTCCACGCCAACGCTGATCGCTCCGAGGCGGCTCGGCTGATCGCCGAGGTTGCCCCTGAGCAGCTCAACAAGGTGTTCTTCACCAACGGTGGCGCCGATGCCAACGAAAACGCCATCCGCATGGCGCGTTTGCACACCGGACGCCACAAGGTTCTGGCCGCCCATCGCAGCTATCACGGCGCCACCGCCGGTGCGATCACGATGACCGGCGACCCGCGTCGCTGGGCGTCGGAGCCGTCGATCCCTGGGGTGGTGCGCTTCTTCGGGCCGTACCCCTACCGCTCGTCGTTTCACGCCGATAGCCCGGCGCAGGAGTGCGACCGGGCGCTGGCCCACCTCGACGAGCTGTTGATGTTCGAGGGTCCGCACAACGTGGCAGCGATCATCCTCGAACCGGTGGTCGGTACCAACGGCATCCTCGTGCCGCCCGACGGCTACCTGGCCGGCGTGCGGGAGCTCTGCGACCGCCACGGCATCATGATGATCTCCGACGAGGTGATGGCCGGTTTCGGCCGTTGCGGCGAGTGGTTCGCCATCGACCGCTGGGACGTCGCTCCCGACATCATCTGCTTCGCCAAGGGGGTGAACTCCGGCTACGTGCCCCTCGGCGGCGTGATCATGTCCGACGAGATTGCCGCCACCTTCGACGAGCGGGTCTACCCGGGCGGGCTCACCTACTCGGGGCATCCGCTCGCCTGCGCCTCGGCGGTCGCCTCGATCGGCGTGTTCCGCGACGAGAACATCTTGGAGTCCGCCCGCACCCTGGGCACCGACGTGATCGGCCCGGAGTTGGAGCTGATTGCTGAGCGGCACCCGTCGGTTGGCGAGGTGCGCGGCCTCGGCGCCTTCTGGGCGATCGAGTTGGTGCGTGATCGCGATTCCCGCGAGATGTACGTGCCTTATAACGCTTCTGGCACCGATGCGAAGCCGATGGCCGACGTCGTGGCGGCGATCAAGGAGCAGGGCGTGTGGGTGTTCGCCCACTTCAACCGGATCCACATCACCCCGCCGTGCAACGCGAGCCATGACGACGTGCGCACCGGCCTGGCGGCGATCGACAAGGCCCTCGAGGTGGCCGACGACCACATCGGGTGAGGTCTTCTTGCTGAGCGCGACGGGACCTCGGCGATCCGCTGAACTCTGCCGCTATCGCGCGCTCTACGACGCGATAGCGGCAAACCTCGCCGTTCAGCTGTCGCCCTAGGTGCGGATCATGGAGGCATCAACCGACGGCATGGTCGTCGCCATCTCAGCATCTGAGCGAATCCCCGAGATGGAGCGCCGCTTCTTGGCTGCCCATCCCGGGGCGGAGCTGCTGTGGACCCCATATGTGGAGTCGCTGGAGGCGCGGTCGTCCAAGGCCCGGCACGGCGGCGTCAACGCTGACGGGTTGCCGACCCCGGAGATCACCGACGAGTTGCGCGACGCCTGGGCCCGCACCCAGGTTTTGGTTGGCCTGGATCTACCCGCCGAAGCGGCCGAACTGTTTCCCCGACTGGAACTGCTCCAGCTGGCGTCCGCCGGATACGACAAGTGCGATCTGGGTGCGTTGGCGTCAATGGGGGTGCGCCTGACGACCGCCAGCGGGCTGGCCGCACCCAGCATCGCCGAGTTCGTGATGGGTCGGCTGCTGGCGGAGTGGAAGCACTTCCGCGCCCTTGACGCCCAGCAGAGGGCGCACGACTGGACGCAACAGATGGGCGGCGAGGTGGCGGGTCGCACCTTGGGCATCGTCGGCCTCGGTGCGCTCGGTCGGGCGATCGCCCGCCGGGCGAGGGCTTTCGACATGATCGTGCTGGCCACCAGGGCGTCGGCCCAAGCGGGCGACAGCGACCCCGACGTGGACGAGCTCTATCCGGCGGCGGCGCTCGACGACATGCTGCAGCGGTGCGATGCGGTGGTGGCCACGCTGCCGGCCAACGAGTCGACGTTCGACATGTTCGATGCTTCGCGGTTCGCCGTGATGGCCGAGGGCACGGTCTTCGTCAACGTCAGCCGAGGCTCGCTCGTGGTTGAGACCGACCTGATCGAGGCGTTGCGGTCAGGTCATCTGCGGGCCGCCGTCCTCGACGTGACCCGGGTGGAGCCGCTGCCCGCTGACGATCCGCTGTGGGACGCACCCAACTTGTACTTGTCGCCCCACACCTCGACGTCGCTCGACCGCTACGCCGACAACCTGGTGGATCTGGCGGCAGACAATCTGACTCGCTACGTCGAGGGCCAACCGCTGCGCAACGAGGTCGACCTCACCAACCGATCCAGCTCGGGTGGCCTGGTTGCAGACGAGGTCTGATGGGCAAGTTTGCTGACAGTCGGATCTTGATGGGGACGCTGATCGTGACGCTGCTGGCGTTGGCCTACTTGGGTCTGGCCCCGACCAACGACGCAAGCTTCTCGTGTCAGACCCTCCCGGTGGTCCGGATGGTCAATCCCGAGGCCGAGGCCGCCCCTCCCGGCTTCTTCGACTCCGGCACGCAATGCAATGCCGACGCTCAGGGAAGGGCTCGCTCGATGGGACTGGTCCTTGTGATCGGCGCCATGGCCACGGCCATCGCGGCGCTGTTGGCACACCGAAGGAACCAACGTGGCTCTGCACGCCCTGCCCAACCGGAACCAGCATCCGGTCGAGAGGAATCCTCCCGCTGAGGTCAACCCAGCTTGGCGAGGAAGGCCTCAACTGCATCGGTCCAAGCAAGGAGTTCGCCGAGCGTCGACGCCACCTGCATGGTGGCGTTGGGCAGGAGGTCGGCCAAGGCCTCGGCCGTGGACACCGGATGGCCGGGATCGCCCGACCAGGCCAGGATCAGCGTTGGCGCGGCGATGGTGGCCACGGCGTCGGCATCGGGCAGGTCGGCGTGGCTGGCCCCGCGAAACACTGCCGCCAGCCGCTGCGGGTCGGCTCGCCGCAGCGACTCGGCCCGCAGCTCGCGGAAGTTGTCGACCTCGACGAAGGGATCGGGCGGCGGCACCGCCGCCGACGCCTCGATCAGGGTCTCCACCCCGCCGGTGTCGACCATGTCGGCCATCGCCTCGTACAGCTGAGCCTGGTCGCGGCGGGTGTCCCACGCGGTCGGTGGGATGGTCAGCACCATCGCCCGCACTCGATCGCCGAGGTTGAGCGCAGCGTGCAGGGCGGTGGCGGTACCCATCGACGCGCCGCCGAGCACCACGTCGGCGTGGCCGAGCGTCTCGATCAGGCCGACCTCGTCCAGCGCCAGCCGGTCCCAGGCGCCGTCGTCCGGCGTGGCGAGCGGGCCGGACTCGCCGTGGCCGCGCGCATCGAAGCGCACCACCCGACGGGTCCGGCGGATCCGTTGCCAGTCGATCATCGGGAACTCGTTGTCCTCGGCGACGCTGCGGCTGAGGCCGTTCCCCCACACCAGCGGCGTTCCGTCGAGAGCGCCGTCCTCGGTCGGGCCGACATCCTCGTAGGCGAGGTCGATCCCCCGAATGCGCACGGTTGTGATCATGTTGGCGCCTGATTGGAGAAGATGACGCAGCCTGCGGCGGCGAACATGCCGCCGACGCCCAGGCACACCGACACCTCGGCGCCGGGCACCTGGGCGGGGGCGACGCCCCGCATCTGGCGGATGCTCTCCTGGAGGGCGTACATGCCGTACATGCCCGAGTGCATGTAGCTAAGGCCGCCGCCGTTGGTGTTCATCGGCAGCCAACCGCCGGGGGCGGTGTGGCCGTCCCACACGAACCCAGCCGCATCGCCAGGGGCACAGAACCCCAGGTCCTCCAGGCCGTAGAGGGGCAGGTGGGCGAAGGCGTCGTACACCATGAGGTGATCGACGTCGGCGTGGGCGATCCCGGCGGAGGCGAAGGCGTCTGCGCCGGCCACGCTGAAGGCACGCGACGTGGTGAAGTCGGCCATCTGGGACACCATGGGGGTCTCGGTGCTCTCCCCGTGGCCGAGCACGTACACCGGCCGGTTGGGGAAGTCTGCGGCCCGTTCGGCCGAGGTGAGGATGAGGGCGCCGCCGCCGTCGGTCACCAGGCAGCACTCGAGCAGGTGGAACGGGTAGGCGATCATGCGCGAGTCGAGCACGTCGTCGACCGTGATCGGGTCCCGGAACGTGGCCCGGGGGTTCAGCGCCGCCCAGTTGCGTTGCACCACCGCCACCTGCGCCAACTGTTCGTGGCTGACGCCCCGCTCGGCCATAAACCTCAGGGCCGGGATGGTGAACATCGTCGGCGGGCCGGTCACCCCGTAGGGCGCCTCGAACTGCGCGGGCAGCCCGCCTCGACCACCCCACGGGGCGGTGCCCACCCGCGACCTGCCGCTTTCGGCGTGGGTGATCAGCACGGTAGTGCACAACCCGGCCTCGATCGCAGCGGCCGCGTGGCGGACGTGGATCATGAACGAGCAGCCGCCCACCGACGTGCCGTCCACCCAGTGCGGGGTGATGCCCAGGTAGTGGGCCACGTCGGTGGGGCGCTCGCCGGCGGTGGCGAACCCGTCGATGTCGGCGACGGTCAGCCCGGCGTCGTCGAGCGCGTTGAGCGCCGCGTCCGCGTGCAGCTGGATCTGGCTGATGTGGGGGAGCCGGCCCAGCTCGGTCGTCTCCGCAGCCCCGACGACCGCCACCCGCGCGCCGGTCACGACGCGCTCCCGGCCGGAGTGGCGGCTGCCGGCCGGAACAACGGCAGGCTGATGTCGTCGGTGATCGCCTCGAAGGTCACCTCGACGGCCATGTCCAGCTCGAGCGCCTCGGGGGTCTGCTCGCAGGCGACGATGTTGGTCATCATGCGGGGCCCCTCGGCCAGTTGCACGACGGCGATCGAGTATGGGCCGTCGAAACCGGGATGGGGCCGGTGGCTGATCACGTAGCTGTACAGCGTGGCGTCCCCCGAGGCGTCGAACACCTCGACCGCTCGGCAACTGCACGCCGGGCAGAAGGGTCGGGGCGGGAAGTACGCCTCGGAACAGGCGGTGCAGCGTTGCAGCAGCAGCCGCCCCGCCCGGGTGCCGTCCCAGAAGTGCTGGGTTTCCGGTGTCGGCACCGGCACCGGCCTGCCATTCGCGTCGCTCACGATCCCCCTCGCTTGGACATTCAGATCAGGGTAGGCCAACCGCAGAGTTCGGCGTCGTTGACCTCGCATCAGACCTGATGCCGCACAGCGATCGTACCCACGCTCGATCTGGGTGCGATCACTGTGACCCGGTCCTCAGCGATCGCACCCAGATGCACCTTGGGTGCGATCACTGCGGCGAACCCGGTGACCCGCAGCGGACGGCGGTCGTGTGAAAGCCAGCCCGCATCGCCTCCCCCAATCCAGGAAGATGACAAGTAGCCTTCGCTGAAGGTCGAGAGGAGTTCGGATCTCATGCCGGTGGTGTTGCGAGTCGACGGGTTCCGCTTCCTCTTCTATTCAAACGAGGGCCATCCGAGAGAACCTGCGCACATTCACGTGCTGAGAGGGCGAGACGAAGCAAAGTTCTGGCTGCTTCCGGAAATTGCTCTGGCGTACAATGATGGTTTCAACGCACGAACGCTCAACCGGATTGGGAAGTTGGTTGGGCTTCACCGAGACGACTTGGAAAGCGCTTGGCATGAGCACTTCGCCTGAGGCAGTGAGTTTTGATGATGACTCTATGTGGGTCACGCTCGGCGACGGCCGTACCATCGGAGTGCCCTTGGTGTGGTTCCCCCGTCTCCTCCGTGCCACTCCAGCTCAGCGCGAATCGGTCGAGCTGAGTCGTCGCGGCCTGCACTGGGAAGCGCTCGACGAAGACATCTCGGTTGCCGGTCTCTTGGCTGGTCACGGTGACTTGACGCGCGAGCGAGCTCCAGCCGCGTAGTGCTGAGACACTCGAGACTGTCGCCGTCACATTCTGCAGCCAGGCTGGCCGCGGTGGCGACTAGAGCAGGCCGAGCTGCAGCTTGACCGCGTCGCTCATCATGTGGGCGCCCCACGGCGGGCTGAACACCATCTGTACCTCGGCCTCGTCGACGCCGGGCACGGCCTCGGCCGCCCGCTTGGCGTCGGCGGTGAGCACGTCGCCCATGCCGCAGCCCGGTGCGGTCATCGTCATGTCGATCTCGATGCGGCGACGACCGTCGTCCAACATGACCTCTTCGGTGCGATAGACCAGCCCCAGCTCGACGATGCTGACCGGGATCTCGGGGTCGTAGACCTCCTCGAGCGCCTCGGACACGTAGTCCATCGAAAACGACCCCTTTGCCCGCTCGGCGTCGCGTGCGATCTTGGCGGCCAGCTCTTCGGGCAGCTCGCGTCCCAGCGCGTCGGCGTCCATGCCGTCGATGCGCATCAGGTTGCCGTAGTCGGTCTTCACGGTAAAACTGCCGCCTAGCTCCTGGACGACGCGCACCTTCTCGCCCTCTTTGAGCGTGACCTTCTCGCCGTTGGGAACGGTGATGGCGTCGATGTCGCGCGGCAGCGGCCGCATGGCCGACTGAATGGTCATGAGACCTCCAGCCGCTTGGCCTCCCGGTGGAGGTCGTCGTGCCCGATCGACACCTCGGCGTGCTTGGCGGCGACGATGCCCTTGAGGTGGTCGCGCAGCGACTTGGGCTCGATGGTGTCGATCACCTCGCGAATGAAGGCGTCGATCAGCATGCTGCGGGCCAGATCGGCGGCGATGCCGCGGCTCTGCAGGTAGAACATCGCCTCGTCGTCCAGGCGTCCGACGGTGGCGCCGTGGGTGCAGCGGACGTCGTCGGCGAAGATCTCCAGCCAGGGACGGGAGTCGGCCTGGCCGTGCTCGCTCAACAGCAGGTTGCGGTTGGTCTGGTGGGCGTCGGTGTCGACCACGCCCGGGCGCACGATGATGTGCCCGCTGAACGAGCTGCGGGCCTGCTCCTCGATGACCGACTTGAACTCCTGGTCGCTGAAGCAGCTCGACGCGGCGTGATCGGCCGTGATCATCGTGTCGTGGCGCTGGCGCTCGTTGAGCACCTGAAGCCCGGCCAGGTTGGCGGTGGCGTGTTCACCGGTGAACTCGACGCGAAAGGCGTTGCGGGCGATGCGGGCGCCGAGCATGACCGACGTCGAGGCCAGCGTGCTGTTGGCGCCCTGGAACACGTCGGTGTGGCCGACGTGGATGGCCTGGTCGGCCTCGGCCTGTACCCGGTGATGGGCCAGCGTGGCGCCGGCGCCCAACACCATCGTGGTGTCGGCGTTGTTCAGGGCTGCACCGCTGAGGCCCACGTATGACTCGATGATTGAGACCGATGCGTCCTGGCCGACGTGGATCACGGTGCGGGGGTGAGCGACCTCGAGGGTGTCGCCGGGGGCGGTCAGGTGCACCACGTGTACCGGCGCCTCGGGGATCGCCCCCGCTGCGGCGATCACGACGGCGGCGTCGCCCCCGTCGGCGCGGTTGAGCGCCTGAAACCCGTCGGACAGTTCGCTGCCATCGGCCAAGGCGACCAGAGCCTGATGGTCGGGCGGGGCCTGACTGCTCGGCCCGCACCAGACCTCGGACGATTCGGCGGCGTTGGACAGCTCGGGCGAGTAGGCACCGTTGACGAACACCAGGCGCGGGCCGCCGTGGATGCCGGCCAGCGATTCGACCGTCGCCAGGTCGACCGGGCGAGCCGGCGCCGGCTTGGCGTCGCCAAGTGCGGCGCTGAGCTCGTGGTGAGGTGAGTAGTGCCACGGCTCGTCGTGGCGGGTGGGCATGCCGTGCTCGGTGAT
>JACDJC010001739.1_pt1 | contig 18763 bp, 13 predicted proteins | sample 7454191 | NCBI WGS metagenome assembly JACDJC01 (sample SAMN14253291, study PRJNA609438) | sludge metagenome | isolation source: sludge after 25d culture with pyrite and EDTA | collected 2018-12-20 | reverse complement strand
TGATCCATCGCCTGATCGTCAGCCTGGAAGGCCCACCGGAGGACACCCCCGAAGCCATCGCCCATGCCTGGGACGAGGAAATCGCCCGGCGCGTGGCCGACATGGAAGCGGGACGCACGCAGTGGATCCCTGCCGACGAAGCCATGTCCAGAATCCGCGCCAAAATCAGCACCGCAAAAGCCAAAGCTGCCAATGCGGATTAGCCTTTCCGGCGAGGCGCAAGGCGACTTCGATGCAGCAGTTGACTGGTATCTTGAAGAACTCGCATTCGCTGCAGCGGACGGTTTCACAGACGAGTTCGAGCAGGCGCTGACGCTGCTTGCCCGGTTTCCCGATCTCGGGGTGAATGGCCGACACAAGACGCGAGTATTCACCCTGAAAAAATTCCCCTATTCGGTAATTTACCGGGTTTTTCCAGAGCATGTTCGTGTCGTCGCGGTTGCCCACCACAGCCGCCGTCCGGGGTATTGGGCGGGGCGGCGGTAGGGTCTTTAAACCTTGCGCAGCAGCGACACACCAGCAGGCATGTCGACATCATTCACCGCTACGTCGTAATCCGTAAAACTGCGCGGTACGCTTACGCCATCTTTCGCGCGTGGCTGGATGCGTTCGAATAGTGCATGTGCAGGCGCATTGCCCAATTCCGAATCGTGCTTGAAAACGTACAGTCCGCGTGTGGACATTTCGCCGCGCGCGGCGGAGCGGTCGTGCTCAAACATCTGGCCCAGTGCCTGCCATAGCAGCTCCAGATCGTCTTCACCAAAACCGGTTTGCTTGGCGAGAAAACTGGAAACGAAGCCATGTGCGACATAGAGACCGTAAGGCACAGTGTGCTTGCGGCCCATGGTGCGGTTGTCGCCACCCTGTTTTTCGGCTTCGGCTTCGGTTGCTACAGCCATGCGCGTGATTGAGTGTTCCTGAGCGATGATGGGATCGACCGAACGCCCAAAGGTCAGTTGCACCGGCCCGCGCACCTGGCCACAGTTGATGCCGGTGGACATGACCGCGCCGAAGGTGCGCACGTCGAAGAAGTTCTGGCACATCCAGTCGCGCGCCTTGTAGACGTCATCACCACCCCCTTTACGTTTCTTTTCTTTGCCTACTTTTTTCCCGCTTTCTTCTTCCGGGGTGGCTTCGTCAGCAGGCCCGTCCAGCTTCAGGGCGGAGTAGGCGCGCTGGTGTTGCTGGTTGAGGATGGCTTTTTCACGGACATAGATTTCGAAGCGTTTTTCACCTGGTATCGGGTCGCGCTGAACCTGGTCATGGGTGAGGCCAACAAAGTTGCGTACCTTGCGCTTTAGAGACACGTCGGTGATTAGGCCGTGGCCGGTTTCAGCATCGAGACGCGGCAGGTTCCCGGCATCCGGGTCACCGTTGGGGTTGCCGTCCTTCACGTCGAATAGCAGCACGAAGTCGTAGCGGTTGGTTAGGCTCATTGTGTTTCCTCCGGGGTGGTCGTGGATTTGGTAAAGAAGGCTTGGCGCTGATGGTAGTAGCCGAGGGCAAAGCGACCTTGATCCTGCAAGGGAAGCTGGCGTGGAAAATCGGCGATTTCACCGAGTATTTCGCCGATCAGTTTTTCCATTTGCGTGGCGCGGCCAGGTGAGAGCTTGCCTATGTGATGGTTTTTCAGACGCAGCAGAGTGGTAAACACCGTCACCGGCGTGCTCGACGCTGCGCCGTAGTAGCGATCGCGGATGGTGGCGTTGAGCCCGGGGCTGGCTTCTTCCTGGATTTTTTCCAGCGTTGCGAACAGTCGCCCCAGCCGGTAGGCCGGGTTGGTGTTGGACAGGTCGAGCATGGGCAGAAACTCCTTTTCCTGGGTTTTGCGTGAACGAATGAAACGGTTGAGGCAGGCTTTGATCACGGCTGCACGCGCATAAGTCGGCTTTTGTTCGGCGCGGCAGCGCGACACAGCTAGATTGAGCATGACCACCGGATACGGTAGGCCTTCGAGAATTGCGCGCATGACTTCGCCGCCCAGATTGGGTGGGATGTTGTCGGCCTTGTTCAGCAAGGCTAGTCCGCTGAGCAAACGAAACAGCGACAGATATTCAGGCTCGTAATCGGCATGAACGATAGCGATATCGTCGAAATGTTGCTTGATTCGCTGGGCAAGTTCGGCGGCGGTGGCGGTTTCCCAGAATCGGATGGCGATGCGCGCGGCGTTGGGCGCGAGGCCCAGAACATGGAAGCGCGTATCGAGTTTGCCGACCGTGAATTGACCGGCACGAACCGCCGAATACAGCGCCTCGACGGCTTTAACATTTCTGTCCGGGTCATCCTTGGGCGGGTCGCCGAACAGATCAACCATCGCGTTTTCCAGATCGTGCACTTCTTCGGCCCAGAACACGGTGGAGGCGTCTCCGATCTGGATGCGCTGGCGCGAATCGCGTGCCAAGAGATGGTTCAGTGCCGTGGTGTAGGCGAAAACGGCTGCTCTGCCCAAGGGCGCGTTAGCACCTTGTGACTTGCCGTAGGAATTGAAGGCGTCGAGGTTGAAGGAGACGATATTCGCGCCGGAGGTCTGCGCACCCCACACACCTTTGATCGCAGGATGCAGTCTCTCGATGGCGGCGGCTTCACCGCGCACCAAACATATCCCGTCAGGAACAGTGTCGCTTTTGCTGGTCGCAGTGGTGATGATTGCCCTACGTTGACAAACCAGCCCAACGTCGCCGCGCAGACGAAAGCTCAGGATGGGGTTGCCGGCCTGGATATCCGTAGCGGCGTGGAAACGTTCGAGCATTTCTGGTTTGAAACTATCGAGAAAAGCCAGTACCGCTTGCAGGCCGGCGTCTTCTTGAGCTTGCTCCGGCAAACTGGTGATCTCCGAGCGGAATTTGCTCCGCATCTCCAGCAGGCGATCCAGATACTCGCTTTCCTTGTTTTTCTTCCTGTTTTCTTCGAGCTTCTTGCCGTCTGGGATGCCCAGTACGTATTCGGCGTTATCCCAGAGCAGATTGGCTGCAACGCCCGAGGTCTTTTTGACGCCCTGCGGAACCAGAAAGCGCTGGCCGATTCTCTTTTTGCCATCGTTGCTGCGGGTGTCCGTCAGATCGAGCAAGTTGCCATCGGTGTCGATTTCCAGAATGAATGGAATTTCTTTGTCTTCCAAACCCTCGGCAGGCAGGCGCTTGGCCGGGTCGGCATCGGCCTGTTTGCGGTGGTAGTAGGCGTCGAGTGCTTGCAGAATCATCCGTGTACCTCCTCGCTGTCCCAGGCGGGGATTTGCACCACGCCGTCTTCCAGATGCGCGCGGAAAAAGCGCGGTTGCGGATTGGCGGGCTTGGAAAAATCCAGGTCGTGCAGCATGAAACCCAGATCGCGTGTCTCGGCAATCGGCGCGGACTCTTGTGTCGGATCGGTTATCAACCGAAAGGCGGCGGCGAATTCGCGGCAGCCGAGGTAGGGCTGATTGACACATTGGCCTTTGGCAGCACGGCGCTCGAACATCTCGTGGTACTTGGTTGCGCTGGCCTCAGGGTCACGCGGAGCTAAAAACTCCAGATCGGCATGTACTCGGTAGACCACGTCGCGTAGAAACAGTCCGGCGCGCTGCTGACGGTCATCCTCAATGTAGAGGCCGAGATCGCCCTTACCTGATTTCATCGCCGTCTTGATATTGCGGGTGGACACCACGCTGGCGACCTCGTTGCGCCGCAAATTGATCCAGCGGATGGGTTTGAGTACTTCGATCTTGCGTACATGCCAACGGAGCGCTGGCTTCCAGAGAATTGCCTCAAAGCAGGCGCGCGCGGCGGAGGGCGTCATCACGTCGTAACTCACCCGTTCGACCTTCATTTCTGGCCGGGTGAAGCAGGCGTAAGAGCCGGAGAGCTCAAGGCAGTAGGTTTTCAATCTGTCTTCCTCATACGATGGTGTTGATCGGCCTGGGCGGTGAACCGTCCGGGTTTAGCCCGAGCTCCGGATCATAGAGCCAGTCGCTCACCTGAACGAACAGCCCCGGCATGATCTCCTCGATGTCGCCCTGATCCAGCAATTGCATAGCCTGGTTGCGGTGCAGGTTGACGGTATAACGTTGCAGCTTGCGCATCAGCCAGCGCTCGGGACCGCTTTTGCGAAGGGTGGCAAGCCATTTGTCGATGCTGTCGTCCTGCCCATCTGAACCTTGGTAGCGCACGACAATGGGCATGGTGTCTTCGTCAGCGATCAGACGAAATTTGTTGGAAGCGCTTCTGAAATTGACGGCAAGTGTGCTGCTCTCGACTTCCAGCAGGTTGCAAATCCCCTCTTTGTCGAGCTGGCAGCCGAAATACAGGTGCTCGAAGTACGCCGCAAAGCGGGTGCGGGCCAGAGGCTGATCGGTCACACCGTGCAACACATTTCTGCAGGCGTCCTCACCTTTGCGCAGTAGGCCAGGAGGCGCGGGTTTTGGTGGAATGAAGACAACAACTTTGCCTTTCTTAGCCATCCGACCTTCACGATTGCAGCGTCCCGCTGCCTGGGCAATTGAATCCAGCCCGGCGAGCGCGCGGTACACGACGGGGAAATCCACGTCGACTCCGGCTTCGACCAGTTGTGTGCTGACTACACGCGTCGGCACACTGTTCCGCAAACGGGTCTTGATGTCGGCTATGACTTGCGAACGGTGCGCGCCACACATGAGTGCGGACAGATGTAGCGTGCCCTGTGGCATTTGTTCCCATAGTGCGCGGGCGTCCTTGCGGGTGTTGACGATGGCGAGCACGGAGTTATGCGCAGCCAGTTCCGCCGATAGCTGGGGCCAGTCCGTAGGCGCGTGCCAGTCGGTAGGCAGGCGCACTTGTACCCGCTCCAGCGCTTGGTAAAGCGCGTCAGGGTCACCGATGATTTCACGCACGTTGTCGAGGCCGCGCATATTCTGCCGGGTGTCGAAATATTCTCGCGTGCTCAACGCGGGCTGGGTGGCGGTTGAGAGCACGACAGTCATGCCGTAGTGGCGCGTCAACAGATTGAGCACGTCGAGGATGGGCTGGAGAAATTCCGGCGGCAATAGTTGCGCCTCGTCGAGAATGACGACCGCATCCACCAGATTGTGGAGCTTGCGGCAGCGCGAAGTGCGCGCGGCAAATAGCGATTCAAAGAACTGCACATTGGTGGTGACGACGATGGGTGCGTCCCAGTTCTCGCAGGCCAGGCGGCTGGCACTATTTTCGCGACCGGGCTCGGATTCGGCGTTGCTGTGGTGCTCGATGACTGCCTCACCAAAGATGACGCGGAAGATGTCGGACGTCTGCTCGATGATGCTGGTGTAGGGAATGACGTGAATGACGCGACGTTTGCTGTGTGTACGAGCATGCTCTAGCGCGAAGGCCATGCTCGACAGCGTTTTGCCACCGCCTGTGGGAACGGTCAGCGAGAACAGCCCAGGTGCAAGCTTTGCCTGGGCACGACATTCGGCAAGAATGTCTGCACGCAGTGTGTTGACTGGTGTAGGTTGCGCCTTGGTGGCAAGACGCGTCATGTGGGCGTCGAACTGCGGCGTGAGTTCTTCGAGCGTTGGCCAGGTATTGCGTTGCGCGAACTTGTCCGGGTCCATGTAGCGCTCGGTGTCGAGAAAGTCGGCATCGACCAGGGCGGAGAACAACATACGCACCCACAGCGCAAAACCGTTCTTGCCCCCAGGGATGGTGCGCAAGTCCGGTTTGAAATTACCCGCGTCAAGCAATTCGGCAGGCGGGTTTTCCGCCAAGGCTTCGGTGAGTTCAGAGCGGCTGGCGTCGGCATTGAGGCGCGCGTCAAGTGCACCGAACCAATCCGATAATCCGGCATGATGTCCTGCGATCAGGTAGGCCAGCACGCGGCCAGCCGGCCCGAACCGGTCACAGGCCAACAAAGCGCCGGCGGTCGAGTGCGGCGCTCTGCCTGCCTCGCCCTTGATGTGGGCATCGGCTTCAAAACCGCTGGCGAGCCGAATGTAGTTCTGGAACCGCTGGCGATACTTGCCCAGGTCGTGCCAGCGGCCGGCGAGCCCTGCCCAGTTTGTACCAAATGCTTGCGCAAACCCGGCTGCCAGCATGCCGACTTCATTCAAATGGTCAGCCAGATCGTGAGGCGATCGCCATTTTCCGTTGAGATCCTTGGCAGCGTGTGCGATAGGGTGAAGTTTATCCATGGGTGGCATGCTACGCGTCACGAGTCCCGGAACCTGAGACTCCTGCATCCTCCCACTGATACTGGCTTGCAGCCGACCCAAGCAGATTCTTGACCGCCGTGCGGAGGCTTTGCGGATCGATGACCTCGACATCCGGTCCGTATTTCAGAATGTCCATCAGCAATTCGCGGTCATCCGAATACGGCATCCGCAATTCGTAGCGGCCGTCTGCAAGCCAGCGACTTTTCTGCTCGGGATGCCAGATTTCCTCGGCGACCCAGCGAGCACGTTTGGCGGTGAAGACGAGGACGGCAGTAGCACGCGGTTTGCCGGCGAAGATGCCGTAGGCGCTGGCGAGTTCGCGGTCGAGGGTGGATTTGGGCACACTCTTGGCCGCTTTGGCCAGGGGCTCAACGGCGCGGATGCATTCGACGGCGAAGATGCGCAGACCTTTTTTCTCGTGGCACCAGGCGTCGAGGTACCAGTTGTCGCGGTAGTGGGCGAGGCGCTGCGGCGAGATTTCCCGGTGGTTTGTTTCGTCGCGTTCGCGGTTGTAGTAGTCGATTCTGAGCCGGTGGCGCTGGAGCACGGCGCCGGAGACGATCTGGAAATGGCGCGGATTCTTGCGCCGGGCGGCCATGCTGAGGATACGGATGCGCTGGGCGGCTTCACCCGCGCCCAGATGGTTGCTTTGCAGAAGCTGGTTGATGCGGGCTTGCAGAGGCCGCAGGTGGTCGTCGAGCAGGCCGGGCTCGAGGTTGGCGAGCAGGTGCTTCAGGGTGACGAGAGCGAGCAGCTCGTCAGCGCTGAACCACAGGCCGGGCAAGGCGAAACGGCCATCGGTGGTGTCGTAGCGATAGCCGCCGCGTTCCTTATCGTGGACGAGCGGGGCGTTGAGTTTGTCACGCAGATCGGCGATCAGACGGGCGAGGGTGGAACGGGTGAAGCCGTGCTCACCGATGAGTGTGGCACGTGAGATGCCGGTGCGGCGCCCGTCGAACAGGCGGTGTAGCCGATAGATTTCGTCGAGTTTGCTCAATCGTGCCAGCCTGCTTGTTGGTTTTTTCTGGGCGGATACGGGGCTGCTTTTCTTCTTATATGACGTGAGTGTCGTGCAATGCGCCGCCGATCGCAAGCGTGGTGCCGCGTTACAGGCAGCCCTCCACTCTGTGATGACGTGCGGCCAGAATTATGACGGTCTCCCTGTCCTTGATCTCAAACAGAAGCATATCGCCGGCTGAGTCAGCTGAATCCCAGGTCCTGCGCCAGTCCGGTGTGGGTGATTTTTCCGGCGTGAATCTGCAGGCCGGATCGCAGTCCTGTGTCGGCGTCCAATGCGGCGAGGCTTTGCGCGGCCAGTGCCTCGATATAGGGCAGGGTGGCGTGGGTGAGCGCCTCGGTTGCGGTGCGCGCCACGGCGCCGGGCATGTTGGTGACGCAGTAGTGGACGACACCTTCGGCGACAAAAAACGGCTTGCTGTGGGTGGTGGGGCGCGAGGTTTCGGCGATGCCGCCCTGGTCGATGGCGACGTCGACCAGCACCGAACCCGACCGCATCCGCTTGAGCAATTCACGGCTGATCAGGCGCGGGGTGTGACGGCCGGGAATCTGTGCGGCGCCGATGACGATGTCGGCGTGCGCGAGGGCGTCGGCGATCGTCTCGGGCGAGGAGAAGCGCGTCTCGATCCGCGCACCAAACTGCATTTCGGCGTGGGTGAGCTTGTCGGCCAGACGGTCGATCAGGGTGATGCGCGCGCCATAGCCGGCCGCGGTGCGCGCCGCGCTCATGCCGACCCCGCCGGCGCCGATGATGACCACGTGCGCCGGGGGTACGCCGGGCATGCCGCTGATCAGCTTGCCGTTGCCGCCGTGCGAGGTGAGCAGCCCCAGTGCGCCCATTTGCGGCGCCAGCCGTCCGGCGATGTCCGACATGGGCTGCAGCAGCGGCAGCCCGCCGCCCGGCCCGGCCACGGTTTCATAGGCAATCGCGGACACCCCGCGCGCCATCAGTTTGCGTGCCAGTCTGGGCGCAGCGGCCAGATGCAGGTAGCAGAACAGCAGTTGCCCGCTGCGCAGCTGCGCCAGCTCGGCGGGCTGCGGCTCCTTGACCTTGACCACCAGCTCGGCGGCATAGATTGCGTCCGGCGTGGGCACCACGCTCGCGCCGGCCGCGCGGTAGGCGGCGTCGTCAAACCCGGCCGCCACCCCGGCGCCGGATTCGACGCTGACGCGATGCCCTGCCTCGATCAGAACGCGCGTGCCTTCGGGGGTGAGCGCCACCCGGTATTCGTGGTTTTTGATTTCCCTGGGGATGCCGATGTGCATGACGGGTCTCGTGACGGAGAATTGGAGTGCACAGCATAACCAAACCGGCGGGGCGCTGACGAGTGTCAACAGGCCCTAATCAGCCGGTGCGCTGCCGGGATGATGCTTGAAGCGGTAATACGCCGGCGGAATGTTGTCGAGCTTGATCTCGCGCGTGCCCCAGCCGACGGGCAGGCGACCGACGCTGCGATAGGGCCCCATCATCGACGGCGCGGACTGCACGTCATACAGCCCGGGCGCGAGCAGGCGCGCCTCGATCGCGACGCCCTTGCCAAGCGGGTGTTGCCTGATGCCGGCAAACGGGCGCGCCAGCGGTTCGCCGATGAACAGACCCTGGCCCGGCATTTCTACGCTTTTCCAGTAGGCCTCGATCAGGGTTTCGCCCTGCAGGTAGTGCGCCATCATGATCGCGGGCAGCGGAAACTTGGCGACGAAGTTGCACGGCTCGACCACTGCGCCGTAGCTGCCGGTGGCGCCCGCTTCCAGCCAGCGCAGGCTGCTCATCTGCGAGCCGCCGAACAGTTCGCCCCCCGCCGACGTGAGATGGTCGCCGACGGCGCCGGGGAGGAAGCGGTTGCTGTCGAGCGCCGGCACCTGTGCGATCCCGGTGAAATAGAACATCACGTCGGGCTTGTTTTCGAGCGCATCGGCCTCGACGATCTCGGTGGGAATGATGCGCTGCAGCCGCGCCCGCGTCGCCGCGTAGCTGGCGGCACGAACGTTGCGGTTCTTGTCACGGGTGCTGACCAGATAGGCGGTGCCTGCCGGGTCGCTGCCGTCCGAAGCCATGCCGCGGTCGATCAGTTTTTTCGCATCGGCCACGCTGGCGGCGGCCAGGCTCATGGTCGGGCGAATTTTGTACGCGGCCCACGGGCGTGCGACGCTGCTGTTGAAGTACGCGCTGCGTTGGGTCGGCTGACAGCTGGCGGCGCAATAGGCGGGGTCGAAGCCGAAGGCGAACGCCGAGGTGATCGACATGCAGTCGACCCGGTAAGGTTGCGCCCAGGTCAGCGCATAGGCCTGGACATTTTTTGGGGTGGTGCGGTCGACGCGGCGCTTGAGGCTGACGAATTCCTCGCGCGACAGCGTGCTGCGTCCGGGCGTGAAGCGCACGTGGATCAGGTTGGCAGCGGGAATGCCGCGTTGCTTGAGGTAGTAGGCGGCAATCGCGACGCTGTCGGGATCGTCGTCGTTGACGATGACCCCGAGCTGGTCGGCGGCGAGGCCGGGCTGGGCAAAGCGGGTGACGACCGGGTGCTCGGGCGGCGCGGCGTAGGCCGCGGCCTGCAGCAGCAGCACCGCGACCAGCGCGTGGCGGATCCGCATCAGGCCAGCCGCTGCACGCATTCCCGTACCAGTTCGGGGCCGCGGTAAATCAGCCCGGTATACAGCTGCACCAGGGTGGCGCCGGCGGCGATTTTTTCCTGCGCGTGCTCGCCGGACAGAATCCCGCCGACGCCGATGATCGGCAGCTCGCCGTGCAGATGGCGCGCCAGTTCGCCGATCACCCGGGTCGACGCCGAACGCACCGGGGTGCCGGACAGGCCGCCGGCCTCGTCGGCATTCGGCAGACCGGCGACCGCATCGCGGGCGATGGTGGTGTTGGTGGCGATCACCGCGTCGATGCGGTGCATCAGCAACAGCGCGGCGATCGCGGCGATCTGGGCGTCGTCGAGGTCGGGTGCGATTTTCAGCGCCACCGGCACGTACTTGCCGTGGCGCTGCGCGAGTTCGGACTGGCGCAGCTTGATCGCCGACAGCAGCGCGTCGAGCGCCTCGTCCTGTTGCAGTTCGCGCAGGTTCTGGGTGTTGGGCGAGGAGATGTTCACGGTCACGTAGCTGGCGTGGGCGTAGACCTGGTCGAGGCAGGCCAGGTAATCGTCCACCGCCTGCTCGTTTGGGGTGTCCTTGTTCTTGCCGATGTTGATCCCGAGCACGCCCTTGAATCCGCTCGCCGCCACGTTCTTTAGCAGAGTGTCGACCCCGTGGTTGTTGAAGCCCATGCGGTTGATGAGGGCGTCGGCCGCAGGCAGGCGGAACAGGCGCGGCTTCGGGTTGCCGGCTTGTGGGCGCGGCGTCACCGTGCCGATCTCGATGAAGCCGAAGCCCAATCCGGCCAGTGCCTGGATGTGCGCGCCGTCCTTGTCCATTCCCGCCGCCAGTCCCACCGCGTTGGGAAAGTCGATTCCCATCGCGCGCACCGGCTGGCCGTGGGTGCGTGGCAGCAGCTTCAATAATCCCAGCGTATGGGCGACGTCGAGCGCCGACAGGGTGAAGCCGTGCGCGTCTTCGGGGTCGAGCGAGAAAAGGGCGGGGCGGATCAGCGGATAGAGCATGGTTCAGGGTGTCAGCGGGGATGGAAGGGAATCGCGGGTGGCGGCTTCGACCGAACCCGCTCGCGGGTCGTCGTAGATGGTCTGATCGAGCGCATGTTCGCTTTTGGCGACGATGCAGCTCACCGCGCAATCGCCGGTGACGTTGGTGACGGTGCGCAGCATGTCGAGCAGGCGGTCGACGCCGATGACCAGCGCGATGCCCTCGACCGGCAGGCCGACCTGGCCCAGCACCATGGCCAGCTTCACCAGGCCGACACCCGGCACCGCGGCGGGGCCGACCGACGCCAGGGTCGCGGTCAGCACCACCAATAGATAATCGGTGAGCGACAGGTCGACGCCGTAGACGTTGGCGATGAACACCGTGGCCACGCCCTGCATCATCGCGGTGCCGTCCATGTTGATGGTGGCGCCCATCGGCACGGTGAACGAGGCGACGCTGCTGTTCACCCCCATCTTGTGTTCCACCGTGTGCAGGGTGACCGGGATGGTCGCGCCGGAACTGGCGGTGGAAAACGCAAACGTCGCCGGGTCGCGCATTTTCTTCAGGAAAACCAGCGGGTTGAGTGAGCCCAGCAGCCGCAGCAGCAGCGGATAGGTGCCGAACAGCTGGATCGCCAACGCCGCGGTCAGGGTCAGAAAATAGGCGGCCAGCGGCAGCAGGATATCCAGCCCCTGGGTGGCGAAGGTGCGGGTGATCAGCGCGAACACGCCGTAAGGGGCAAGCCGCATGATCCACTGGACCATGTGCATGATGACGACGTTGAGGTCGGTGAACAGGTTCAGCACCTGTTTACCGCGCGCGCCCGCCATCGTCACCGCGATCCCGAGCAGCAGCGCGAACACGATGACCTGCAGCATGTTGCCCTCGGCCATCGCCGCCACCGGATTGGTCGGCACCAGGTCGATCAGCACCTGGGTGAGCGGCGGCGCTTCCTTGCCGCTGAAGACGGCGGTGGTGTGGCCGGCGTCGAAGCCCTGCCCGGGACCGACCACGCCGGCCAGGCTCAGCGCGATCGTCACCGCAATCGCGGTGGTCGCCAGATACAGTCCCAGCGCCTTGACGCCGATGCGTCCCAGCGCCTTCAGGTCCGACAGCGCGGTGACGCCGACCGCCAGCGACACCAGCACCAGCGGTACCACCATCATTTTCAACGCCGCCACGAACACCGAGCCGACCACCTGCAGCAGGCCGTCGACCACCACCAGCTGGAGCCACGCTGCCGTGCCAAACCGGTTCAACAGCACGCCAAGGACGATGCCCGCGAGCATCGCGATCACGATCTGGCGGGTGAGACGGTGGGGTTCAGGCTGGGCCATGCGGGTGCAGTGCGGCGGTCGGCATGCGGCGAGTTTAACAGGGCAGCTTTAACCGGGCAGCGCCGCCCGACTGCCGCCGGCGGGCAGGCGATGTTATCCTGAACTTCCACGCGATTGCGCGTGTCTGTCTGGTCTGCCATCCAGCCCGTTTGAACAACTCATCGACACCTTCATGACTATCCCGTACTTCAAGCCACGCCTGCAACGACTTGCATTGTCCGTCTGGTTCCTGATCGCGCCCGCCGCCTGGGGCGCGTCTGCCATCCCGCCGCCGCCGCAGCTGTCCGCCAGGTCCTACATATTGATCGATGCTGCCAGCGGCAACGTGCTGGTCGAGCATGAGGCCGACCAACGCTTGCCGCCCGCCAGCCTGACCAAGCTGATGACCGCCTACCTCGCCACGCTCGAAATCAAGCGCGGCCGGTTGAAGGAAAACGACCTCGTCACGATCAGCGAAAAAGCCTGGCGCATGGGCGGCTCCAAGATGTTCGTCAAGGTGGGCAACCAGGTCTCGGTCGACGATCTGTTTCGCGGCATCATCATCCAGTCGGGCAACGACGCCAGCGTGGCCCTGGCCGAGCACATCGCCGGCGACGAGGATGCGTTTGCCGCTCTGATGAACGACGAGGCCAGGCGACTCGGCCTGACCAACAGCCATTTTCTGAACGCCACCGGCTGGCCGGCCGAAGGCCACTATTCAAGCGCGCGCGACATGGCGAAACTGGCGCGCGCGATCATCTACGAAGACCCGGCGCACTACGCGATCTACGCGCAGAAGGAATTCGTCTGGAACGGCATCAAGCAACCGAACCGTAACCTGTTGTTGTGGCGCGACGACGGCGTCGACGGTCTGAAAACCGGCCACACCGAGGAAGCCGGCTACTGTCTGACGGCATCCGCCGAGCGCGGTGGCGAGCGCCTGATCGCCGCCGTATTCGGCACCGAAAGCGAAGCGGCGCGCGCCACCGAAACCGCCAAGTTGTTGGGCTACGGTTTCCGCTTCTTCGAGAGCAAGGTGTTCCACAAAAAAGGCGACGTACTGGCCGACGCGCCGCTGTGGAAAGGCGCGGCGCGCACGGTCAAGGCCGGGCTGGCCGACATGCTCGCGATCAGCGTTGCCCGCGGCACCCTTGACACCCTCAGCACCCAGCTCGTGCTCAGTCCCCGGCTGATCGCGCCGGTACAGGCAGGCGACGTCGTCGGCAGGATCGAAATCCGCCAGGGCGACACGGTGCTGCAGCAGGCCGATGTGGTCGCGCTGGAAAGCGTCGAAGAAGGCGGCTTCTTCCGCCGCACGTGGGACAGCATCCGCCTGTTCTTCAAGGGATTGTTCGGCTGACGCCAGCGAACGCCGTCGACAGCTTGTCAAACGCGGCCACCGGAAAAGTGGCCGCGTTTTTTTCTGTGGAGCGTGCTCGATCCAGCTGAAATTCGGACGCCCGGGTGTTTTCCCGGGCGCGTGATGCGGTCGTTGCTGGCCCTGCATTGGCCGGTGCGTTTATCATAGGGGGTTAACCCGGAAACCGCAGTTGACCGTCCATAGGCATAAATGAAGCACTCGACAAGCTCAGGACGAACGGCAAGTGCTTGATTTCGTTGGTGGTGAGCCCTTCGATGAACTCGGGGCAAGCTCGGCTTTGACGTGCTGCCTCGTCAGTTCGAGGCAGCACGTGCCCGGACGCAGCTTCGGGCATGTCCGAGCGCGGTTTCCCGGTTGAATCGACGGCGCCTGGCGTCGGCTTGTAGATTGCGCCCGTGATTCGGGGCGCTGTATTTAGGAAACACCCATGAACAGAACCGGCATATCGGACCCGATCCCCACGAGCGACGCGCAGCGCGAGCAGGACAACCTGCGCCTGTACATCAACCTCAAGCTGGCCTCATCCGGCCAGCCGTTCGTGCATGGGCAGTCAAGCGACGACTTCATGGACGTGGCGCACGACCTGTTGATGGCCTACCGCGCCAAGAACTGGCTGCTTTCGGGCTATCTATGTCCGCCCGACCGGCGCATCCAGAACTTTCTCGAACGCTACCTGGCCGGGGTGGACGAGATGCCGCATCTGCCGGGACAGAGTTTCATCCTCGACCACCAGGGGCTGGCGCGCGAACTGTCGCTGGCGGCCGATACTGATGTGTTCCGCTCGGAGATCGTTTCCAGCTACCGGGTGCGTCAGGGGGTGCTGCACAACCCGGTCAGCGATCGGCGCACGACCCAGGGCCTGTTTCATATCAGCGAAGGCGGTCTGCCGATCCCCGGCGACAAGAAGGCGGTGCCGCGCGAAACCTTCGCGCGCTTGCTCACGCATGCTTTCAATCCGCCGGCCGGATTGCTGACGCTGCCGTACGCCGCCAACCAGCCCGAACCCGCCCGCCTGTTCGTCTCGTTGCTGCTGCGGCCGGTGATCTGTCCGGCGATTCCCGGCGTGGCGCCGGAGAAGAGCATGGAGATCCGCTTCTTCGCCCCCGGCAACCTGGTCTGCAACCTGGATTTTGTCGAGAGCATCTTCGGCAACGGCGGCAACCCCTTCCTCCCGGAACACGATGCCAGCCTCGACGTCGAACACTGGAGCGGGCACACCGGCTGCGTGGTGCTCGCTCCGCATCTGGTCGCCCTGACCAAGCGCGAACTGGGCCTGCCGCACTGGGATCAGGCGACCGAACGCCAGCGCCGCGAAGGCATGTGCTGGCGCGAGCCCGACGAGCGCTACAACGACGGGCAGGCGTTCAAGCTCACCGCGCGCGACGCCAGCGGCGTGATGGTCACCATCCTCGCCGACAACTACTTCGGCTACTGCAAGAAAGAGGTCAAGACCCAGATCAGCTTTGCCGCCAACCTCTACGGCCTGGCCGAGGAAGAGCACGCCGGCGGCGCCCTGCTGTTCCAGTGCCGCAACCACGGCGAGGAATACGGCGTCGACAGCAGCACCCGCGCGCCCGGCTATTCGTTCGCCGACCTGCTGGCACGCTACGGCCAGTTCATGCGGCCGATGCCGGAGGGCCATGCGCTCGACGTCAGTTATCCCGACATCGTCTACGTGCCGCAGGACGTGCGCTTCGACCTCAATGCGCAGAGCATCAGCTGGGAACACGACGGGCAGACCCGCCAGATCCGCCTGATGCCGGGCAAGATCTACATGCAGCCCAACGGCTACAAGGTCGAAATGCGCCAGCATCCGGGCGCGCCCTCCTGGCGCCTGGTCGGGATTGAGCCCGAAGGCACGTTCTGCCACAAGCCGTGCACGGTTTCGGGCGGCGGCAAATCGGAAATTTCCAAGTCGCTCGAAGATGCGGTGATCTACGCGCCGATGTTCATCGACGATCTCGATCGCGATCTCGAATGGGTGCGGCGTATTCTGGGGCACGACTACACCGCCCGATTCCGCCCCGGATTCGAGAGCGAGGATCGCGATCCGACGCGCAAGCCGCTCTCCATGGAGCGCAGTCTCGGTTCGGTGATCAAGTTGCTGACGCCTTCATCCAGCCACACCGATGCCTACAACGCCTGGCTCGACAGCATTCCGCCGCGCATCCTCGCGCTGGTGTTCCTGATCAAGCGCTTCCACCGCCCGGCATGGGGCGAGCACTGGGACGAGCAACTCGGCGTCGACGTGGTGGACGGTGCGCCCGGCCACGAACTGAAAATGTTCGGCCGTCGCATCGTCGCCAGCTACCTGCGGGTGGGCTTCGATGCCGACGAGCAATGGCGCACGTTCAAGCTGCGTCAGGACTTCATTCCCGCCGAAAAAATCCAGATGGAAGACGACATCACCGCCTCGGTGGTCGCGCCGGTGGCCTGGCTCGGCGGCTGCAAGCCGGGCCTGGATGCGGACGGCAGCGTCAAGCTGACGCACAATTGCGAACTGCGGCTGTTCCAGCGTCCCGACGACGCCGTCATCCCCGGCTACGACAAGCAGACCGAGGCCGACATGGCGCTGCCCGGCAACTTCCTCGCCAACTTCGAACCGCTGAGCGGCGACACCCTCGCCGCCGAAGTCGACAACGTCATGCGCCTGCACGCCTACACCCAGCCGATGCACGACCTGCTGACTGCGGCCGCCCAGGCCGGACAGATCGTCGTGTCGTCCTCGCGTCCGCGTCTGGTCGACGGCAAGCCGTCGAAGAACCCGCGCTATCTGCAGGTTCGCCCCGACATTGCCAATCCGATCCGCAAATATGCAGCCGAGATGGGCATGCGCTTTCACCGCAAGCTCGCGGCTGCGGCGCCGGTGTGCATCAGTGTCGACGCGGTGCTGTCCGGGCGGCGTAACAACCCGCCCGAGACGGGGGTCCGTTCGCTCGCGGTGTACAGCCCGATCCATTACCAGGACCTGCCGGAACTGTTCATGGACTACATCTGTTCGCTCACCGGCAAGTCGCCCTCGACCACCGGCGCAGGCTCGGAAGGCGCGCTGACCAAAGGGCCGTTCAATGCGCTGCAGCCCACCGCCGACCTCAACAACGCGCTGGTGTCGATGATCCTCACCGAGCACGACGGCTTCTCCACCTCGGCCGGCCATGTCGGGTCGCAGGTGCGGGTGGACCATGACATCAGCCTTTTGGTACCGGAAATCTGGGCGCGCCTGCATCCGCAGCAGCGCAAGGCGTCCTGGCTCATCGAGCAGGGCTACATGGAAGCGCTCGACGATTTCGACGAGGCCGGCAAGCGGGTGCTGGCGAGCCGGCTCGGCTACCGCATCACCGACCGTTTCGTCGCCCATTTCATGGGCAAGATCTTCGACAACCCGTGTGCGGTCTTTCCCGAAACCATCCTCAAGCCGGAAACCCAGGACCGGGCGAGTTTCGTCGATGGCGTGCACAACATCGTCGAAGCACAGGAGCGGGTGGCGCGGCGCTACTTCGAGGACGGCAGCATCGCCGAGGCGTGCCCGCCGCTGAAGGCGCTGCTCGCCATCATGGCGTATGGGCACTACCAGGGCCTTGACGTGCATGCACCGCAGATCCGCGCGCTGTTCACCCGCGAGGCGCTGCTCGACTCCGACTGGTACCGCCAGCGCTTGCAGGTCAAGCGTGAGCGCGACCTCGCGATGTGGCGGCACAACCTCGACGAACTGCTGCGCTTCCAGCACAACCCGCACAACACCGACGAGGCACGGCGCCTCGACCTCGGCACCCGCATCGCCTACGCCCAGGCGCAGCTTGCCAAGCTTGAGCATCCCGACTCGTGGCACAGCTTCATCGGCACGCTCGGCGCCGACCCGCTCGAACCGATCGAAGCGCCGCAAATCGACATCGGCAGTGCGCACAGCGGTAATGCTTCGCACCCGGCCGTCGCACTGGGATAGGGCAGGCGACTGTATGCGCAAGCTTTGTGCACGCAGTCATTCTGACCTGGTCCGGTCCGCAGGATTCAGGTAGCCCGGGTTTGTTTTTCAGGTGCCCGGAATCTACTGCTGCAACCGTTATTTCCTGGATAGCCGGAGCCAGCCACGAACAGCGAGTCGGGTTTCGTGGCCGTCATGGAATCTGATGGCGGCAACCGGCTAGAAGCGGTCTGTCGAAGTAGCAAGGGAAATGGCCGATTCTCGGCCTTATGTGAAGCTTCACATAAGGCCGATCTGGGGTGTCCATTTAACCGGAGTTGAGCGTAGGCTGGGGTAATGGAACGTCCCCACGCCAGCACACACTACCCCAAGTCCCTTGGGGAGTTTCAGTCTTGGTTTCTGACTGATGCGGACTGTCTGGACTACCTCGAGTGGCTGCGATGGCCTTGCGGCTTCGTTTGCCCGTCTTGTGGCCATCCGGCAGGATGGCGACTTGGCGACGGAAGGTTCATGTGCGCCGGATGCGGTAGCCGCACATCAGTAATGGCAGGAACTATTTTTGACCGGACTCGTACTCCGCTCACGGTTTGGTTTTCGGTCTGTTGGCATTTTGCTACCGGCAAAGATGGAATCTCGGCGTTGAGTCTGAAGCGGACCTTGGAGATTGGTTCCTACCAAACAGTGTGGGCTATTCTTCATCGCCTTCGGTCTGTTCTGGTTCGCCCTGATCGGGAGCGCCTTTGCGGGAAGGTGGAGGTGGACGAAACCTACATCGGCGGCAAGGAAACCGGGCTTTCTGGAGGTCGTGCCAAGGGGAAAAAGATCCTGACGTGTATCGCCATCGAGACCCTGGAGCCCAAGGGGTTCGGGCGCTGTCGAATGGCGCCGGTGGCAGATGCCTCAGCAAAATCGCTTCACGCCTTCGTGAAGGCTAATGTCGAGCCGGGGGCGACGGTTATCACCGATGCTTGGCTGGGTTACCAGGGGATAGAGAAGTATGGGTACGTACATGACAGCCGTAGCCAACGGGCCGCCTCGGCGCGGGGCGAGGACCCTGGAGAACTTCTGCCAGGAGTGCATCGGATAGCGTCCCTTGTGAAACGATGGTTGATGGGTACCCACCAGGGAGCGGTGGATTCTGCTCACTTGCCCAGCTACTTGGATGAGTTCGTATTCCGTTTCAACCGCCGCCGTTCACGTAGTCGCGGGATGCTGTTCTACCGGATACTGGAACTTGCCGTCGCCCATGGACCTGTGCGCTACCAAGACCTTGTCATGAACCATCGTCCAAAGGCTGTTCCCCCCAAACCACCGAGGAAACGCGGACACCCACCCAGCTTGGAGCGGTCTTCGCCGGGCCGACCGTGGAGGCGAATCACTAACTCCGGTTAAATGGACACCCCAGA
>JACDJC010001734.1_pt1 | contig 18796 bp, 16 predicted proteins | sample 7454191 | NCBI WGS metagenome assembly JACDJC01 (sample SAMN14253291, study PRJNA609438) | sludge metagenome | isolation source: sludge after 25d culture with pyrite and EDTA | collected 2018-12-20 | reverse complement strand
GTTTTCAAAACCACCCTTTTCGCGGGGCCCTGCCTGACGCCAAACTTTGAGTTTTATATTGATCATTTTTTCCATGATTAACCTCTGTTTATTGTTGAATTTGCTTCAGATGCATTACTTATAGTTTCGCTGAACGAGTTTTACCACATCGAATTTCAAATCTTCTTTGTGCATCACGGGCTTTTTATCTTCCCCTTTATACTCCCAGCAAGCCACGTAGGTAAATTTATCGTCCTGGCGGAGCGCCTCCCCTTCGGGCGTTTGAAACTCTTCCCTGAAGTGGCCGCCACAGGACTCTTCGCGGTGCAAAGCGTCGATGGCCATGAGCTCGCCAATCTCAATGAAATCGGCCAGGCGATTGGCCTTGTCCAGCTCCACATTCATATCTTCTATTTTGCCCGGGATACGCACATTGCTCCAAAACTCCTTTTTGATAGCCGCTATCTTATCTATGGCTTTTTGTAAACCCTCTTTGTTACGTCCCATGCCTACAAAATCCCACATTACATGGCCCAGCTCCTTATGAATGCTGTCCACAGAGCGTTTTCCTTTTACGTCGAAAATCTTCTGTGTGCGTTGCTGCACTTCTTTTTCGGTTGCTTCAAACGCTTGCTCCTGTGTGGTCATTCGTGGAGTGGCTATATCGTCGGCCAAATAATTTTGAACGGTATATGGCAGCACAAAATAGCCATCGGCAAGTCCCTGCATGAGCGCGGATGCACCCAAACGGTTGGCACCATGATCGGAGAAGTTGGCTTCGCCGGCACAGAACAAGCCGGGGATATTGGTTTGCAACTCATAATCGACCCATAAACCACCCATGGTGTAGTGAATAGCGGGGTAAATCATCATGGGCGTTTCATAGGGATTGTCGTCCACAATTTTTTCATACATCTGAAAAAGGTTGCCATAACGTGCTCGTATGGCATCTTCACCCAATCGCTCAATGGCTTCTTTAAAGTCGAGATAAACGGCCAGCCCGGTGTTCCCTACGCCGAAACCGGCATCGCAACGCTCCTTAGCCGCACGTGAGGCCACGTCGCGCGGCACCAGGTTACCAAAAGCAGGATAGCGGCGTTCCAGATAGTAATCGCGGTTCTCCTCGGCAATTTCGGTAGGTTTAAGTTTGCCTGTCCGGATGGCTTCGGCATCCTCTTTCTTTTTGGGAACCCATATGCGGCCGTCGTTACGCAACGACTCCGACATCAATGTAAGTTTGCTTTGAAATTCGCCATGCACCGGAATACAGGTGGGGTGAATTTGAGCAAAGGAGGGATTGGCAAAGGTGGCGCCTTTTTTATAGGCTTTCCACACGGCTGAACCATTACACCCCATGGCGTTGGTCGACAGAAAGAAGGTGTTGCCATAGCCGCCTGTGGCCAAAACCACGGCGTGTCCAAAGTGACGCTGTAATTTGCCGGTAACCAAATCGCGTGATATAATGCCGCGTGCTTTTCCATCTACAATTACTATCTCTACCATTTCGTTGCGGGTGTACATCTTAACGCTGCCGGCATCCACCTGTCGCATAAGCGCCTGATAAGCGCCCAGGAGCAACTGCTGACCGGTTTGGCCCTTGGCATAAAAGGTGCGGCTTACCTGAGCGCCCCCAAAGGAGCGGTTGTCCAACAATCCGCCATACTCACGTGCAAAGGGGACTCCCTGAGCCACGCACTGGTCGATAATGGCATTGCTCACCTCGGCCAGACGATACACGTTGGCTTCGCGGGCACGGTAGTCGCCGCCCTTTACCGTATCGTAAAACAAGCGATGAACCGAGTCGCCATCGTTGGGGTAATTTTTGGCGGCGTTAATTCCACCCTGAGCTGAAATAGAGTGCGCCCGCCGGGCAGAATCCTGGATGGTAAAGACCTTTACATTGAATCCCATCTCTCCAAAAGAGGAGGCGGCGGCAGCACCGGCCAGGCCGGTACCCACTACAATGATGTCCAGTTTTCGTTTGTTGGAAGGGTTCACCAGCTTTTGGCCGGCCTTATAATTTTCCCATTTTTGAGCCAAAGGCCCTTCGGGAATTTTTGCATCTAACTTAACCATATCTCTCCGGAATTATCAGTTTAACCTTGATAGAACAAATATTGTAACACAGCAATGGCTGAGAATCCAATGCCCATTAGCCAGGCAAAAACATTACCTGCAATGGTGAGGCGCTTACGCCATAAATCGTTGCTGAAACCCAGTGTTTGGAATCCCGACCAAAAGCCGTGAGAAAGATGAAGACCCAGCCCGAGGAAACCGATGAGATAGACCACCACAATCCATAATATGCCAAAAGTGGCATTTACCAGGGCGTAGGAGTTTTCTACCTCGGTGGCTACACCACCAACGTCGATGGTGACCGGAGCCAGGAGAGGATCCCCCAACAACCTCATTTTCAAATAAAAATTGGCCACATGCACAATTAGAAAAGCCAGAATTACTACACCCAGCACATACATATTTTGGGATGCCCAGGTAACGTCGGGTGATTTCTTCCCCGACTTGTAATAGATGGGGCCGTGAGCCTTCCGGTTTTCGAGGGTAATGATGGAAGCCCATAAAATGTGGACAATAAATCCAATGGCCAGGAGAGGCTCAATAACCCGTATTAACGGATTGGTGACCATAAAGTGGGCAGCGGCATTAAACATGCGGCCACCGTCGGGGATGAGTAAAAATGAATTGACCGTTAAGTGGACCACCAGAAACAATACCAAAAAAAGCCCAGAGATACTCATTATTAGCTTTTTACCAATGGTAGAACTAAAAATATTGCTCATAAAGATGATTTTTAAAATTAATAACCCGAACTTTTTACAATAGACTTTGCGATTATTGAGCGCAAAGGTAGATGTTAAATCAATATTTGCGAAACAAATAAAGAAATCTGTCTTTATTTATAACCGGTCTAATTTGCGACTATAAACAGCAGTTGGGTTAAAGCCTGGATGGAAATGCTTGTTTTAGGACAAAAATATCTAATTGCCATCGTTTATCACATTTTTGCAGGATGTTTTACAGCAGCTTTTATTCTTTCTTATTTCAACAAAATTTTATATTTTTGTTCAGAATGCATTCCGGGCAATTTCATATCAGGAATTCCCCTGGCGTTGTGTTTTTGTATGTTTGATTCAAGCAATTTTACCATAAAAATTGAAATCTCATGGAAGAAGAAGTACAAATGCTCCTGGAGAGTGCAGAGGAAAAGATGGACAATGCCATTGCCTACCTCGACCGCGAATTGGCTAAAATACGTGCCGGCAAGGCCAGTCCTAAAATGCTGGATGGCATATTGGTTGATTATTACGGGACCCAAACTCCCCTGGCTCAGGTGGCCAGTGTAAATACGCCCGATCCGCGCACCATTGCGGTAACACCCTGGGAAAGAGGCTTAATTCCGGTAATCGAAAAGGCCATTATGAGCGCCAACATCGGGCTTAATCCCGATAACAACGGCGAAGTGGTGCGCATTAACGTGCCCCCCCTTACCGAAGAGCGGCGTCACATGTTGGTAAAGCAGGTGAAAAAGGAGGGCGAAGATGCCAAAATCAGCATCCGTATTGTGCGAAAAGAGGCACTTAGCGAATTAAAAGGATTAAAGAAGGACGGCTTGCCCGAGGACCGTGAAAAAACCGTAGAAGATGAGGTTCAGAAACTGACCGATAAATTCGTGAAAAAGATTGACCAGATGCTGGAGGTTAAGGAGAAGGATATTCTTACTATTTGAGTTTTGTTTCGGAAGCTCATCCGATGACTTCTTCTTTAGCCGCAGACTGATAAGTGCAACAGCAGAAAGGTACCCAGGCGCGTCATCGGATGAGTTGCTGTTGTTCCGCATTTCCCCTCATCCTTCTTTGCCTGTAAAAAGTCACCAACAGTGCCACAAATGCAATGGCTCCCGGTATCAGCCACCACAACGAGAGGCCTTCGGGTGAAGGTTCCAGAGGGTTGATTTCGGGATGGGCATGGCGGTAGTAGTAGAAGACCACCAGCGCCATCAGGTTGTTGGTAAAATGTCCCATCACGGGATACCACAAGCTCTTGCCCCAAACCATCAAATAACCGAGTAAAACACCCAGGAAGAGTCTTGGCAGGAAAGTGAAAAACTGCAGGTGAATGGCACTGAATAGAAAAGCAGTAAACCACACTGCCGCATGTTTGTTCCTCAGCCATTGCGCAGCTATGGGTTGAAGACTTCCCCGGAATAGCATCTCCTCACCCAGCGCCGGCAATACCGCTATCATCAAAATATTTATTGATATCTGCCAGGGGTCACCTGTGTCGAGAAACTGAAAAATGAGGCTGTGGGCGCTCTCCTCCGCCTGCTGCATCCACCTTTCCAAACCTTCCAAAAAGCCGGGGAGTTGCATTTCGCTGTTGAAAAACCCCAGGTAACCAGCAACGGGCTGGCAGGCCACAATAATAAGAATACTTAACCACAGCAGCCGGGCATGTGCAGGGGTAAAACCGATTCCCCGGGTGGGATGTCCCCAAAAGAAGTAACCCGCCAAAAGGCCCGGAATGATGAACACCGAGAAGCTTTGCACGATCTGAAAATATTTGATGGTCCCGGTGGACATGCCTCCGGCCTCGGGGTTAAGAAGTGAGAATCCATCTAAAAACGGCAGGGCTGCCACCAGGCTTACCACCGAAAATACAACCGCACTTATCAGTACAATAAGCAGCAATACCAGCAGTTTGGTAAAACCACCCAATTCGCTCCAACGGCCTTGAGTCATAATGTTATTTGTTTTTGATGTGGTGAAAGGGTTCAGGGTTCGGGGTTCAGGGTTCGGGGTTCGGAGTTCAGGGTTTTACGGTAGAGACAAGGCATGCCTTGTCTCTACAATATGAATTGGGGTTGCGGGTTGGGGGAGGTATCAACTTTCACCGTTTACCCGTTCCGTACCTGCCTGGCCACCGTTTACCTGGTTACCTTTTACCGTTCACCTTTTTCTATCACTTTTTTCTTTTCAGCTTTCAGCTTCGGGCTTATTCACGGTTTACCCGTTGCGTTAAGGAACGGTTCTGATTTTAAAAAACGGTATACAGAACTGTTCCATACCTGCCTGACCACCGTTTACTGGTTACCTTTTACCTTTTACCTTTTACCCTTTACCTTTTTTACCCTCTTACCTTTCACCTTTTACTGTTTACCTACTGCCTACTGCCTACTGCCTGCCCCCTATTGCCTGCTGCCTGAAGCCTATTTTGCTACTCCGCTATCAACAAATAATAGTTTTTTTTTCCTTTTTGCACCAACAGGTATTTGTTATTGAGTAAAGAGGCAGTGTCTACCATGAGTTCGGCCGAAGGTACTTTTTCCTTGTTCAGGCTCAATCCACCTCCTATAATGGTACGCCTTGCTTCTCCTTTAGAAGGTAACACCGCGGTTTTTCCGGCTAACAGCTCCACGATGTTGATGCCCCGGGCCAGCTCCTCCCGGGAAAACGGGAAGGTAGGTACGCCATCGAACACGGCCAGCAGGGTTGGTTCATCCAGCTTACGAAGGATGCCGGTCACCTCTTTACCAAAAAGTATTTGAGAGGCTTCAATGGCTGTATCCAGGGCTTCTTGTCCATGTACCAGAGCGGTAACTTCGTTGGCTAAACGTTTTTGAAGAAGTCGCAGATGAGGTGCCTGAACGTGCTCATCAATCAGGGCCTGAATTTCCCGGCGCGGGATAAGGGTAAAGATACGAATATATCTTTCAGCCTCCTCGTCGGAGGTGTTGAGCCAAAACTGGTAAAAAGCATAAGGACTGGTGCGCTGGGCATCGAGCCACACGTTGCCCGACTCGGTTTTGCCAAATTTGCCCCCGTCGGCCTTGGTGATGAGCGGACAGGTCAGCGCGAAGGCCTCGCCCCCCGTTTTTCGGCGTATCAGTTCGGTGCCGGTGGTGATGTTGCCCCACTGGTCGGAACCACCCATTTGCAGCTTGCAGTTCAGGGACTGGTAAAGATGTAAAAAGTCGTATCCCTGAACCAACTGATAGGTGAATTCGGTAAAGGAGAGTCCTTCGCGCGAATCGGCACCCAGCCGCTTCTTCACCGAGTCCTTCGACATCATGTAGTTAACGGTGATGTGCTTGCCAATGTCGCGGATAAAGTCCAGAAAGGAGATACCCTTCATCCAGTCGTAGTTGTTCACCAGCAGGGCGCTGTTCTCTTTTTTATCATCAAAATCGAGAAAAAGGACCAACTGTTTTTTAATGGCCTGTTCGTTGTAACGCAACGTGGCCTCATCCAGCAGGTTACGCTCCTGCGATTTCATCGAAGGGTCACCAATCATGCCCGTTGCACCTCCCAACAACACAATGGGACGGTGGCCAGCCTGTTGCAAATGCCGCAGCATCATCACTCCCACCAGATGGCCGATATGCAGTGAGTCGGCCGTTGGGTCGATGCCCACATAGGCCGTGGTCAGTTCTTTATTCAGCTGTTCTTCGGTACCGGGCATAATGTCGTGAATCATGCCCCTCCATTTTAGTTCTTCTACAAAGTTCATATATTAAGAAAATAGTATTAGGTAATGAAATTTAAACCATTTACACAACCACCGGTGGTTGGGGTTTCTCGCCAGGGTATAGCAGGTCATTCAGGTCGGTTTTAAAAAGGTTTAAAACCCGGGGAGCAGCGCCTTTAATGGAAGGATATAGGAGCGACTTGTTCTGAATCCGTGCCGGTACCAGTGCCTGCTCCAGGCCAAAGAGGTCGAGTGCCAACAGCAGAACACTCAGAATGAGGCCCGCCTTTACCACCCCCAGGGCTACCCCTAAAATGCGGTTGAACCAGCCCAATGCCACCGCTTTTACCAACCTGTCTACCCCTTTGGCAATGAGATGTACCGATACTACCACCAGCACAAAGGTGACGCAAAAGGCAATGATGCCCAGGAACTGACTCTCGAAAAACCGGGAAAGAAAGCCCGCGGTGAGCTCCGAAAATTTTATGGCGGCCAAAATGCCCAGAACCAATGCAGCCAACGAAGCCAACTCTATGATAAAGCCATTTTTAAAACCTTTAATTGCAGCCAGCAGCAATAGTATTGCCACTATTATATCAAAATAGTTCATATAAAATGATTTTTGGGCCTTGTTGGTAAAAAAGACCGCAACTCTGGGGCAAATTTATTTATATTTAGGCCCTGAAACAACAAAAGGGATAATTTATGCCCATTCTTACCAGTATTATTGGATTATTCAACGCCCGGCGATTGTCGCAAATCGACCTTTTTCGTAAAGCGCCCATGGAGGTGCAGGAGTCTGTTTTTTTCTCGCTTCTCGAGCAGGCCCGCGACACCGAGTGGGGCAGGCAGCACGACTTTAACTCCATCCGTAATATGCACCAATTTCAGGAACGGGTGCCAGTGCAGGAGTATGAAGGCTTTCAATCGTATGTGGTGCGCCTGAGGCACGGCGAAAAAAATCTGCTTTGGCCCGGTGAGGTAAAATGGTTTGCCAAATCATCGGGTACCACCTCATCGAAAAGCAAATTCATCCCCGTCACAAAAGCTTCATTGGAGTATTGCCATTTCAGAGGTGGCAAAGATGTTCTGGCCATCTATAACGATAATTATCCCGAAAATCAGATATTTACCGGAAAGTCCTTGACGCTGGGTGGCAGCCATCAAATCAATAATTTCAGCAGCGACTCATATTATGGGGATTTGTCGGCTATACTGATTGAAAACCTTCCATTTTGGACTCAGTTCCTGAAGACGCCCGGCCCCGACATCGCCCTCATGGAAGAGTGGGAAGAGAAACTGGAACAGATGACGCGGGTTACTGTGAAAGAGAATGTGACCTCGCTGGCTGGTGTGCCTTCCTGGTTCCTGGTGCTGCTCCGGCACATTCTTAAAGAGACCGGAAAAACCAATCTGCTGGAAATATGGCCCAATCTGGAGCTGTTTATTCACGGAGGCATTAATTTTGGCCCTTACCGGCAACAGTATAGCGCTTTAATCCCATCGGAGTCGATGCACTACCTGGAGACTTATAACGCTTCCGAAGGTTTTTTTGGCATCCAGGACGACCCCTCCTCCTCGTCAATGCTTCTGATGCTCGATTATGGTGTGTTTTACGAGTTTATTCCGCTTAGTGAGTTGGGCAACGATCATCCCCGCGCCCTTCTGTTAGATGAGGTGGAGTTGAATAAAGATTACGCCCTGGTGATTTCAACCAATGCCGGACTGTGGCGCTATCTTATAGGAGATACCATCCGGTTTACTTCGCGTTATCCCTTTAAACTTATCATTTCGGGACGTACCCGCCATTTCATCAACGCCTTTGGTGAAGAGGTGATCATTAACAACGCCGAAAAGGCGCTCGATGCGGCCTGCAGTGCCACCGGAGCCATCATAAAAGAGTACACTGCGGCCCCTTTGTATATGAGCGAAGGAAGCAAAGGATCCCATCAATGGCTCATCGAGTTTGAAAAGCGCCCCGACAATGCTTCCCGGTTTATGGAGGAGTTGGATGCCACGCTTCAGGCGGTGAACAGCGACTATGAAGCCAAACGGCATAAGAGCATTACCCTGGATGCCCCACAATTGGTGGTGGCCCGCACCGGGTTATTTTACGACTGGATGAAGTCGCGCAAAAAGCTGGGGGGCCAGAACAAGGTGCCCAGGCTGGCCAATGACCGCGATTACATGGAGGATTTACTCAAGTTAAACGGTTAACGCCCGCCTGCCTGCTGCCTATTGCCTACTGCCTATTGCCTACTGCCTATTGCCTACTGCCTATTGCCTGTTGCCTGTTGCCTTTTTCCTTTCACTCCTTTATCATCAGCTTTTCCAGAGTGGCAGTATTGCGCACAAATACATCCTGATACTTTCCGGTCTCCATTATTTCAGCACGGAAGGCTTTGGCCTGGGTAAATGAATCAAATTCGTGCAAAACGTACCTTTTGAAGCCATCGGTGCACTTAAAAGATATTATTTGTTCTTTATCGGGCAGGGTGTCAAAATAACTTTCATCGGCTTCGGGATAACGGTTAAGGGCCAACACCTGAACGGTGTACCGTCTGGTGAAAACGGGTGCGGAAGTATGCACAACCTCCGGCATATCTGCAGTTTCCGCAGCAACAAAGGCTACATCTGCAAGCCCGGATGTTTCGACCTGACGGTTTGGAGGAAGCACCTCACGGCTCTTCTCTTTTATTGTCTCTTCAAAGTTCCCGGCAGCCGCTAATTCACTGTCTTCCCAAACCACTATTTCATTAGTAACTGAAGGTGCCACTTTTGAGCTATCGGTCAATTCTTCAGCGGATTGACTGGTTGCTGCCGGCACTATTGAAGCCAATTTCCGGGCCTCAATATGGTTTCGGAACCTGGGACTCAGGGGCGGAATCATCCGTGAATCCTGAACCATCAGCACTTGCTGAACGGTGTCGTAGGCCAATGATGGATGAACGTTGAGAATGGTACTGTCGGTAATGGCATAGGGCGTGGCCTCTTTGATGGTGTAGCTTTGTCCCGATTCAAGAAATAAAAGATATTTACCGGTTGCCGGGTCGGGTCTGAAATCCCCCACCTGGCGGTTGTCGCTGTTTCGGGCCACCAGGATTCGTATTTGCTCGGGCGGCAAATTGTTTTCGTTGCGTATAGTGCCTTCTATTACCGCCAGGGAGCCTTCATAGGTGGAGTCGAACTCCACTTCGTACAGGTCGGAGCGTCCGGCGCTGTTGGTAAAACGGTAGGAGGCATAGTAGGCGCGGCTTTTGTCCAATGAGGGCACAAAAAAGAAATCGTCGTCGGGGGTGTTGATGGGATAGCCCATGTTCACCGGAAGAGTCCAGGTGCTGTCGGCCAGCATTTGGCTGTAAAAGATGTCGAAACGGCCAATGGTGTTGTGCCCTTCCGATGAAAAATAGAGTGTTCGTCCGTCGGGGTGCAGCATGGGAGTCTCTTCGTCTTTATCGGTGTTGATATTGGGGCCGGCATTGCGCGGTTTGCCCCATTGCCCGAACTCGTTTTTCTTTACCATGTAAATATCGAGGCCCCCAATACCGCCGGGCCGGTCACTGGTAAAGAACAGCGTGCTTCGGTCGGCGGACAGGCAGGCATGGGTTTCATCATACTGCGAGTTAATGGGCGCAGGCAGCTTTTGGGGTTCGCTCCACTTATCATCGGTCAATTCGCTGGAGTATATGTTTTTATCGCCCCGGTCGTTTTTAAACAAAAAAAGCTGTGTGTAATCGGGTGAAACCGATAGAATGGATTCGTGTTGATTGCGGGCCGATAATCCGGACAGAACTTTGGGGACTTCCCATTTTTGGCCATCAAAATCGGATGTGTAAACTTTTTCGGCGTGCTGACCGTCGTACATCTCCCGGTCACCCGAAGGCCGACGGGAGGTAAAGAGGATGCGATTGCCGGTGAAGGAGACCAGCGGGCTGTGGTCGTCGTAAACCGAATTGAGCTCGTGCCCCAGGTTTCGTATCTCCAGCGGAACGGGGTTGTTTAATAACACGGCAAAGTTGCGTGCTTCGGAAATCTCCTGCTGCAACTCCTTTTTCAGCGAGCGGCTGGTTACCTTATCTTTAAGGCGTGTAAGGATGGCCAGGGCAGAGTCGGGGTTTTCGGCCAGCTTGTAGGTGCGGGCCATGGTAATTTGCAACTCTACCCCGAAATCGGAAACATGGTCGGACCTGGGTATAATGGAGAGCACTTTGTAGAAGAGGGTGAGCGCCGAGTCGGGGGATTGATTGTTGCTCACCAGGCAAATGCCCAATTGGGTGAGTGCATCTACATGGTCGGGCGATTTTTCAAGTATGCCGCGATAGATATCAATGGCCGTTTGGTAATCTTTTTGGTCGGCGGCGGTAAGTGCCTTCAGGAACAGACGGTTGTACTTTTTTTGTGCGGTCGCCGGGTCAGGCAGGGCCAATAAAAAAAATAAACTCAAAAGGGCGGGTAGAAAGAGTGAGAGCTGTGGTCTGTTTTTCATATTTCCCGGATAAGATTAACGGCCTTTCTTGCTATTAAAACTGCAAAGAACTGAAATTTAAGCAAAAGTGTAAATTATTTTTGACTAATAAAGAAATTTTTCTGATAAAAATGCGAGGAAAGAAATTTTAGAAAGAAACTTGTATGTTTAAAATAAATGGTTTATACTTGTACCGGAGTTACGGATATTTTTAACCTAAATAAATAAACCATGAAACGTAAATTAGCATTGTCATTTTTGTTCGTCTTTACTCTGGCGCTTACCACACCGGTTGTTTCGGAGGCTATGAATCAAGACCCTCAGAAAACTGAGAAGAAAGAGTGTGAGAAGAAAAAAGCTTGTAGCGAGAAGAAAAAAGAGTGCGACAAGAAAGCAGAAAAGGAGAAGAAATAGTTTTTCCCTTCTGAAAGCAAATTAAAATCCGGCGACCTGGAGTCCCCGGATTTTTTTATCCAATATTTTTTGTCCTTGTGCATGAAGGGAACAAACAAATTCTTATTTTTGGAAAAAGGATTTGCGCTTGGAAAAGGGAGTTGTCATAAAATCAACCGGGAGCTGGTACATTGTGAAGCCGGAAAAGGGAGAAGTCGTATCGTGTAAAATACGAGGGCGACTGCGGCTCGACGAGCTTAAAAGTACAAGCCCCGTGGCCGTTGGCGATCATGTTTTTTTCAACCGCGATGAGGGAAAGTCCACCGGTATAATTGAAAAGATCGAAGAGCGGCGTAATTACATCATCCGCCGGGCCTCCAATCTCTCGAGGCAAACGCAGATTCTTGCAGCCAACATCGATCAGGCGGTGCTGGTAGCCACCATCAATTATCCGGTGACCACCACCGTGTTCATCGACCGTTTTTTGGCCACGGCAGAGGCCTATCGCATTCCTGTTACTCTAATTTTCAATAAAACCGATCGTTACGATGTGTTTCACCGGCAGCAATTGGCCGAATGGGTGGATACTTATCGCACCATCGGGTATCCGGTACTCACCATTTCGGCCAAAAAAGATGGGGAGCTCCAATCGGTGAAGGAGCTACTCCGGGATAAAGTAACATTGTTGGCCGGACACTCGGGCGTGGGCAAAAGTACACTTATCAATCGCCTGGAGCCTTCGCTTAATCTTAAAACCGCCACCATCTCGGAATTGCATGGCACCGGAAAACACACCACCACTTTTGCCGAGATGCATCCATTGAGCTTTGGCGGCTACATAATTGACACACCCGGAATACGGGGTTTTGGACTTTTTAATATTGAGAAGGAAGAACTTTTTCACTTTTTCAGAGAGATATTCCGAACCGCCAAAGGTTGTCAGTTTCACAACTGTACGCACCTGCACGAGCCCGGTTGCGCCGTTAAAAAGGCCGTGGAGGAAGGTGCGATTGCCGCATCCCGCTACAACAGCTACCTCAGCATCTATCTTAACCGCGAGGAGAAATACAGGCAGTAGAGAAAATTCACGAATTTGCACGCAATGGATTTTTTTTACTGCCCATATTCCAATCAATTAATAAAACAATTGTGTTATGATAAAATTGAAAATCCTTCTTTTATTGACCTCAGGACTCGCTTTACTCGCAAGTTGTTCAAACAACGACGATGAGCCGAAGCCGGCCTCAGAAACACGCGTGGAATTGTCCATCCAAACCACAGCTACTTTCCCCATTGAGGAGGATTTGCCCCTGCAAAGCCTGCTTATTAACATCTCCGGTATCGAATTTCAGCTGGACAAAAATCCGGATAAAAATCCGGCGGTACATAATTACCAACCTTACAAACCTGAAGAGTTTAAAGGGCCGTTTGTGCTCGACTTGCTGTCGAACGAGGTTATTTCCGGTAAAGTTTTGGGAACAGCCATGATTCCCAATGGCACCTTTGAAGAAATTGAGTTTGAGCTTGACAATTTTCAAGGCGACGAACCCCCGGATTTAAAGGCCTATTCGGTTTTTGCTAAAGCTGTTTTTCATGGCATACCCATTGTTATTCAAATTGATTCGGAAGAATCCGTGGCTATAGACTTTGATGAAGATGCGCAGAAAGTTCTCTCCGGAAAATCTTTGAAGTTAAAAATTAACTTCGATCTTGACGAGCTGCTCAAATATATTTTGAACATTGGCATTAACGCCACAGATGGGAATAAAAATGGCATTGTTGAGATTAAATCCGATGGTACCGATGGCAATAAGGCACTGGCCGATCAGGTGGTGGATGCCATGGGCAGCAGCATGGAGCTGACGGAGTAAACCTCATCCGGCAGGTATAATGAAGCTTTATCAGCTAAAACAAATTAAGGAGGTATTGGGATTATGAAAAATTTGGAATATAAAGGGTATACCGGTAGCATTGAATACAGCAAGGAAGATGATTTGCCGATGTGTTTAATCCTTTTTTTGTTCCCAAATATTTTGTACCTTTTGATGACCATATATTAAACCACAGTAGGGATTGAAAAACTGGAGTCGCATATTTTCGGCCCCAAAAGCCATTATTGCCATGGTACATGTGGGGGCTTTGCCCGGCACGCCCAGGTCGCTGCTGTCGGTTGACGAGCTGGCTAACAAGGCATTAGAAGAGGCTTTGATCTATCAGGAGGAGGGTGTGGATGCGGTGATGATTGAAAATATGCACGACCTCCCCTATATGAATCGCGATATTGGGCCCGAGATAACGGCCAGCATGGCGGTGATTGCCTGCCGCCTGAAAAAATCGCTGAACCTCCCTCTGGGGATACAAATACTGGCAGGGGGCAATCACGAATCTCTGGCAGTAGCCCATGCCGCCGATCTCGATTTCATTCGCGCCGAAGGCTTCGTCTTCAGCCACATAGCCGACGAGGGTTTTATGGATGGCTGCGCCGGCCCCCTTCTTCGATATCGAAAAAACATAGGGGCCGAAGGCATTGCCATCTTCACCGACATCAAAAAGAAACACTCCTCACATGCCCTCACCGCCGACCTGGATGCGGTGGAGATGGCCAAAACAGCACTGTTCTTCATGAGCTATGGCATTGTGGTCACAGGCACTTCCACCGGCCAACCCGTCGATATCGAAGAGCTTAAAAGAATTGACGCAGAGGTGGATATTCCCATTCTTATTGGCTCCGGAATTACACCGGCAAATCTGTCGCAATACTGGGACCTGGCCAACGGGTTTATTGTAGGCAGTTGTCTGAAAGAGGACGGTTACTGGGGCAATCCGGTAGATCGCACCCGGGTAAGATGCTTTATGTCGCTGGTGAAAAGGTTGAGAGAGGAAGGCTTCTAATGTGCCTCCAGCCAGTTATTGCCGGTGCCTATGTCCACTACCAGAGGAACTTTTAGGCGCACGGCTCCTTCCATCTCCTTTTTAACGATGGTCTTTACTGTATCCAGTTCATTTTTAAACACTTCAAAGTTTAACTCGTCGTGTACCTGCAGCACCATTTTGCTTTTTAAGTTTTTTCTTTCAAAGGCTTTTACAACCGCCACCATGGCCATTTTGATGATGTCGGCTGCGGCACCCTGGATGGGTGCATTGATGGCATTGCGCTCGGCCATGCCCCTCACCACCCCGTTGCGTGAGTTGATATCGGGCAGATAGCGCCGCCGGCCAAACATGGTTTCCACGTAACCTTTTTCACGGGCTTGCCGGATGACGCCGGCCATGTATTTTTTCACACCCGGAAAATTCTCGAAATAACCGTCAATAATTGCTTTTGCCTCAGAACGGGGTATGTTGAGCCGCTCTGAAAGACCAAAGGCAGAGATGCCGTAGATAATGCCAAAGTTGGCCGTTTTCGCCTTGCCTCGCATCTCCGGACTCACTTTGTCGGCGGGCACACCAAAAATTCGTGCAGCCGTAGCAGCATGAATGTCTTCGCCATTGTTAAAAGCCTCTACCAGGTGGGGGTCTTCGCTCAGGTGTGCCATCAAGCGAAGCTCCACCTGTGAGTAGTCGGCACTTAAAAACAACTTATCCTCCCCGTTTACCACAAAGGCCCGGCGCATCTCACGGCCCTCCTCTTCACGAATGGGAATGTTTTGCAGGTTGGGATTTGAACTGCTGAGGCGGCCCGTGACCACCACGGCCTGGTTAAAGCTGGTGTGCAGTCTGCCGGTCTCTTTGTTTATCAGTTTTGGCAAAGCCTCCACATAGGTAGAGAGCAGTTTTTTAAATCCGCGGTATTCGAGAATGGCCTCTACGATGGGGTGCCGGTCACGCAGTTTTTGAAGCACCTCCTCGTTGGTGCTGTATTGCCCCGACTTGGTTTTTTTTGCTTTTTCGTCGATTTTAAGTTTATCGAACAGGATCTCGCCTACCTGTTTGGGGCTGGAGACATTAAACGACTCCCCGGCCATTTCGACGATCTGCTCTTCCAGTTTCAAAATCCGATCGTTGAGCTCTATAGCGAATTTTTCCAAAGCTTCGGTATCCAAAGCAACCCCTTCGTACTCCATGTCGGCCAGCACCTTCAAAAGAGGCATCTCAACTTCGGTAAAAAGCTGAGTGACATTGCCATTGACCAGCTCTTTTTCGAGTGGTTCCTTTAGCTGAAGGGTAATGTCGGCATCTTCACCGGCATATTCAGCCACCTTTGCCAAATCCACATCCCGCATACTTCCCTGTCCTTTGCCTTTGGGTCCAATCAGCTCCTCAATAGGCACCGGCGTATAATCGAGATAGGTTTCTGCTAAAAAATCCATGGAGTGTTTCAGCCCGGGCTGCACCAGGTGATGCGCCACCATGGTATCGAAAAATGGACCTTGAATCTCAAGTCCGTACCGTTTAAGCATCAGATAATCAAACTTAAGGTTTTGGCCCACCTTAAGAATGCGTCCATCGGTTAAAACATTTCGAAAAAGCCCAACCAGTTCAACGGCTTGCTCCTTTTCTTTTGGTATTGGCACATAAAATGCCTCCCCTTTTTTAAAGCTAAACGAGAGACCTACCAGTTCATGCTTCCATACATCCACACCGGTGGTTTCGGTGTCGAGACAAATGGTATTTTGAACACTCAACTCGGCCGTAAGTGATGCCACACCCTGCTTTGTATCCACCAGATGATATTGATGAGGTACCTCTTTAATGGTTTTATTACCGGTACGCAGCGGAACTGTGGTTTCTTCGCCAGGGGGGGTATCAAACAAAGAGCCTTGCCGGGGCCCGGAAGATTGAGGGGCGCCGGCTAACTTCTCCCACAAAGTTTTGAATTCCAGCTCTTCAAATACAGGCTGTAACTTTTTAAGATTGGGCGGGGAGAAAATAAAATCCTTCTCGTTAAATTCAAGAGGAACGGCAGTATGGATGGTGACAAGCTTGCGCGACAACTCCACCTGCTCTTTATAATTGATGAGATTCTCCTTTTGTTTTCCCGAGAATTCGTCGATGTGTTTGTAAACATTTTCTATGGAGCCGTACTTTCCAATAATATCTTTGGCTCGTTTTTCACCAATCCCGGGACAGCCGGGTATGTTATCGGCCGTATCGCCCCATAGAGCCAGCACATCGATGACCTGAGCTGGTGTCTCCACCGAAAAATGTTCACGAATTTCGTCAACACCCCATATTTCAATTTCGTTGCCCCTTGACTTTGGTTTGTACATCAACGTGTGGGCATTCACCAGCTGAGCGTAATCTTTGTCGGGGGTTACCATGTGTGTTTTAAACCCCTGGGCGGCAGCTTTTTGTACCAGTGTGCCAATCACATCGTCGGCCTCAAAACCTGCCACTTCTATTATATTAACGTTGAGAGCCTCCAGTATCTGCTTAATATATGGAATGGCCTTTTTAATATCTTCGGGGGTAGTTTCGCGATGGGCTTTGTAATCCTCATACATCTCATTGCGAAAGGTGGGCCCCGGCGGATCGAACACCACCGCAATGTGTGTGGGTTGCTCCTTGGTGAGCACTTCGAGAAGGGAATTGGTAAAGCCAAATATAGCGGACGTATTCAACCCTTTGGAGTTGACGCGGGGGTTGCGGATAAAGGCGTAATAGGCTCTGAATATAAGGGCGTAGGCATCTAAAAGGAAAAGATTCCCGGGTGTGTTGTTGCTCATGGATTTAGGTTTTTAATGTTAGCGATTGTCTTCCGCATACCATTCGGCAAAAGAGTTGCCTGTTTCGTGGAGTTTCAGGCTGAAAAGCTCCACATTATGTGGAAGTCTTTGGGCAATACGCCGGGCAAAGTCAATTAACATATTTTCGCAGGTTGGTTGATAAGGTGTGATGTGGTACCGGTCGCTCATTTGCGGGAGGGCCAGGAGCTGTTGAGAAGGGGCTTTTTCGCTCACTACAATGGAGTGATCCATTGGGGTGACGACCTCTTCGTTTACGATTTTTTTTAAATCGCCAAAGTCCATCACCATTCCATTTTTGGGGTCGTTGTCGTTGTTATTGGGAACACCTATAACGGTAACCTGCAAAATATAGGAGTGGCCGTGAATGTTTTTACAAAGCCCGTCGTAATCCCACAAAGCATGAGCCATCTCAAAACGAAATTCCTTAGTGAGTCGGATTCTTGCCATCTTCAAAATATTCTGTAAAGGGTTAAAAAAATCAATCCACCGAACAACGGCTCACACAATCCACAATATTTTTGAGACTGTCGTGTCGCAAAAAATAAAATGTATTTTTACCCTCCCGCTGCGACGAAAGCACCCCTTTGTCCTTTAGAATGCCCAGATGGTGGGAGGTGGTGGACTGCTCAATGTTCAGTAAATTGTGTATCTGAGTTACAGATAATCTTTTGCCATCTTCCAAATGGGTTAAAATGGCTATGCGCATCGGATGGGCAATGGCCTTAAGCATGCCTGCTGCCCGCTCTAATTGTGCAGCGTCTAAATCTTTAATTTTCATTTTTCGAATATTAATAACCAACCAGCAAATATAATGAAGATATTACGATTAATATATATGTTACCTTTGTAATTATATAAATATTTTGATGGACTAATTAATAACTGCAAGATTCAAGGTAATTAGGAATCAATTTGTTATTTTTGGCAGGATAAAAAAACATGAGCAAAAGCCACTCAGAATATTGACCTATTAATGAACATCTCATCAAAAATTCGTGGACCTATTGAGGAAGAGATGAAGCGTTTTGAGCCCTATTTCAGGGAGCATTTCAGTGCAGCCATTCCTCTTTTAAATATCATTACCCATTATCTTTTGCGCCGTAAAGGTAAGCAAATGCGGCCATCGCTGGTGTTTTTAGCTGCCAAATTAAATGGGCAGGTCACCGAAGGCACCTACATGGCTGCCGGTTTTATCGAGCTGCTGCATACCGCCACCCTGGTGCACGACGATGTGGTGGACGAGACTTATCAGCGTCGGGGCTTTTTCTCCATCAATGCGTTGTGGCGCTCCAAGATAGCTGTGTTGGTGGGCGACTATTTTCTGGCGATGGGCTTAATTAAATCACTTGAGAAGGGCCAGACCGGGGTTCTTAAAATTGTAGCGGAAGCGGTGAAGGATATGAGCGAAGGAGAGCTGCTGCAATACGAAAAATCGAGAAAACTAAATATTACCGAAGCGGATTATTACGAAATCATCCGAAAGAAAACGGCTACATTGATCGCTTCGTGCACCACAGCCGGCGCCTTTTCGGTAGGTGCCGATGACCGGGCCATGGCCCAAATGAAGGCTTTTGGTGAAAACCTGGGAATGGCTTTTCAGATAAGAGACGACCTGTTGGACTATGAGCGCTCCAATATGTTGGTAAAACCCACCGGCAACGATTTGAAGGAGATAAAACTGACGCTTCCGCTGATTCATGTACTCTCTAAGTTGCCTGTACGCGAGAGAAGAAAAATATTAAGCATCATCAAACGGCATCATAAGAACGGGAAGAAACTGGAGCCCATC